>QWCI01005856.1_pt1 | contig 12534 bp, 9 predicted proteins | sample 1972541 | NCBI WGS metagenome assembly QWCI01 (sample SAMN09866712, study PRJNA288562) | Human oral metagenome isolate term3_saliva, whole genome shotgun sequencing... | isolation source: mouth | host: Homo sapiens | place: USA: California | reverse complement strand
CAGAACACACAGCATTCCACAGAGACATTAAGTCAACCGATTTCACAGAACCTTACAGCCAACGTTAGCTAATCATCAACACCTAACACTCAACACTCAACACCCGTCTTTAGCTGAAACGTTCTGTGAATTCTGTATGCCGGAGGCGTTCTGTGAGTTCGAAACTGTGCGCTAAAAGGGTCTGTTAAATCTGTGAGCTCTGTGAGAGAAAGAACTCCCCAGCAAGTTTCGCAATTGTTCTTTTTCTCACAGAGAACAAAGAAGAACAGAACACACAGCATTCCACAGAGACATTAAGTCAACCTATTTCACAGAACGTTACAGCCAACATTAGCAATAACGCTCTGTGATATCTGTATGCCGGAGGCGTTCTGTGAGTTCGAAACTGTGCGCAATAATGCTCTGTAAGATCTGTGAGTTCTGTGAGAGAAAGAGAAGTCCTTCGTGAGAGAAAGAACACCTCAGCGAGTTACATGCGTCTCATCTCATAGCGAGGGTGCATTCTATTTCTCACAGATTTACACAGAAGAACAGAACACACAGCATTCCACAGAGACATTAAGTCAACCGATTTCACAGAACGTTACACCCAACAGAGGCCTCACCCCCAGCCCCTCTCCGAATGGAGAGGGGAGTGATCACCGAGATACACCTACATGTCCTCCAAATGTTTAGCATTCACTCTCCTTCTATTAGCAGGCTAATTGAGGTAACCTCACATACTACTCCCCTCTCCATTCGGAGAGGGGCTGGGAGTGAGGCCTCTGTGATATCTGTATGCCGGAGGCGTTCTGTGAGTTCGAAACTGTGCGCAAATGGGTTCTGTTAAATCTGTGCGCTCTGTGAGAGAAAAAACTCACCAGCGTGAAAGAAATACTTACTCACACCTCGTGTCAGCAGGCCAGTAAAGGTAACCTCACATACTAACAACCAGGTGGCCCATCCCCCGATCCCTCCCCAAAAGGGAGGAGCGTAATTACAGAGATACCCCTATAAAAAGGATGTAGGCTTCGTTATATCCCTTAATGGCAGTCATGTAGGGGTAACCTCACATACTACGCCCCTTCCTGCGGGGGAGGGGTTGGGGGAGGGGCCACTGTCTTGTAGGGGTAACCTCACATACCACGCCCCTCCCTGCGGGGGAGGGGTTGGGGGAGGGGCCACTATCTATGTAGGTTTGTGAAACCTATTCACCTGTGTAATTATGTGAGAAAAAGAATGCAAGAGACTCGTTGGGAGTTTTATCTCTCACAGTGGACACAGAATGAGCAGATACTACTTTGGACTCGAGTGGAGCTTATCGGTTGGGGAGTCTCAAGTCATGTTCCCATCCAATTATTACTCCTAATTCCGTATGATCTGTAATTTATTCTCTTATGTCTTTGCATTTCTGAAAGAAAAAACTATCTTTGCAGAAACCAAATAAACAAGACCTATGTCTATAAAACATCACTGATACTTAATGGTCAAAGCTATGTTATCAGGCTGTTCAACAATTGTTTTTGAAATTTCTGTTGGCCGGAAAGCCTTCTCAAAGTAGTCTTTAGCTGATGAATGACATTGCGTATGCTGATGGATACCCCCTCCGATAATATCATTTTGGAGCTGATGGTGAAGACGGAGGAAAGCCCCATTGCGAAGAAGAAATGACCACTTACGTTCAGATCTCTCCAATGAAATGTCTATCAATAGGTGGCTCAATATAGAACGTAGATTACTATGGATGTGGAATAAGCGTCCACAGACAGTGGGAAGCATAACAATTACAGCTATCGTGCCAGGCATCGTTACATATCATGTCTATTGGGATGGAAGAATAGAGAAACATATTCCGAGAGCAATACAGAAAGGATATGAGGATAAATACAAGTATATCTATCATGATGAAAAGGGACAGAAGTATGAAATTGGCTTTGCGAGTATTAAACCTACAAAAGTGTATGGAGCGAAAAGTGGGACTGTTAATCTTATCGATTTAAGATGTGTACAGGACGCATATAGAGATGGAAATAGGCATTATAAACTAACGATAAATTCACAAAGAGACTATGCGAATGAGCACACATGGGCAAGCCTTTTAGGTGAAAAGTTAGAGGTCTGCTTTGATGATATTGTTTGTAATGGATTCAGTATGTCTGATGGTTCGCCGGTGGTAAGCTCTTCACATCTAAATGGGAAGAATGGTGATATAAGATATTTACGTAAAGATAGAAGTGGAAAGATATTAGGCCTTACCGCTACTCCACACGAACTTGATATAAAAAGGCAAATTGCATGGAATGAAGCATTATATAAATTTGGTTGGAAAAGTTTATGAGGTTGGCCTTATAAGATAGGTGGGAACATATATGATCTACCCCATACTAAGAAACACCCTAACCATCATCACCATTTACATTTACAAGGATATTCACCCAACTTAAATATCATTAAGGAATGAGGAATAATATATTATTTATTTTACTAATCCTGTTCTCCTTCTACAATTGCTATGCTGCGAAAGAAAAGGGGAGAGAGAGCAGAGTCCATAATGAGAAATATATGTTCGCTTCTAAGGATGCTGAACAATATTACCAAATGACTCCTGACTCTGTGAAGTATGTTTGTTGCAATACAGACTCATTGCCAATGGCTATTTTTATGCCTAATGACCAACTTTGTAATGGTATCAAAGAAAACATATTTGATGTCAAATCAGAAGAAAAGATACCATATTATACCATAAAAACTATTGTATATAAGGATATAGTCTGTAGAATAATTATATACAACTACACGGGAGAAAGCGATATTGACTTTCTTAATATTCAGATAAACTCATATAAGGATAATAAACTTATTGACAGACTCTTATTAGACAGTCGGTTCATTTCTGAAATCATGTATTATAATGATTTCACCATAACAAATGACTTTGTAATAACGTTACATAAATATCATAAGACCCTTGTTGAGATTGATGAGAATGGTGATATCATAGGAGGTGTCGTTAATCCCAAAGTTCGTATGGAGACTGTAAGATATTTTCTTGACGACACAGGATTATTTCAACGGAAGAAATAGGCTCTATAACAAATGATGTGGGACCACCCTGTGCACTGGAGCTATCGAACGAAAAGAAGCGGCCCCTCCCCCGACCCCTCCCCCCGAAGGGAAGGGGAGTAATCACCGAGATACCCCTATGAGGAAGCCAAGAACTGTGTTAGCAGCCTAATAGGGGTAACCTCACATACTACGCCCCTCCCTGCGGGGGAGGGGTTGGGGGAGGGGCCACTATCTTGTGGGATCGGAACTGTACGCAAAAAGATTCTGTTAAATCTGTGAGTTCTGTGAGAGAAAACATCCCCACCGATTTGTTGGTGTGTCATCTCATAGAGAGGGTGCATTCTTTTTCTCACAGAAAAAACACAGAAGAACAGAACACACAGCATTCCACAGAGACATTAAGTCAACCGATTTCACAGAACATTACAGCTAATGTTAGTTGAAAGGCCTCTGTGAACTCTGTATGCCGAAGGCGTTCTGTGGGATCGAAAGGTGCACCAAAAGGGTCTGTTAAATCTGTAAGTTCTGTGAGAGAAAACCACCCCACCGACAATTTTCCAATGTTATTTTTCTCACAGAAAAACCCGGAAGAACAGAACACACAGGGTTAAAAACAAGTGATGCCCACCGATACGCCGACTATATATAATAAGGTGTTAATGTCTCCGAGTCCATTCAGTTTATTGTTCACGAAACTGTTTCAGTTTCTTCTCGATAAAATTAAAGTCATTAATAGCTTTCTTTTTATCCTTCGCACGGTCGTATTTCTCTCTCCATTTCCTTATCCCATAGAAATAAAACTTCAACCCTTCAGGGGTCAAATCACCAATTTTTATTTGCGACTCAGCCGTCGCCTTTTCATTTTCCTTTAATAGAACCCGCGTGGTAAAACCGTTATCTTGCAGAAAACGAACATAGTTCTCGAAGAAAAGGAACTGTTCTTCCTTAAACTCCTTTGAGGTTGGGTCTGGTGCCGATAAGGCCGATTTAAACAGCCAATCTAACTTTTCTATAATACGCTCTTTATCCATGTCACTTTTATCATGTTATTTTTTGATTACTCATCGATACCCTACTGAATATCAGATATTTAACTATTATATACTTCCACAGGCCAATCTGTTATAGAATGGTCCTCCCTATCCATACTAAGATTAGTTTATCTTAGCACAAGTGTCACCTTTTTTAATGCTTATCATCATTGTTGACACCCTTTTTATCGCCTTTATTTTAGCCACAGGGAAACCATCGGAAAGGCTCATCGGGCCAACCCATTAAAGAGGTATCGTTTGTAAATTTCTCATTCCACCCCGCTTGAAAAAGGCATGAACCACCATTCGTCAATGCAGAACTAAGATGGTTGTCAGATACTCCCCCAGTATTTTACGTCTTATTCCAAATAGCCTAAAACATCGACAAAACAATTATTTCTCCTCGACTAAGGCTATGAAACGAAGAATATCATCAGCCACCTTTTTCATCTCCGATGCCCCTAATGCCCCAAGATCATTTGAATATATCGAGTCGTCGTTGGGATTGTCTCTGCGAATAAAGTAGGCTAAGTCGCCGTCCTGACCAATCATAAAATAGTTAGGTTCGAACGCTTCAACCTCATACGTCAGGTTTCTTTCCTCCAGATCAGCGTAAGAATACATACATATTCCTGTTCCTTTTATTTCAAACACATCTCCATTGTCGATTTCGGATAGGAAATCAACATACGAACTGGAAAACTTCATATTTAGTCGCTGCTCAAGTTCAGCTATCTGTTTATTATTTTCTTCTGTGTTCATAATTATATTTCATGTGTAAAGTGCAAGCCTATCTAAACCTTCGTCTCTTAGGTTTTCTAATTGTTTATGCGACTTTCATATCGGTTACGTAACCTGTTTTGATGTCATCACCGCATCTTTCATCTACTGATAAATCATTTTATTAGCATGCTTCAAAGTACGCCCCATTCGACATTCCCACTCCGTCTTGTTTGTTTCAAGGCTCAACTCCCCACAAGCAACATTATCTATATATAACAGATTGTCAGCTCCTTCTACTTTTACGGAGTTAGGTCTGTGCAAAAGGGGGTACCAATGTCAGCAACAAACGTATAATTTTTCTTCAATAATTTCGCAGTGTTTTGTACTTTATATTTACCATACACGCTTCCATACGCAGCCCTAACATCATCATAAACATAACGAACACCCCTGCTATTTATTGTATAAAGCGTTCGTGGAAGGGACTGGGGGTGAGGCATCTTTTGCCCCGCAGGTCGAGCGAGAGGCTACGAATCAATGCCCCGCAAAACTGGACAGCAGGGGACGGAGGAGGGAGCACCATCAGCAAGCATGCTAAGTATGCGAGCAGGAAATGTAAGGATTCTTCGCTAACCAATCTCTCTACATTCGAAAAGGGGTGCGAGCATGTGCCGAGAAAAGGCCCTTCTACGTTCGAGAACATGCCCCTCTTGCACGTTGAAGACGCCCTTCTTGGAGCAAGAAGGGCATATTCTCATATTCTATCCGTAACATTCTGATTTCATGTAGGTTATAAATGCAATCAGAAGACACATTATACTCATATTTAGAAGGAGTCTCTCTTAAAGCAATGTAATATTTTTTATCATCCTATGAACTATCTCACCGAGATACCCCTATAAGAAGGATATCGGCTTTGTGTTGTCCCTTATTAGTATCTACGATAGTTTTAACGCTCTGTGATATCTGTATGCCGGAGGCCTTCTGTGGGCTCGAAACTGTGCGCAAATGGGTTCTGTTAAATCTGTGAGCTCTGTGAGAGAAAAAACTCACCAGCGATTTGTTTGCGTGTTATCTCATAGAGAGCGTACTTTCTTTTTCTCACAGAAGAACACAGAACAAGATGATGTGCGAACGGCTCACATATCGAACTTTAGTAGCCTATCCGACAGAATCGATAAGCTCCCTATTAGTCGCCAAAAGCCATCATGTGGGAATTAAGCAGCAGTCGACTACGTCATTTTTAGCACTTCTATGGTTAGCGTCTTGGTAATAGAAACATATTTCGTCACCGTTTTTAGACCAGGTGCAAGAGGCCTTTCGCTGCCGTGCAAGTGGCTTTACGGGGTGGACACATAGAATGATAAAACATGAAAAGACTATACATTGAAGGGTCTAATTACTTTATTATAAACACAAAGAGTATACATAAAATTCAATAACACAGGGGGTTATAAGCTATTTAAGACTCGAAAGAAAGCGTAAGAAATGTTTACAGAACTGGGGACAGCCATCCACTTAGTAGGTGTCAGTGCGACAAATAGGGAGAGAAAACTGACGATACACACGCAGGTTATGTCGACAAAAAAGGAACATCTTTCTTTCTTAGCAATCTGAACGAACTGAACAGAGCCACAAAGGGGCTGCGACAAATAAGGAACATGGCCTCTTCAGGGAGAAAGACGACAAATTGGGAATGTTTAGAAAATACTTAATAAAACACGATAAAATACTGATAATCAGTGGAGCTATAAGCGTTGATGAAAGTAAAGTGCGACAAAAAAGTGACAAGTTTTGTTACTTCTTGTACGTAAATGACGCTATTCTTCTGCGTAAAATGCTTATTATTAACGAGTTAGAACACTAATAGGGTGGAGGACAGTTAAAAATACATTCCCTATCTGTCGCACGTACTTTGTAGGCGAAGAAGCTGCAAAAAACAGGCGTAAAGACTCGAGGATTGATGAGAGGCGACGAAAAGGAAGGAAAAACTCGACCGCTGTGAAGAGTGAAAGACGACAAAAAGGGAGGTCGCTTTCTGCCGTTTTTGGGGGTTGTGAAGAGCTGCTTGAGGACACGAAATGGATAGTAAACTGAATACAAATCGACGATGAACAACAACTAAGAAAATTATGGTCAAACGACTTGAAAAGTAAGCAAACAAAAAGAAGAAAAACTTAGTTGGTACGTAGAGGGGTAGGGGTGAGATATAAAGATATTCTTATAAAGATACATTTTTATATATTTCTTATCAAATGAAAACTAACAGTAGTATAATTCTTGATAGCTATGAATAACCGTATATATTATATTTAGTTGATTAACAAGCACTTAATATAACAATAACTATTTATATAAAGATATATTTATAATCATTTATAATCACTTAAAACATCATGTTTGTTCCCACAGAAAAGCGACAAAAAGCATAGAAAGGACGAAGAAACAGAAGATAAAAGGGCTCGGGAGCGCATCTTGCATGGGCTACAATTATGGGAAAACGAGCCATGAAAAAACTGAAAGAAAAGCTCGAAAAACGACAAGAAAATGGTGCCGAAAAGATCGAAATGAGCTATATGTATCGGGCCATCCGCGCCGCCGAACATCTGAGAACGTTGTCGGAAAACGGAGGGCGTGGCGTGAGGAGGGGGCGAGAAGACAAGTGCGACAAAAAGGGAGGGTGCATTAGAAACTTGTTTAAAATCGTCTTCACACACGGCAAGAAATTCTATATACTTTTAAATTAAAAAACTTCTTCTCAGGTTAGATTATCGTTATACAATCTTTATAAGACTTAGTAAGGACCGTTGAAACATTTAACACTCAACGAGTTACAAGGCCGATTGGCGACAAATTAGTAAGTTAGCGGCGACAGATAAGTAAGTATGATGCGACAGAAAGGTAAGTATGGTGCGACAGTTTAGTAGCTACTTGGGGGGTGTAGACGACAAGTTAGGAGGTTGACTGCGACGGATAGGGAGGGAATCGTGGGTTGTTGCGAAATAAATATACAAATAGGACGAATTTTGAGGGGTTTTGTTTCTTTTCTCTCTGTGAGTTGTCTGTGTTCGTGGCTAAGGACTTCTAAATCTTATCTTCTTCTCTTCTTTTGTGTGACATGTTAATGACTTGTTTTACTGATAGTTATTTTTTTGACGGTAGAAATGGGTGACAAAAAGGGAAGAATTAGCGTTGCAATGTTTTGGACAAGTACCGACAAAAAAGTAAGATGATAAAAATAGTTTACAAGAAGACGGATTAACGAGTGGACAAGGGAACAAGTTAGTTGTATTAATAGACATGGTAACAGGTGAACAAGTTCGGAGAGTAACATTGTAAGTTGACGTGTTGAGGAGTGGACAAGGGAACAAGTTGGTGGCGAGAGGAGACAGGGTAACAGATGAACAAGTTCGATGAGTAACATTGTAAGTTGACGAGTTGACGGGGAGACGAGTTAACAAGTTGTATGCGAGAGGAGACAGGGTAACAGGTGAACAAGTTCGATGAGTAACATTGTAAGTTGACGAGTTGACGGGGAGACGAGTGAACAAGTTGTATGCGAGAAGAGACAGGGGAATGTGGCAAGTGGACAGGAGAACGAGGGGACAGGGGAATATGTTGCTTGTAGTAGAAGACAGGGTAACAGATGAACAAGTTCGGGGAGTAACGGAGAGGGGGGAGTGGGCTGCGGACGGACGGGGAGTGGGTTGGGGACGGAAAGAGAGCGGGCTGCGGACAGAAGGGGAGTGGGATGGGGACGGAAAGAGAGCGGGCTGCGGACAGAAGGGGAGTGGGATGGGGGCAGAAGGTGAGTGGGATGGGAACGGAAGGTGTGTGGGATGGGGATGGGACGGGTGTGGATTAGGAGAGGAAGGGGAAGGGGTGGGTAGAATGGAAGGCATGTGAGGGGGAGGAATATTTTATCTTGATGTAAATTTGTTTTGCCCCACATGAATGCAATGCGTGCGTATTAAGACAGAAGAAGGGGCCTTTCTGTATTTGAGAACATGCCCTTCTTGCATGGAGAAGACGCCCTTCTTGAAGTAAGACAGGCATGGTCTTGAATGGTATGTGTAATAGTCTGATTCCTTGATGATTGTGGGGTCTGAACTGTGGGATGTAATACTTTGGGAGAAGGGACTATCTGGAATTTACATCTCTCACTGAGTCTATAAATAAGAGGTTCGTTGGGAGTTTTGTCTCTCACAGAGTTCACGGATTTTACAAAGGGCTTTCTGCGAACGTCTTAAGACATTGGGAGTTTTATCTCTCACAGATTTTCACAGATGAACAGAGGCCAAGCTGCTAACGGGGGAACCCACAAACGTCTGCAAGCAGACGACAGAGGACACAGAATTTGCAGCCATATATTAAGAATTAATAGCTATCTGATGATAAGTATCAGGCTGGATAAGTGCGGAGAGTAGACGATTGAGGGAAACGGCAAAGCAGCGTTGATGATAAGTATCAGACTGGATAAGTGCGGAGGGTAGACGATTGAGGGAAACGGCAAAGCAGCATTGATGATAAGTATCAGACTGGATAAGTGCGGAGGGTAGACGAAAAAAGGAATGTTTGCAGGTAATGTATTTAGCTGTTGAGTCAAGGTTTTAGCATTAAATATGTATGGGGAGAAAGTACGGGGACGCGTGAATTGGAATATACAGACAGGTAGAAAAACCATGAGTATTTACTTGTATTTTGGTTGATAATATTGTATCTCTGCAGCAGAGAACACAGAGGCTATGTTGGAAAGGATTTCTAACAGTGATGCTGTACCGCCTTCTTTACAGTAGGATGAGCGTCTGCATATAAGTACGATAACATCAAGCTCCGCAGCCGTCCTACCTTATATAGAGCCGCATCCTTGCGGCTCTTTTTGTATTCTTGGGTTAAAGCCATATAAGTTATTGGGCTCTAATGGACGATATGGGATAAAGATACTTATAAAAAAGTGTTAACGTCGTTTCTAAATTACCTTTTTTGGTAATTTTATTCTATCTTTGCACTATATAATTGAAGCATTTCACCGCATGAATATAATTTTCAAGGAAGAAGCTGCTGTTTTCAGAGACGGATGATGGCATTGAAGTAGAATTAATAGAAATTGATAGTACACATTATGGCAACAAGAAATAACAGATTAGTTCCTGTTAAGGCAATCCACCCAGGAGAAATCTTGCGTGAAGAGTTGCAGGAACGTGGCATCAAGCAAAAGGATTTTGCAAAGCAGATTGGTGTTCAGGCAACTCATCTGAATGCATTTATACGCGGTAAGCGAAACCTGAATGATGATTTAGCAATGAAGTTAGAAAGTCATTTAGGAATACCCTATAAAACCTGGATGAACCTGCATAGCGGTTATATGTATGACCGTAAAGCTATGAATGCAAGGCAAAGCGAAGAACAAGAAGCTCGTGAATACGAAGAATCGTGTGCGGGTATTTTTAACTTAAAGCAGCTTTATAAGCGGTTAAACTTGTCACGTCTTCCATGTATTGAGCGAGTAGTGAAATTAAAAGCCTCGTTCGATTTTGATTTACTGTCATCTAAAGAGTTGAGTCTGCAGGTAGTTGGTTTTTACAAGCATAGTGAGAAAGTACACATTGATGAGAAGAATATGCAAACTTGGCTTATTCTTAATTGGCTGGAAATATCACGTGCAACAATAGATAAGAAGTATCAAAAGGGAAACGGATTGAAGGCAGCAAGTGAGATAGCGTATATGGCGAATAATGGTACACTTTCTACACAAGGTATAAAGGACTGTCTTAATGAGTATGGAATCGCCTATCTTTATGTTGAGAAATTAGATAAAACGCCTGTTGATGCTTATTCTACAATGGTAGATGGCTGTCCAGTAATCACGGTTACTTATCGTTATAATGATATGGATAAGTTAGCTTTTGATGTTCTTCACGAGTTGTGTCATATTGAAAGGCATCTTTCGGGAGACAATCAGGCGTTTATATCTACAGAAGGAGCTCTCTACTCCAAAGATCCACGTGAAAAAGAAGCTAATGCCTTTGCAAGGGAGCAACTCATTCCTGATGATGTATGGAATAAAATTATCGGGGCAGGCTGTAAAAGTTTGTCTCCGCATAAGGTTGTCAATGCCATTGCAAAAGAGGCTGAACGCTATGGTATTAGTCCGTCTATTGCGGTATCAAGATATAAGCATGATACGAATTGGTATCAGACATCAGCTTATAAATCACCAAAAATCAATTGATAAAAACAGAAGAGGAGTTAGGGAATTTTCCTAACTCCTTTTTGTTTTTAGCTGGATAAGTTGTATCTTTGTAACAGAAATAGGAAAGGTTTCTCAAATACCGCGTCGGATTGCAGTTCCGAAGGGAAGGGTTTGGGAGCCTTTTCTTTTTTTTCATAGGAACTTTAAATGACGAATTCGGTCAGTGACCATTGGTTGGGGGGCTTTGTCATTTTGTTTTTCTTTCCCTTATGTCATTATGGCTTTCGCTTCGTTATGACTTTTGTCCTTTCTGTCATTCTGTCTTCTGTTCCTTTGTCTTTGTATTCCTTTGTTTTTTCTGTCTTTATTTGTCATTCTGTTTGAAAATGATTATCTTTGCAGTGAGTATGTATAACACATTTTTGTACAGTGCAAGGAGAATGTAATCACATAGAATTACTGCGGTGAGAGTGAAAGATAAGGTTCTCTAAATCAACGACAAAACACGTATATTACTTAGTTCTATGGCTCATTATCATTATCGAGATATTGGATATAACTAAATCATATTAGGCTAAATGAATATAAATTATGGGGTTGAATAACAGATTACAGATTGGTGATGTATCGAATAATGGTCAGGTAGAGATAGTTGATGAAGACAGATTATGTTATTTGGTAAGGTCAACAAGTAAAGGTGCTACAGGTTTACGTACCATCTCAAAGAGTCTGTTAGAGGAATATGTAAACTATTGGAGTGAGCATTCTGATGCTTCATCTGAATCTGCAAGACAAGCATTGTCTGGGCGCAGTGAGATAGATAAGTATGAGTATGGTTATACGTCCACACTGTCGGTAATGGCTCAAATGGTTCTTCAATCAACTCACAAAGTAAAGAATAACGTAAGCAGTCTTCCTCTCCAGCAAATCTTCTACGGTGCACCTGGCACAGGTAAGTCCTTTACTATCAATCAGGAGATAAAGGGGGAGGACGTAATTCGTACTACATTTCATCCTGATAGTGACTATTCGTCTTTTGTGGGAGCGTATAAGCCGACGACACGAGAGATAACGATGCGTGACTTGTCGGGACATCCTGTCGTTGAGCATGCGCAGATACTGACGGAGGAGAAGATTGTCTATGAGTTTGTACCGCAGGCTTTTCTACAAGCATATATTGCAGCATGGGAGAAATATGCTAAGTGTGATGAAGGCAATCCACAGCGACAGTTCTTAGTGATAGAAGAGATTAATCGAGGTAATTGTGCACAGATCTTTGGTGATTTGTTTCAGCTCTTAGATCGCAACCATAGCGGCTTCTCTGACTATCCTGTGAAGGCAGATACCGATATGAAACGTTATGTGGCTAAAGCACTAAAGGGATTGACTATTCCTCAGGCAGGTGCCATCAATAGCCTTTATGGTGGTCGTGATGTAGTGAGCGAGGTGTTAGAGGGTAATATTCTCCTACTGCCAAGTAATCTGTTTATTTGGGCAACAATGAACACCAGCGACCAGAGTTTGTTCCCTATAGACTCAGCC
>QWCI01000828.1_pt1 | contig 12547 bp, 23 predicted proteins | sample 1972541 | NCBI WGS metagenome assembly QWCI01 (sample SAMN09866712, study PRJNA288562) | Human oral metagenome isolate term3_saliva, whole genome shotgun sequencing... | isolation source: mouth | host: Homo sapiens | place: USA: California | reverse complement strand
TTAGATACTGTAACTAATTGTCCGGTCTATTCTATATCTTACCCTTATAGTTTCTTCCATAGGTTCTATATGTATATCTGATGCTCTTTTTTTCATCCCTGTTTTTATTATCATATCTATTAATGTTGTTACATCAGAATTATCACTTATCTCTTTTCCTTCTGTATTTTCAAGTTGTGTAAGTATTCTTTCTATATTACTTTCAAATGTGAAATATGGTTCTAATGTAAGCCCTTTTCCGAAGAGCAAGAAGCCTTATTTTCTTTAAACTTTCTTCATCATTTGGTCTTGAAAATGCTACTCTAAGTCTACCATTATTTACTGCAAATGGTATTGCTTTTGTTATTTTTGCAATATCAAGCGGATAATATTCTGTAAGTGGGATTGTTATATCTTCTGGTCTTATATCTACAGATTCTATCCCAAAAATCTTTCCTGTTTCTTCTAAAAGTACATTTCTATCTGCTATTTCTAATTTTTCTATTATATCTACAAGTCTCATACCTGGATGTAATATTTGATATTCTAATGCTTTTTTTACATCTTTATCTGTAAGTATACCTCTTTTTACTAATTCTAAACCTATTGGTATTTTTGGCATTTTATTCTCCTTATTTTTCTTTTGTTTATTAATTATTATATTCTAGTAAGCATTTGATAATTTTGATAATTTGCATCTATTTTTTGATTATAGAAAGTATTGTTAATATTTGTAATTCTTGACATTACATCTTTTGCAAGAAGTTCTGATATTGTAGTTATCCTTTCTGTTATGTTTCCTCCTGTTGTTGCATTTTCATCATATAACTTATACCAAAAGCCTTTTTGTTTAAGCTTTTTATCATTATTTTCTGCTTGTGTAGCTCCTATATTATTTGTATATATTACATTCCTATATTCAGAACTATTTTCTGTTACTTCTACTTTTCTTGTCTTATTTGTATATGCATATTTTCTATTATTATTCGGATCATATTCTGTTTGCTTATACTTACTTTCTACTACTGGATATGAATAATATCCGTCCGATAATTAGTTTTAAACTTATTTTCTATATAACTTGTATATCCTGAAGTATTATTTGAATCATTTGTATTTTCTGCTATTCTTGGTACCCAAAATCTTACTTTTTTACCGTTTATAACATTTCCGATTACCATCAATATTATCTGTAGGTGTTGCTAAAAATACTCCTAAATCATTTCCAAATAAGTTATCTTTTTCTAACAATGTGTCTTTTTTCTTTCTAAATCTTATACTATTATTACCATATGTATTTTGTTCTATATATGATTCTACAATAGTAAGATTTACTTGTACTTTAGATCCTGATCCTTGATAATCTTCATCTGTCATATCTAATATTTTAGATAACCTATTTAAATCTTCACCGATAAGTTTCTCCTGTTTCATTTAAATTTTCTTCTCTAAAACTTATCTGCTCACCCTTATATATTTTATTTACTAATATCTTATCACTAGTTACTTCAATATCATATCTTTGATTCTCTATTTCTATTGATTTAATCTTTCCGAGAAAGTATTTCTCCATTCCTTATTCTTTTTCGTATATCATTTATCTCACTATTTAGTTTTCCTGTTAAAACTGTATCTATCTCCATTTCTCTTACTTGATTAGATATTCTAGTAGACATTGCTGTCACTATACCTATTGTAATTATTACTATAATTATTGCAATAGATATATCAACACCTGTAAATCCTCTATTTTCTTTTAATCTTTTCATATTCTTTCCTATATTATCTTAAATTTAATCTAACTTAAATACATAAGTGATGTATATAATAGGTAAATTGTTCCTGTTACAATCATTAATATTGGTGTTATAGGAGTAAAAGTTTTCCATTTAAGTTTATGTTCTTCTTTCTCCTTATTAAGTTCCTTTTTCTTCCTATTTTCTAATTTTTTCATTATTATATTATTTGTAGTTATTACCTCTATCATTATAAATATTATAAATGTGATTATAACAGATGGTATCATTACTATTGGCCCAAATATCATCATTAATATTATTACAACAGACATAACATCTGCTATATAGCTTATTTCTTTACTTTTCCTATATTTATTCATTTGGAATATAGTTATAAGTATTAATATACAATAATAAATTATTGAATATAACATCATATCATTATTTTTTGTTAATTCAAATATATATCTTACTGCTGTTATTACTGCTGTAAGTGCAACACCATATGCAAGCATTGATTTATCTATACCTTTACTATCTTTGTCTATAACTCCTGTTAAATACATAAAACTATATATAAATGGTATTCCGAAGTATTGATAATATACTTAATGTATCTAATACTCTAAATCCTGATAAATTAAGCATTATTACTCCTAAATTATACACATTATATATTATTAAAAACATTATTCCTGTAAATATTTCTGTAAACAAATACTTATTATCTATTTTTTTCTTACAGTGTACACATTTCCCTCCACTTATTAAATATGATAAAACCGGTATTTGTTCTAATAATCCAAGCTTATGATTACATTTTGGACAAAAACTTGGCTTTTTTACTATGTCTATACTTTTTGGTATCCTATATCTTGCTAAAGTATAAAAACTTCCAAAAAATAACCCTATTATAAATATTGCAATATTTACAAGTATCATTACATATATTTCCATAAACTATCCTTTCCAAACTAAAGTTTTCCTTATTAATTTTTATCATATACAAAACATTTTTTGTAGTTTTTTTACTTTTTTTATTAATTATGAAACAATTGCCTTTAAAAAGCAAAAAGTACTATAGTTTTTTATACTATAGTACTTACTTATATCTATTTTTTCCCTAAAAATAATGCCATATTCATACTTAATGTTTTATCTCTTCTATGTGAATGAAATTTAAGACTACCATTTTTCTCTTTTTCAGAATATGTACAATAATCCATTTCTTTCATATTCTCATCTCTTATACCTAGTTTTTTTATCTGTGCAAGTGCAAATTTTCTAAGTGCAATATTATATCTTCCATTATTATTATATGATATAACCTCTGATTCTTTTAATCCCAATTCTTTTGCAAATTTTTTAAATCTTTCTATTGTCTCTTCCTCTAAATCATAACATTCCATGCTTACACTTGGAAAAAGTATCCCTTTTATATTTTTAACATCTGAACCTTTTTCTTTAAACATTTCTATTGTATTTACTATAACCCCGTCTATAAGGCCTCTCCATCCTGCATGTAATATTCCTTTAACACCTGCCTTTTCATCTATTAAAGCAATTACCATACAATCACCTGGCATTACTGTTAAATTTTTACTTAAATCTCTTGTAATTATTGCATCACTCTTATCTCCTGTTGTTGATAAAAGTATTCCATCATAGTCTGCACTTTTAAAATTATCTTCTGGTAATTCATCAATGTCTATAACTCTTGTTATATGATATACATTTGGTGTATATAATCTAGATATACTTTCTCCTTCTTCTTTAAGTATTTTTTCTAATTCTTTAAATGATCTTCTTGTTTCTTCATTTCTATCTAAAAACAGTGAAAATGAAAACTTATTTTGTTTTGTAAATATTGCTTTTGTTCCTAAAAATCCTTCTTCTATTATATAACTTTCTTTTTCTGTCATAATCTCTCCTTAACTTTATATTACCATATCTTCCTATATCTTTCAAATGAAAAAAGAAGCAAAACTGCTTCTTATTCATCACCTCCTGTTAAAAGTGCAATATTTCTGAATTCATTCCTATCTCTTCTATACGAATGGAACATATATGTTCCATTTTCTTCTTTTGAAGAAAAAGTATCATAGTTCATGATAAATGTATTTTCTTTAGAAATTCCTGCAATTTCTAATTGCTTTAATTGAAGTTCCTTTAAATTCAAATAATATGAATTATTATTCATCTTATTTAAATATTCCTTCTTTTTTAAACCTAGTTCTTGGATTAGAATAGCAAAATCCTTTGCAATCTTCTCATCAATCTCATAATTTTCATATGAAATTGAAGGAAAGCAGATTGCTTTCGTACTGTTGCATATTAAGCCCTCCGTTTCCAACTTTTCGATTGTCTTTTGTATAATATTCTCTTTTATACCCCGCCAACCAGCATGGATAATTGCTCTTATATTAGTACTATAATCATATAATCCAATGCAGCAGCAATCTGCTGGCATCACTGCCAACACTTTATCCTTGTCTCGAGTATAAATACTATCGCATAAACCTTTCGGCATATTTAATAATACATCTCGATTCTTGCCGTAAACTGCGTATTTCCAATCTGGATTTTTATCCAAATTAATAATCGCATCTGTATGTTCCGCATTGGGAACATAAAACTTATTAATCTTAATATTTTCTCTTTTTAATTCATCCTCCAGTCTTTTAAAACTTTCAGATGTTTCTCTATTCATCATTAAAAAAAATGATGAGCTGAAGAAAGTTTTTTTACTAAATACGGCTTTAACATTACTGCCCATGAATTTATCTTCAATTAAATACGCTTTTTCATCTCTCATTTTTATCCCTTCTTTCTAAAAAATTTTTTAAAAAAATACATATTTTACACAATTATATTATACCCTCTTTTTACTTATTTTTCAAGTATACAATAATACTGCATATCTTCATTTTATAATGGTTAATATATAATTACACTAGATATCTAAAAAGCTATAGGGGATTAAACATCACCCTATAGCCTTTTAAAATCAAAACATTACTATATTTCTACGAGATCTTTCCTTATCCCTTCGGTAACTTTCAAAAACATATTTCCCCTTATAATCTACCTCTGAAAACGTGTCTTCTGGTTTATTATTTAGAATATTTTTAGCATTTATTCCTCTGTCTAGCAAAGACATTATTATAATTCCCTTAAGGTCAATTATATAATTTTCATCATTAGTCTTTCTTACAAATTTATTATACATAGAACCTTTTTTTTCTATATATTCCTCAAATTCCCATATTGTATCTTGTCCTATCACCAATTCTCTTATCATTGGTGATAAAATAACTCTCAAATTTGACAGTTTTGATCCTTTCATCCTAAAAATATCTATTGCTCTAACTGCAATATCTTGAAGAGCCCCTCGCCACCCAGAATGGATTAGAGCTTTCCTCTTTTCCACTGGGTCATATATTCCCAGTATACCACAGTCTGCCGGAAACATTCCAAGCATTTTTGTTATATCATTAGTAACTATTCCATCTGCTTCAATTATCTTCGGGGTAATCAATTTCAATCCACTTTGTAAATAATTTATTTCTATTATTTGAGAGTCCTTTTGCATAACCTCCATATCTACAATTTTGTTACCATGCACACATTTTACAGTGTACAGTTTAGTTAGCTCTATCCCATCATTTTGCAATTCTTTTACCAAATTACAAAATGATCTTTCATTTTTTTCATCTAATTCTTCAATTTTTTTAAAGGAATATTTATCCCTATCCCGGGAATAAATAAAATTTATTCCTCTACTTAATTCCATAATTTCCAAACTTTTTTTCATTTTTTTACCTTCTTTCTTCAGTACCCCATAGTTAGCAGTACTAATTTAAAATTTTTATTTTTGTTTTCTAAACATAAAAATAATAACATGTAAATATCTTGATAAAACTTTTACTCTTTAAACAAAAAAAGATTAACAGCTAAAATATAATCTACTAGCTATTAACCTTTTAATTTTTTCTAATCTATAAAATTGTATTTGTTTTTCCATTTTTCTTTAAAAATAGTATATACTGCATCTATTATATTATCATCATCTACTGAAGAATATGTTTCTCCTCCATCTTCTGTTTCTTCATCTAGTCTTAATATTACTACATGTCCTTCTTCATCTTCTGGTTCTTCACCTTCTTCATATTGTGGTGATAATATTATATATTCATTATCTTCGTATTTGATTAAATCTAAAAATTCAAACATAGTATCTTTTCCATCTTCATCTGTAAGCATTATAGATGCTGTTTCCATTTCTTCTATTTCTTCATTTAATTTTTCTTCATCCATTTTTTTACTCCTTTGTATTATTTTATTATTATCAATTTTTTTCTTAAATATATAATATATATTTTTTTCATAAAAATATACTATTATTACATATTTAATATATTTTAATTATATTTTTTTAAATATCCTTCTAATATTAGGACTGCTGCTATTTGATCTATTACTTTTCTTTTTTTTCTCTTTTTTAATCCTATTTCATTCATTATGCCCTGTGCTTCTATACTTGTATATCTCTCATCTTGTTCTATTACTTCTATACCAAACTTACACTTAATTTTATGTATTAATTTTCTTGTTTTTTCTACTCTTTCTCCGAGCAGTCCCGATTTTCATTATATGGCATCCCTATAATTATTTTTTCCGGATTATATTCTGATATAATCTGTTCTAATTCTTTTAAAATAATCTTATCTTTTGCTCTTTGTTCATCCATATTTTCTGTAACATTTTTAAGTTTTGTTTCTATTGTTTTAAGTCCATAACATGTAATACCGAAGCTCATCTGTTATTGCAATACCTGTTCTTGTATTACCATAATCTATAGCAATTATCCTCATATTTTAATCAAGCTCCAAATATTTTTTTATCATTTGTTCTAATAATTCATCTCTTTCAATTTTAGTTATTAGACTTCTTGCATCTTTATGGCTTGTTATATATATTGGATCTCCTGATAATATATAACCTACTAATTGATTTACTGGGTTATATCCATTTTCTATAAGTATGGCATATACTTCTTTTATTATTTGTTTAGTGTTTTTTTCTCTTTCTTCTTTTTCCATCTCTGTATCATAATTCATTGTCTTATCTGATATCATAAATTCCTCCTTTACCATTAAAGAATTTTTATCTCACTTTTACCTCTATTTAGATCATCTTCTAAATAATTTTCTAATTTTCTACATATATATTCTAAATTACCTTTATCATATTCTTTTACCACTATATTTAATCTTGGTATTATATATGTAGGTTCTACTTCTTCTTTTTCTTTTATTTTCGTTTTCTTTTTCTTTTTAGGTTTTTCTTCTTCTACTTTATCTTCTTTTGTATCTTCTAGATCTTCTTTATCTTTTTTATTATCTATCTCATCAAAAATATCTAGATCATCATCTTCTTCATCTTCTGCTTTTTTTAGCATTTCTAAATATTCTTTTTTAAATACTCCTGTATCTGTTTGTACAAGTTTTATATTCTCAACATTTTCTTTTATATTTTTTAAAACTTCCATATAATCGTTTTTTTGTATTATCATACCATCTGTATTATTTTCTTCTACATTTTTTTTATCATCAAGAATGATTATAAACTTGGGTCCCATATAGCGGACAAAAATATTATCTCCTCTTGTTATACTATGTATTTTTTTAGTAACTTCTGTTATTAAAACATTTCCTGCATTTCTAGAAAATTCTTCATTTACTTCTTCTAAATTATCTATTCTAAACATTACTATTTGTGGTTTATTATATTGTTCTAATAACATCTTACCTTCTGTTTGTAGATATTCCATTGTTTTTAATTCTGAAAACTTATCATCTCTTACCATTGTTTCTATTGCTTCTTCATAACTTAATACTTCTATCGTATTTCTTATTGCTTGTTTTAAGTTTTCTAATATTTGTATATCTACATTTTCAAATGCTTTTACTTTTTTTGATTCTATAAGCCAATATCCTATATATTTTCCTTTTGAAGTCATAGGATAAAATATTACCGATTTTATAATATTCTTTCTATTTTCTAAATATGGTAACTCTTCTTCTTGTTTATCTACAGTTATATATTTAAATTCCCTTTTATCTATTGCTTCTTTGAATATATTTAAATTTTGAATATATAATATATCATTTTCCATATTTGGAACCTCAATATCTGATATATTTGTAACTTTTGTAATATATTCTAAACCATTGTAATATACAATTGTCGAATAATCAATGTCCATTTTTTCTATTAAAACCTTATTTAGCTCTTCCATTTTTTCTTTTGAGCTTTTTGAACTTGCAGAAATATTCATAATATCTCTTAATGCAAGTATTCTTGAAAAGCTTTTTTTAGATTTTTTAGCTTGTTCTAAATTCCTATTTGTATGAACATTATATCCTAATAAGAATATTATTATTGTAACCTCTATTGCTATAATAATCATTATAATTATAGGCATATATTTCTCCCTTTACTTTAATTGAATTTTGTTATTTCTGGATATATATTTTCTGCTATAAGTTTAAGTTCAGATATGAATTTTTTTGGATATCCTGCTATTTCAAACTTACAGTGTACTATATTTTCTAAATATTTTTGATATGCTTGTATATCAAATGGCACTGAATATACTTTAACATTATCCTTATTAAATAATTCTACTCTTTCTTCCATATTTGGGCTATTATACATTGAAAGTCCACCTACCATTAACCTTTTTGTAAGGCCTTTTACTGGAAGTTCCTTATTTAATATTATACTTAATTTAGAATCAGATATTATTCCAAATTCTTTTAATTTTTTTAAATGTATTGTAAGTGGTTGCATTGTAAGTACATCTAATGATTGTACTGTAAATATCTGATTAGAATATATGTAATATTCTAAATTAGTTTCAAAATCACAATCAATTAATATTAATGTATGATTTTTCCTTAATGTATCTATTACTTGTTTTGAATTAAGTTTATTTGTATCATTTGTTGGAAGTCCTGTATATACTGATAAATTTTTATTTATTTGAACTCCTTCTGCTATACCTTTTTCAAGTTTTATAACAGATAATGTTGCAATCTCTCTTAATCTATCTTCATTATTTGTACACATATAATAATCATTCTTATTTTTTGTTAAATCAACTATTGCTGTATTTATACCTATTGATGAAAATAATATACCTAATGAATTTACTAAAAATGATGTACCGATTTTTACTTGTACCTACAAATGTGAAAACATTATTTGTAATTTGTGGTGTCATATTCATTGTATTATTTGTATTTATATTATTTATTGGTACAAAATTATTTTCTTCTCTTATTTCTTCTACTTGATGTATATTTTCATTTAAATTAGTTTCATTGCTATTTTCTTCTATAACATTATTTATATTATTGTCTATATTTTTTGCATTTTCTATAGGTGCTATATTTTGTTCTGGTGTTTCCTCTATATCTGTAGGAATATCTACCATATTAAATTGATTTTCATCATTTGAATTAACAGTATTTTGGTTAAAATCTGTTTCAATTTCTACATTATTTTCTTGTTCAAAATGATTGTTTGAATTATTTTGCTCTTCTTGTTGTTTTTGAAGTTCTAGCTCTTCTTGTACTTTTCTTTCTTGTTCCATTTGATGTAACTTATTTGCATCTATATTCATTAAGCTTCTAAATTTTTGATTTTCATTCATCAATACATTTTTTACATTATCTGGAAATCTTGCTATTATATATACAAGTTCAACATCTGAATATTGTTCTGCTATTCTTTCAAATGTTTCTGAATATTTACTTGTATCATTTCCAAGTTTTGCATAATAATTTAAAATATTTTTTAATTCTGTTTTTGCTATTGAATCTTCTTCTGTATCTGCCACAACTTCTGTATCATCAACATTTATTTGATAATATTTCTTTGCATCTTGCTTGTTTTTCGGCTTTTTTATAAGCTCACAAATTTTACTAATTTTTCTATCTTTTAATAATAATGCATTAAATATTCCGAATCCTATATATTTTTTCTAAAAACTCTTCTGCAGGTTGTCTATCTGCCTTACAAATTAATATTATAGGCATTGCCATATTTGACTTATTTACGGCAACATCAGTAATTGCATCTAAATTATTTAAAAGATATTGATCTCCTTTATCATTTGATACACTTTCCAATGATTCATCTATTACTATTACATCATAATCCTTATTTTTTTCTAATTCTTTAACTACTGCATTATAATAGTAAACTTCCTTATATGAAAGAAGTTCATTATAAATTATTTGATATTTTGCAACTACTTGCTCTGTGATTTTTTCATTACTTACTGCAAATAATATTTTCATTTAATTAATTCCCCCAACCTTTTATGACAGTTGCAAATATTAAAGGCATTACCTGACATACTGTAAATATTGTTAATACATGAAATCTTATAACTCTACCTTTATTATATAAGCTTCTAGTTTTAAGTCCTATTACTGAATCATATACATAACTTACAATTAAAAGTATTATAAGTACTGGTATACTTATAAGTGACAACATATGTAATGCATATGCTATTGTTCCATATATTATTGAATTTCTATATTCATTCTTATATTTTTCTAGTGTTTTTAAACTAGAATCTCTTAATCCTAATAATCTTGTTCTACTAGTTTCAGGCATTATTTCTACTTTTTGCTTTGCATCTGTCTTATTTTCTTCTGTATTTTTATTATTATTTTTATCATTATTTTTGCTATCTCCATCTATGTTAATATTCTTTTTCTTATTTTCTTCATTATCATCTTTTGGAGTTATCTTTTGATTACTATTTTGATTGTTTTTTTCTTTCTCTTCCCCATTTATGTTTTTAGGTATAATTTTAGTAGAATCCCATATTTTTTCTATATCTACATTTGTATTTACACTTTTTTTATCCCCTATAATATTTTCTTTTAAAATATCTACATATCCGAGTACTAATATATGCTAATAATATTATACTTACTAAACATATACTTATAACCATATTCTTTATTTTTTTCTTGTTAAGCTTTTTTTTCATTATACTTCCTATCTATTATTTTTGCTTTTTAAAATTTTTAAGAATATTTTGGAAAAAACCTAGAAACTTAGGCTTTTCTTTCTCTTTTGTTTTATCTTCTACTTCTTCTATTTTTGTATTATTTATTTCTTTTTCTCTATTTATTTTTTCTTCTATTTCTTTAAATATCTCTTCCCTACTTATTTTTAAAACATCTTCTCCTATATGTTCAGACATTTTGTAATTTGCTTTAGATTTTTTCATGATATTTAAGAGTTCTTCTTTTCTTTCTTCATCCTCACACCAATAATTTAGGTTAAGTACATTAAGCATTTCAAAAGTGTATTCTTCTAAATTATTTTCATAAAGCGGTATGCTATTATCAATATTTACCTCATATTCAGAATCCATAACTTCTTCAAAAAAATCAACAAGTTTTGTTGGTACTTTATAAAGATATATAGGATCCATATTGTGTATAATATAGTCTATTTCTGCATATGCTTTTTTATCTGATGAACTTATATTGTTCATACATTCCTCCTAAATCATATATTCTTTCTATATATAGCTTTATTATACTTTTAATTGTAGCTTTTTTCAACAAATATATATATTTATTTCATTTTTTTAATATTATGAAATCTCAGATATATTTTTATATAACATATAATAAAAATAATACAGCTTTTAAAATTATATAGCTGTATTATTAACTTCTACTTTAATTTTCCTTTAATTTCAAGTTTTTATCTTCAAAAATATATTCATAATCACACATATATTTTACACTATCATTAATATGTGTACTTAATATTAATATTATATCTTTCTTTATACTTTCCAAGTATTCTTCAGTTTTTTCTAAACTTTTCTTATCAAGTGCATTAAATGGTTCGTCTAGTATAAGTATTTTAGGTTTGTGAATAAATGCTTGAATTAATGCAAGCTTTTGTTTTGTTCCTAATGATAAATTTTTATATTTTGTATTCCTAAATTCTTCTATATTATAGAATTCTATCCATTTTTCTATTTCTTCATCTGTTATTTTACTAGACATTTCTTTTAATAGCTTTAAGTTTTCTATCAATGTTAAATGTGATAAAAATTGTGGATTTTCTATTAAAATTCCTGCATCTTGTATATAATTATTCTTATTTCTTATCTTTACTCCATCTTGAAAAACATCACCAGAACTTAAAAACATATATCCACATATTGTTTTTAATAAAACTGTCTTACCGTGAACCATTATATCCTTTTATAAGATAGAAATTTCCAGTTGAAAATTTAAAATTTATATCTTTAAATATTTCATTTGCTCCAAATGCTTTTCTTCCATTCTCTATACTAATTTCCATAGTTTTTCTCCTATCTTTCTAGTTATATTTAAATATATTATTAAAACTAATAATATAAGAATTAATAAATAATATTCTTTCCCTAAAAATATATTATATATAAATAATTTAGAAACAAATAATATTATTGTAGTTAGTGGTATATTACTTACAAGTATAATAAATGATGTAAATATATAGTTTATTAATAAAAACCATACCAATATAACTATATCATTAAAATTTGCTATCTGAACTTTATTCAAAATAAATGCTATAAATGATATTAAAATTATCCAATAAATAGTATTTTTTAATACATACTTTTGTGAAATTTTTAATACTTTTACTAAATAATCAAACTTACTTTTAGAATGATATCTTACAATTTCTTTCATTCCTTCTGATAAATAACAAGAATAATTAATGATATT
>QWCI01001581.1_pt1 | contig 12560 bp, 10 predicted proteins | sample 1972541 | NCBI WGS metagenome assembly QWCI01 (sample SAMN09866712, study PRJNA288562) | Human oral metagenome isolate term3_saliva, whole genome shotgun sequencing... | isolation source: mouth | host: Homo sapiens | place: USA: California | reverse complement strand
GTCTTTTTCTATCTCATCGTAGCCTTGTGCTTTTAAAGTGTTGCTTATCACTCGCTCAAAGGCTTTGTTTTTGTCTTTTGTGTTTAAATTTGAAACGACTAAGCTAGCGTTACTAACTACTGCTGGAGCTACAAATCGATTTTTAGCTAGCTTTTTAACAAGCTTACTATCTATCAAATTTTCACTATATTTTTTTATGATCTTTTCTCTTACATCTTCAGTTGGTATGCCTATCTCTATGGCTAGGTTAAACCTTCTAACCACAGCTTCATCCATATCAAGGATATTATTAGTTATCCAGATAGTTGGCACTTCGTTAGTCTCTAGAGATCTATTTATAAAGGCTTTGCCATACTGCCTTTTCTCGTCATTTTTGGTATTAAATATATCTTCTGCTTCGTCATATGTGAGTAAATTTGACCCAGCGGACAATACACTTTGCGCTAGGCAATACGATCTTATCCTTTGGTACTCATTTGCATAGCCATCTCCATCATCATAAGCTACTTCGTAAAGTTTTAAATTTAGCTCACTGGCTATCACTTTACTAAGCTCAGTTTTACCAGTCCCTGCTGAGCCATAAAGGAGCACATTTACTCCCTTTTGCTTTTTGCGAATAGCATTTTTTAGAAACGAGAGCAAAATTTTCACATCTTCTTTTATATGAGGATAGTTTTTTGTTGTCAAATTTGTCTTACTGCACGGCTTTATCGCACTTTCAAATATCTCGTCTATGCTTTTGCACTCAACAAACAAATCACCCATGAAACTATTATTTATAACATCGGTTTTTGACCTTAGACTGTTTAGTATCTTTGAGATCGCTTTTATGGCCTGTCTGGTGTTTAGCTCTCCTAGCAGATCACAAGCGTTTGAGACTACTTCATAGTTATACATGATCGCGGCAAATCTTAATATATCTTTCTCAGTCTCATTTAGACCTAAATTTTCTTGAAGTAAATTTAGATTGTGCTCAAGCTCTTTTAGTCCGCATGAAATTTTGCTTTTTTCAAGGAGCCAAAGTCTATTTTTTAGAGCCTCAATGTCTTCTTCTTTGGGCTCACTTGTATATATGCCCAAAAACTCCAACACATCATCGCTTCTACATCTTAAAAACTCTTTCTCTCCTCCGGCATAAAAAATGGCACGAAGCACCCAAAGTGTTGCAAGCTCATATATCTCATTATCTACGAAAAAATTTTCTTTTTGCATGACAAGCTCCTTTTTGCTTTTGTTGAAGTTATTTTACTTAGCAGAAAAGACATTTTTATGTCCATAAAAATAAAATTTGAGAAATTTTGTTGTGAAAGATAAATTTAAAAAGAGCGTCCTAAAACGCTCTTTATTTACTCCAGCGTATCACCACTATATGGCAGCTCCAGAGCTTTTATATTTGTCACTGCATTTCCAGCGATACCTTTTATAGAGCCGTACATATTTATGGTGTTATCTAGTACCTTTTCGATCTGCTTCTCTCTTTGCTTCCATATCTTTTGCATCGCGCGCTTTTCACTATCTAGGTCGCTTTGCATGGTTGAAAATGCCTCTACTATCGCTTCTATTTGCATTTTAAATTCATTACTGGTTAAAAAGTGATAGAGTAAGCTCATCTTGTCGCTTTTGTTCTCTTGCGCGATCAAGACGTGGTGTATCCTTATGAGTTGTTCTCTTAAAACAGCACTTAACCCTTTAAATTCCTCAAAAGTGCAGATCCAAACTCCTTCATATAGCCCCATTCTTTGCATCTCGCTTGGCATCGCGTCAGTAACGATGACACCGATATCAGCGCCTTTTTCTCTCATGTCAGCCTTAAATTTCTCTATCCAAGACCTTTGGAATTCTTTTGTTCTCTTGCTTTCATAATATATCGTTCCACAGTTTTGAGACTCCCTTGTATGCACGATCTGTACGCAGTCAGCGCCTCTCGCACCTTTTTTGATCTCATCAATAGTATCAAATGGAAATTTTTCCCTCAGCCACTCTTCTATCGCGAGCTCCTGCACCTCACCTTGAAGCTGCATGCTGCCTTGCTCGGCCTTTCTTTGGGCTATTTGAAGTTGCTCTTGAAGCTGTTTTAGCTGTTCCTCTTTTTGTCTAAATTTAAGTTCATTTTGCTCATCTGCAGCCTTTTGTATCTTCTCTTTTTCTTCTTTTAGCTTTTCATTTAATGCCAGCTCAGCCTTTGCGGTTATGGCAGACTCCATCTCCTCTTTTTCCCTTTGAAGCTGCAAAATTTGAGCCTTTGTAATATTTAGCTCTTTTACTTGATTTGACTTCTCTTCAAGCTGTTTTTGCAAGAGTGCCACCGACTCATTTTGCTCGTCAAGTATCTCTTTTCGCAGCTCCTCTTGAAGTCTTGCTCTTTCCATTTTTAGCTGCAACTGCGTAGCTTTTTTGATTTCTTCCTCAAATTTCTCTTTTTGATCTTGCAGTTGCTGTTCTTTTGTTCTTAAACTCTCAAAATAAGCCTCCTGCTCCTTTCTTTTAGCCTCAAGTTCAGCTTCAAGCTGCTTCTTTTGGGCTAGGTATTCACCTTTATATTTACCTTCTAACTGATGATATAAGGCGTCATTTATATCTATTTCACACCCACAGTTTGGACACTTTATCGTTGTTTGGCTTGCCATAATTCACCTCCTTTTATAATCTTTATCTTATGGTATCTTGCTTTAAATTTCATAGTACTCATCCCAGCAAAGCGCCATATCAACAGAGCCTATACGCAATATATCTTTAATCTTACGGATATGCGTATTATTTATAAAGGCTGAAAATAGATAGCAAAAATATGCTTTCTTGTCAAAATATACAGAGCTACCAAAATATTCATTGCAGTTTTGTGTCCAGTGGCTCTTTTTCTTGCTCATTTCGCCAGGGACGATAGGCTCATTGATGATGGCTAAGAAATTGTCGTCATTTTCGTCATAATCTGGATCGTCTTCTCGCAAATAAAAGACCAAACGAAATTCCATAGTATAATCCTCGATAAACCCACCCTCAACCCTTGCTTTTAGCCTGTTTTCAAGTATCTTAGCATCTCTTATTAGGACATCTTGATAGCTAGCTAGCGCTTTATTTATCTTCTCTATCTGCTCCCACTGATCTTTGTTGGCATCAGAGATATACTCTTCTTTCTCGCTGCACTCTAGCTTTTTTAGGCAAAGATCTATAGGCGTATAGTCGTAGTATGAGCGAAGCTTGCCCTCCATCCTGTCGATAGTTAAAATTTCATCCCAGCTAAGATCCGTATGGTCATATAAGCAGTGGTAAAACCAGCAGTGCCACTCGCCAGACATCTCATGTGTGGGCCAGTTTCTAAATTCGTTTTGATTTTCCGTATAAAAGTAGTCATCTATGTGATTCATAAACTGCCCATATCGCATAAGAAGTTTATCTTTTGAGTAAAAATAGAGTAGTAGCTCACAAAAATGATCATATGCCTCTTTTATATCTTTTACAGAGAGGTCTATCTGCTTTGCACGTGGCACGACACGGCGCTCAAGGTCATAGAGCCTTTCGTTTATGCTATTTAGCTTTCGCCTTTGTTCCTTTGTGAATTGTCCCATTTTTGTCCTTTAAATTTAAAGGATATTATAATGGCAAAAACGGTCAGGTTGTGTCTAAATTTATGTATTTATATCTTAAATTTGCTATTTGGTTTTAGTGTTTTTATTGCGTATTTGATCCAGCCTTTGCTGCGTTCTTTCTTCTACTATCAAGCACTCTTCGTCGTATGCGTCATTGTTTGTCGGTAGCTTATTGACTTTTTTATAAAATTTCCGACATACCAAACTATACTTATCTATCTCGCTTAATCTATCTAGCAAATTCACAAATCTTTGCCTTTTCATGTCTGAGCTTAAAGCGCTTCTTATAGCTGTTTTAATCTGCTTTTTACTAAGTATATTTTGTTTGCAAAGCAAGAAATAATCATTTATCTCAAATCTTTTTATCTGTTTTATGATGATCTTTTTAGCAAGCTTTTTATCGTTTAAATTTTCATAGACGCTTCTAGCTATATAAAAATGTTCCATAGGATATTTACATACTAGCAATGCCCTTTTTAGGATCATTTTTATTATCTTTTGTCTATTTTCGCCATCTTCAAGCTCGAAAGCTAGATTTGCCAAATGCAAATACTCTCTCACATCCTCACATTTTGACAAGATATCATTAAATTCACTAGAAAGCAGCTGTTTTGGCTTTACTGAAGATATAAAATCGCTAATCTCCATATATGCGGTATTATGTAGCAAATACACCTACATTTTTAATAGTTGAATACTTTCAAAAATTATAACAATGGTCTATTGTGCTCCAACAAATATCCATAAGAATCTGTATTAAAGTCGGAATAAAATAAATCTATTTTTCTTAACAAAGATGCAAAATTTAAATATTCTATTGTATCGAAATCGTCTGTTCCCAATCCTATATTTAGAACAGTCTTATAACTATCAAAATTATATGTTTCAGTTCTTGATTCACCTAAAAGGTCATTCATTATAGTTTTTGTTTTTGCTAATAAACAAATGTACTGGAAATCCCTATCAATATATCTTGTTTGATTGTTCGGATGTGCCATACTGATGTGTTGATTTGGGGTTAGCGCAATCAAATTCTCTATATAGCCGCTAATTGACGGAAACTCAGACTCTGGAAAAATATGATGAATCTGCGTAACATTACCCAATTCTGTATCTTGCATGACCTCAGATACTGAATTGTGATACTGTGCATTAAAGCGCCTTACAATTCTTTTGGCTCTTTCTACGTTATATCTTGATGTAGCGTCGACTTGCTGTTGTTGCTCATTATGTTCTTGTCTTGTTATATTTTTGCTTTTACCACTAAGCTCATCTCTCCAATTTATTCTATTATATCTTAGCTCATCCAATGTAATAAGTGTTGGCGACATAAATCCTCCTCTTGTTCCATATTTTTGTAGAGAGAAAGCTAAAGGATTTAAAATTTTGGTAAATATTCGTCCGCATTCGCGTGGTTTGTTAATTCTTGTATGATTGATCGTAAAACTAATAAAAGTTTCTTTAAGTTGTCTAAAATTATTACTTGTTTGATTATCAAAGAAATTTTGAAAATTATCATAAATTCCACTATCTTGCAAAACTTTTCTGATATAGTTAGTTAAGAAAAATAGCGAATTTGTCTCTCGGAGCGCAATAAACTCTAAAAGTTCAAGATTATTAATTTTATATTTGTGCCTCGAGTTTGTTCCAATATCCAATAAAACCTCACTATATTTCAAAAGATTGATAGGCTGGGAAAAATATTTATCATATTCATTACTTGCCCCATTAAAATCAAGATTTGGTTTTAAAAATATTGCTTTAACATTATCTTTAGTATATTGATCTTGCCAAATATCACGTACAGTGAATTCAGTTTTCGTATTATAACCAGTATGTTGTAAGATGCAATCAGCTATTATGAGTATTACGTCGGCCGTGCATTTTTGATCTATCCATCTAGCATTTCTACTAATTATAACATCATAATTTCTAGAATTTAAAAAATTAAGAACTTCCTCTCTCGTCATAATATTCCTCCTTTAAAGCTCCAAACCAAAAACAGCTAACACTATCAACATTTAATGTTCTTGTTTGATAATTGCGTGCTATTTTATAAAATTCTCTAAAATCACTGCTGGAAATATATTTTAGCTGTTTGTCACTTAATTTTTGAGAAGTTTTTGGGATAAGAATAGCCACTGAACCGTTTACCACATAACCGCTTTCTTTCCTTACAAGACGTGGATTGTATGTCATATTTGGTGTTAAATAAACATCATCTCTATTTATAAATTTAGATACAGTAAGCTTATCTAATTCGCTTTTTTCAATGTAACTATCGTAACCATTTATTTGTATTATTTCTCCATTATCTGTAATATTACGTGATTTTAAAACCCTTATAGCCTGCCTTGTTTTTTTTATAGATGTATTTGAATTTGTAAGCTGTCTATCGCGAAAAACATCGAAAATTCCAAAGTCCATTTTGCTCAGAATGGTATCAAAGAAAAAATTTCTATAAATGACCCAGTATGGCAAGTTTTTGTCAAAAATATAGTTTTTCTTTTGTTTTAAGCTGATCCCTAAAGGTAGAGATTTGACACTAATATCGTTTTGTTTACCGGTTGTTATATTTATTGTTTCTATCAACACTCCACTAAAACCTAGCTCTCCAAAATCTAAAATATGACTAACTCCTGTTTTTGCAAGAAGTTCTCTAGTGCCTCTATAGTCTTTTGTATTTAATAAATTTTTCGGCATTATCATAGACACATAGTCTGAAATTTTAAGCGATTTTTCTAAAAAAGCACCAGCTAAGTTACTTATTCCATCGCTTAATTGAACGCTATATTTGCTATTTTTAGATAGTTTGGAAAACGGGGGGTTGCCAATTATTAAATCCGCCTTTGTTTCATATTTCATAAAATCTGTATTTATAAACTCTAAATTAAAATTTATTGGAACTACATCACAATATAGTATTTTTAAAATCTCTAAGCTGCCGCCATCTATATCAATAAGTTTTAAATTTACATGATCCACGCTTTCATATTTTTTAAAAATAATAGGCAAGAAGTTACCGCATCCGGCACTAGGTTCAATAATTGTAATTGAGTTTTTATTAAAAGTCGGTAGAGTCTTGGCTATTTCATTAACGATAAATCTATTTGTAAAGTATGCAGAATGAGATTCCCTTTTTGCATTAGACATCTCGGCAATAGTAGATAATGAGGCCGTATCTATATTATCTTTATTGCTAATAATATATTCTTTTAACTTATTAATATTTATTAAGCTATGTTTAGTGATTATATTAGTAATTTCATTTTGTTTTAACTTTTGTTTCCGCATAAAATTTGATATTTTTTGGGCCATTTGTCTGAAAATTGCAGTAGGAACAGCTTCTCCTATACTTTGACGAATATTAATTTCGTATTTTTTGCTTGTTTTTATTTTTTCTTCGTCGCTTAAAGAGTTAAGTTGTTCCAATGAAGCATCAATCCACTTAAAATTATTAGGAATACTCATCATGAGCATGAGTTCTCTTATGGAAAAAACTCTGTCATCTACTGGATGAATAGTATTTTGGCTAGCAAGTTGATCGTTCCTTGTATGAACACAAGGTGCTACAGATTCCCATTTTTGTCTAGTATATTTATCGCCATTTTTTGCCTTGTTTAGAACTATTTTGCCATTTATAGTTTGATGCGGGCGTTTTTTCTCGTCTTTATTTTCAAAAGCACTCTGTCCTTGAGCTATATCTTTTATCCATTCTCTCATGTGCGCTGGATATGTTCTAAAGCTATGAAAAAAGTCATTTTTATCAAATTCACCCCATTGCAAATTTCGCAAATGACCTATAACTTGTTTTAGACTTTTTTCCTTTGTAAAATCAGGGAATAGTTCTAAAGGAGATATAAAATTAGCTAATTCTTTACAAACTCCAATGACCAAAGTTCTAGTCCGAGATGAATTGCTTCCATAATTTTTAAAATTTATAATCTCATGATATATGCAGTAATTCTCAGCCAAATTTGTCTCTATCATATCGCCTATTTGTATAACTTTACCATTTTGTGCTATACAACCAGTCTTATAGAAGCTTGAAACATTTTCTATAATAAAAAATCTAGGTTTAATGTCAACTATCATATTAACACTTTCAACCACAAGAGAATTCCTATCTATTTCGTTGGGTTGTTTTTTGTGATTCGCGACACTCATGCCCTGACAAGGAGGTGTTGCTATCAAAACATCTACCTTATCATTCCCCAATTTTTTATAAACTTCTATTTGTTCTTTAATTTGTTTTTTTACGTCTTTTTCTCTTACATCTCCTAATACATAGCCGCTTTGAAATTTACATTTATTATTTATCATTTGAATTCTTAATCTACGTTCTATAATTTCATTTGTTGATATGCATTCAAACCCAGCTTCTTTAAAGCCATAACAACCAACCCCAGCAGATGAAAATAGTGATATATAAGTAAGGGTTTTATTTGGCAACATTAGATGTGTTCTTTCTTGTTTCCCAGGTTCTAATAATCCTTACAATGTCATCATCATTAAGTTGTGAAAGCATGTCTAAAATAGCTTTCATGGCTAGCGGTTGATTAACGTCTCTTAACCATTCTGTATATGTTCGCAAAGATACTCCGAGTCTGTTAGCCATCTCTTGTTGCGAAATATTTTGTATTTCTTTGCTTTCTATAAGCGTATGAGTTTTCTTCAAAATTTGCGATAGTTTCATATTTATGCCTTTTATATCAAGGCCTGTATTATACCTAAATACTTTTAAATATAAAATAGATATATATATGTATAGTATAAATATTTTTATATATAATACAACTATAAAAATAGGGAGATTAAATATGGTACAACACTTTTTACTATCGGCTAAAGCTCACAATCTATCTCTTATTAAAATCGCAAGAATGAATGACTTTCAAGCTATCGCGTCTTTTAGGCAAGTTCATTGGTTTGAAACCAAAGGTAAGCCCGTATGTCCTTGTTGTGGCAGTAGCGGCAAAATTTACTTCATAACCTCTCGCAAGCAATTTAAATGTAAGGAGTACGCAAGCTTTTTTAGGGTTATTGGCGGCACGATCTTTCACGGATATAAGCTGTCGCTTCAAACTATACTTATGGCTATTAGTATATTTGTTAATGCCGCTAAGAGAATTTCGGCATTACAACTCTCTCGCGACTTAGACATTCAATACAAAACCGCTTGAGTATTACTTCATAAAATTCGCGAATACTTAATGGATCATGATAGCTCACGCCCATTCCAAGGCATAGTTGAAATAGACGGCGTATATGTTAACGGCTATATTCGCCCTAAAAATAGATTAGAAAAAGAATAGATCGTAGAAAGGCATACAAGCCTAATAAAAGAGTAGTTATATCGCCTAGGCAAAGAAACGAATTTGGTACTGAAGCAAATCGAACGAGAACTTTTATCTTAAGAAGCGAAAATCCGGTAGAATTAAGTCGTACAGCTAGTAAATTTATCATAAGAGGCAGTGAAGTGTATACTGACGAAAATATGAGATATTCAAATTTTATCGCTCTCTACAATCACAGAGTGGTTAATCATGCCATAGAGTATTGCGGCGCAAACGGAGAAAACAACAATCAAAGCGAGAGCTACAATTTAAGATTTCGCGGACTTCAATACGGATAATGTCATAAAATTAGGCACATTGTATCTGTCAAACTATGCTAATGGGATAGCTTACCGAGAGGATACAAGGCGATTTGATAATGGCTTTATCTTTAGAGATATTTTAAAGAAATGCTTAGATAGCGGAATTTCAAATGAATTTTGTGGATATTAACAAGGCAATCATAGAGTAGCCGAGAGATTAGGCGTTTAGATTTTTTATACAATATTATTTTGCGTCGTTTGTAATACGGTATTTTATTACACCTTGACGAACCAACCTTTCTAAAACAGTATAAATTCCGTCGTATATTAATTTGTGAAGTTTTTGCGGTAGGGCTTTTACTCTTATTACATATTCTGCTAATTCATTTATATTGGCATTGTCGTTATTTTTTATATGCTCTATAACGAGCCTTGTTAGCTCTTTATGCTTAAAATATCTTTCTCTCGTTTTCTTAGCTACTATTTTTTTAAGTCGTAGTTCGGATCGAATATTTTTATGCTTTTTGAGATAGTTGAAATTTCATCTCTCGCTTCTTTGACGGCTTCTTGATATGATTTAATTTTGCCCTGAAGCTCTGAGTGTTTGGCTGCTAAAGCCGATATTACGTGATTTACTGCAATTGTTATATGCGATTAATATGGCTAGAATTTTATCTTATTATTTTATAGAAGTTGGTTGCTATTGCTACATAATACCGCATATATGGCCTAAGCCCCCAGAATTTTTTCATATTTGCTCCACAATTAACCATTTTTGGCATTTTTTCCAAATTTTTCAACTCTGATAATAAAATTTAAAAATGGAAAAATTTGTTTATATTCGCCAAGATGTCTACTCGTATCAAGCTTGTAGCTCATGACAAAATTTGGCATTTGATTTTTTGGGAAATTTAGCTCTTCAAACAATCTTTGTGCATTTTCTCTTGCACTAGGAAATTTGCCATTTTTATCTTTATTGCTTTTATCATAAGTCAAATATGATGGGACGATCATAAAAGCTATCTTATAAAATACTGTATTTTTTCGCTCATATATAGATAAATTTTGAAATGTCAAGTGCGATATTTGCTCTAATGCTTTTAGCCAAATTATACGGTCGTCTTGGCTAAAATTATTACTATAAAAGTTATGCCAGCCGTGCTTAACTTCAAAAAGATATGTTGTATTATTATCGCCGTACATCGTTGCAAGATCTATAAATCTTTGCGTCTTATCTTTACCAGTTTCTCGTATAGCTCTTTTATTTACTCTCTTAAATGGCTGTTCCAGCCAGACAACCCCAGTGAGCTTATGAATGGCTGGCACAAGAGCTGAAAAAGACTGTTTTTCATTGGTTAAAAACGGATAGTAGTTCCATAATTCATTTATATTAAAATTCTCCTTTATAAAATTTTTAACCACTTTTTCCAAAAAATCTCTTGCCTCTGACTCATTATTCTCATAAACATAGAAATTTTTTTCATAAAATTTTTCCATCTCATCTCCTTAAATTTGATTTGCCATGTCAATTATGCCGCTTTTTACTATCTCTATAGCCCACCCTTTATCTTTAAAGATATCTAAAATATCAGTTGCTGCATGTAAAATTTCTGTTCTGATTTTGGCATTTTCTACGGCTTTTACAGCGCACTCTTTTGCTAAATTTGGATTGATATTTTTTAAGTAGCTAGCGATTCTCATATAGCTAGGATCGGGCATGCTTAGTAGTTTTTCACAAGCCATAGCTAAAAGCTCATTATCGCCAAGCTCTTTTAAGATATCAAGCACAAAAAACGTCTCTTGCGGATCTGGCAAGAGTTTCACGGCTTTAGCCAAAAATTCTCTTGCGTAAATTTTATCTTTAAAATCCATCATAATGCTACTTGCCACATAAGCATAATCAGCCGCGGTTTTGGCATAAATTTCGCCGTCTTTATAAAGTTCTAATATCCATCTTTGCTTGTCAAATTCTTCCGACATATCATCTAAAATATCGTAGAATTTATATAACTCTTTCGTCTCTCTTAGCTCACTTAGATATTCGTCTTTACTTTTATGCTCTTTTGAGGCCACGACACTTTTTGGCTCTTTTTGCTTTGGTTTTATGCCGAGTGCTTTTAGCTCGCCCTTGTCTTTTATAAAAACGTGAGCATAACTTAGATAGAAGTCATGTTTGTCTTTCTCTATACACTTTTTATAAAATTTATAGGCAAACTCATCAAGGCCACCTATTTGCTTTAGCTCCAGTGCCATATCGAGATAAAAATCTGCCTTAAAATCTGTCGCTATTAGTGCGTTTTGTAAGAAATTTTCGGCTTTTTGCCCGCACAAGACTTTGATCTCTATAAAATTTAGCATATTTATAAGGCAAAGCCCATCTTTGATGTTGTTTTCCGCCATAGCTAAAAGCTCCTTGCACCACTTTTTAGCTCTTAAGGTTTTATGTATAGCTATCGCCAAAAAAGCGTAGTCCATGCCACTTTTACAAAAGCTTTGTGCGATCTTGTAAATTTTTACCGCAAGGCTCCTCTTTTTACTTTTAAAAAATACTGAGCGAGCCAAATCGTCGTACTCGAAAAGATGGTGATTTACCCTCAGACAAAGCTCTGTGTGGTTTTGCAAAAGCCAGTCAAGCTCATCTTGGCTTAAGTTTTTAGCCAAATTTTCCAGCATCACATTTTCGTCTATAATATAATCCGCATAATAAATCCTGCAACATCTGCAACATTTGTGAATGCGCTCATAGCGTCCTGATAAATTCATAACCTCTCCTTTATCTAAAATTTAATCGTCGCAACTTGTTCGGCGATCTCTTTATCTGTAAAATTTCCGTTTGTATCAAGCGAGTAATTTTTGCCTAGAAAATAGAGCTTAAAGCCAGTTATAGCACCAAAAATAGGCAGAGTTTGCGTTTTTTGATAGTAGTTTTTTGTGATATTTGAGATAACTTTTAGCTGCTCATCTAATGCTTTAAAACAAAGCTCATCTAAAAACGGCGTTAGGCTGATATATCTTAGATGCTGCGCCATAGCAATGGCAAATATAGGCTCACTCTTGCGCTTAAAATCCGTATCTATATAGATATATGAGCCTATAAATTTTACTCGCTCGTTGTAGAGTTTTTGCACCTCGCCAAGCTCTGCGTCTATGTTAAGAGCAAAGTGCTTGCTAAGAGCCAGGATGAGCGTTTCTGAGCTGTGCGCCCAGTCAAAGTGCCCCTTTGTGATGAACTCATCAAGGCTCTTTGCCGCCTCTAAATTTGCAAGCGCTCTTGCGAAATTTTGCTCTCTAACATAGCCAAGTGCTTTTGAGAGCGCCTTTTTGTCGCTGTTTTGTGTGAGAATTTTAAGTTGCTCGTAGATCATTGATTATCC
>QWCI01004842.1_pt1 | contig 12601 bp, 11 predicted proteins | sample 1972541 | NCBI WGS metagenome assembly QWCI01 (sample SAMN09866712, study PRJNA288562) | Human oral metagenome isolate term3_saliva, whole genome shotgun sequencing... | isolation source: mouth | host: Homo sapiens | place: USA: California | reverse complement strand
AAGATTGATATAACCGTTGACAATACCGGTCGTTTAATGAAATTTGTAAATGTCATAACGTCTACTGTTTGGATTCTTAGAACTCATCTTGACAACTGCGACCTCATTTATATACAAATGTCATCAACAATCTTAAGCATTAAGTTCCAAGCTCATAATTTACTTACTGTCACCTTTCATTGTCTTCAAGAAGCCTGAGGCTGAACTCTGATTTTCACCGAGTTTCTCAGCTTTCTTTATTGCTTCTTCGTACTCTGCAGGTGTAAGTGCTTTAATTTTTGCTCCATCCTCAAGACTAGATACTCCCTTACTAACAATGCGTTCACCCATCTTAAGACCGCTTGTCACGATGTAATTGATACCATCATTCTGAGGATCGACTGTGATTTCACTATAATGAACCTTATCTTTTGCATCAACTTTATAGACGAACATTTTGTTCTGAACCTGTGTTACAGCCTCTTGTGGAATCAGAAGTGCACGGTTATTATTCTTAGCAATTACAATCTTACCACTACCGCCACTCTTCAACAGATGTTCAGGGTTAGGGAATCGTGCAATAACATTTATCGTTCCAGTTGTCGCATCAATCATACCACTGGTCTTAACAATTGCACCTTCGTGATTATAGGTAGAACCATCAGCCAACAACAAGCTAACTGCAGGGAACTTCTTAATGGCATTACTGAGTCCATCATCCGTACGGCTAAGCTTCAAAACATCAGCTTCTGTCATAGAAAAATACACTTCTATAGTAGAGGTATTACTGATAGTTGTAACAGGCTGGGCTGATGAAGCACTCACAAGGGCACCTTCCTTAAAAGGAAGGCTTCCCACATAACCTGAAGCTGGACTCTTTACATAACAGAAACCACCGCTCTGTGCCTGACGAACAGATGCCTGTGCAGTCTCATAAGTATTCTTTGCACTCTGCAATTCATAGTCACCTATCACCTTATTATTATATAGGTTCTGACTATTATTATAAGTAAGACGAGAGGTAGCAGCCTGCGCATTGGCTGAATTCAAGCTTGCATTAGCTTGTACAACATTAGCCTTTGCTTGAGCCACAGCGCTCTGAGCTGAGTTCACCTGTGCCTGTGCCTGACGTACTGCAGCCTGATAAGTAGAGTTATCTATCACGAACAGAACCTGCCCTGCATGAACATATTCTCCTTCATGTATATTCAATTTAGTAATAAAACCACTTACCTTTGGACGTACCTCAACGTCCTGTACACCTTTTATCGTGGCAGGATAAGTTGTTTTCAACTGTGCATTTGATGCCCCAATCGTAATGACTGGATACTCATCACTCGTTGGGAGGCCCTTCTGACCACCCCCACAACTGGTAAGTACTGCCACAAGTGCAGTGACAAACAGTAAGATCTTAGCTTTCTTCATATCTATAATAATTATATAATTTCGTTCTGTGATTATCTTTAATATATAAGGTCTCTGCCCTATTCTTCCTCCTTTTTCTTCTTCCATGGATAAGAGATTGTTAAAAACTACATTGTGTACTTGTAGTTTTCTACGTGCAAAATTACATATTAATATTTAAACTACACCACTTATAGAACGCTTTTTAACAATTATTATCGGAGTCTATGGTAACTCAAAACACCAACTCCGATAATCTCAACACATTGCACGTTATAAAAAGAGCATTATATCAAGCCCATCTCCTTAGCCTTATCTCTCAATAGATTTAGTAGTGGTTCACGTTCATTAGCTACCTTATTATCAAGCACTGCATCCTTTAAAGTATGTTTTAAGACACCTACTTCTCGGCTCGGTTGCAGGTTAAACATCTCCATAATCTCATTTCCATCAACACAGGGTTGCAGTAACCGCTTGTAATCACGTTCCTTCAAGTCCTTCAACTTTTCACGAACAGTGCGGAAATTATCTAAGAAATGCTGCTTTCTAATGGCATTTTTACTCGTAATATCAGCTTCACAGAGTGTCATAAGGTCGTCTATGTCATCTCCAGCATCGTTCATGAGGCGTCGAACCGCCGAATCTGTCACCTCTTCATCAGCAATAACGATCGGACGCATGTGCAGATCGACTTGCTTTTGGACATACTTCATTTTACTATCCATTGGCAACTTCAACCGTCGGAAGATACCAGGGACCATTTTTGCACCCACGAAATTATGATTATGAAAGGTCCATCCAGCGGCTGGATCCCACCGTTTACATTTTGCCTTACCTATATCATGCAACAAAGCAGCCCATCTCAACCACAGATTATCGGTATGTTTGCAGATATTATCAAGCACCTCTAGCGTATGATAGAAGTTATTTTTATGTGCCCGACCGTTCTTTGTCTCAACAACATCAAGTGCAACAAGCTCAGGAAGAATAAGCTGCAGAAGCCCACAACGATATAATTCAATAAAGCCTTTACTTGGTGTTGGGGTCATCATAATCTTGTTTAACTCTTCCTCTATGCGTTCACCACTGATGATTTTGATACGATCAGCATTGCGTTCAAGAGCTTCGAAGGTTTCATCTTCTATAAAAAAATTAAGCTGAGTTGCGAAACGAACACAACGTAACATGCGCAATGGATCATCAGAGAAGGTTACATCTGGGTCAAGTGGTGTACGAATAATACCATCCCACAAGTCGTCAACACCCCCAAAGGGGTCCACCAACTCACCAAAACGGTCCTTATTCAGACAGACAGCCAGTGCATTAATAGTAAAATCGCGCCGATTCTGATCATCCTCCAGCGTCCCGTCTTCTACAATCGGTTTTCTACTATCATGGCTATAGCTTTCTTTACGTGCACCGACGAACTCTACTTCTATATTCTTATATTTCACTTGAGCTGTTCCAAAGTTACGAAAGACAGAAAGATGTGCCCTCTTTCCTAACATAGCTTTCAACTCACTCGCCACCTGAATACCACTACCTACAACCACAACGTCAATGTCATTTGACGGACGTTTTAAGAATAAGTCGCGAACATAGCATCAGCCAATTATCATCAATGAGGTTTTGTTTCATCACCGCATAAAAGTAGTTTATCACCACCCTCACCACCTTTTAATGTAAATTCTTTTCCCATCTACAAATTAAAAGACGCTCTTTTGCAATGTAAAAGGTGCCCTTCTGCGTGGTAAAAGATGCCCTTTTGATGTGTAAAAGGTGCCCTTTTGCAATGTAAAAGACGCCCTTTTAGAAGCGTGTTTATAAACAATTGAATATCTGCATATTACAAAACACATTTAAAAACATATTCAAAGAATTATCAATCAACAGTTGCAAGAATATTGTAAGGGTATTTCAAAAGTACGAATTTAAGCCATAGCAGGATTCTTTAAGACACACGAATATGCCACACATTATAGAAAACCCTCAACTACAATAGTATTCATGGAGATAGAGGGTAACTTATTAATGGATAGTGCGCATGGTACAAGTCACGAAGGTTTCAGTGGGGGAACCGATCTGAGCCCACACGTTGAAGATGGAACTGATGATGATTCTCCATTCTAAGCGCACAAGAGATTAAATTAATAACAAAAAAGACGAAGAATAACAATATGAAGTATACAAATCGACTGAAGACTTATGCTTTATGCATAGGGCTTGCACTAAGTGTTGTGTCTTGTTCAAATGACGACTTCGAGGGTACTAACACCACAGATGATCAACTGGTAGACATGACTTTCGTATCTGCAGGATTGGAAAGTCCCTCAAATGCAGAGGATATTACACCATCAAACCAAGCTAAAACCCGTACCGTTTTAGGCTCCGATGGGACAACAGTCACCTGGCAGGCAAACGATAAGATTGGTATTGGCTTTAAAGGATACCAACCCAAGAACTATCCTTTCACCACTCCTACCGCTGGAAGTGACGTACATTTCTGGGGAACAGCACCAAATGTCAACAATGTAGCATACTTTATGATGTATCCTTATCAGCAGGATGCAAAGATATCAGCAAATAGTAACATCCAAGCTATATATCAATACAACTTTCCAAAGGAACAAAATGCCATTGCTGGCACTTTTGATCCAAAGGCAAACGTTTCTGTAGGTATAATTCCACAGCGTGGAAAACCATTCGTTGCTTATAACATTGGTGGCTTACTCCGCTTTAGTCTTCGTGGAACTTCAAACGTAAAGCAGGTAAAGTTACTTTCTATTGGGCAGGAGAACCTTGCTGGTAATTTAAAGTCAACCATCACTTTTGCTAATAATGGAAAGATTAGTGCGGCTACAAATGTGTTCACTACGGCTTCTCCTGTAGTAAATCTCACTCCAGCATCGGGCAGCTTTGAAGAAGGAAAGGCATATTACATAGCACTTCCAGAGCAAAAGTTGGCACAGGGACTGACACTCGTCTTCATCATGCAGGATGGCAAAGCCATATTGAAAAAGGTTAAGCAGGAAGTAAATATCCAACGCGCTAAGGTGTATAATCTCGGCGAAATGGCGCTTGATCCTACTAAAGCAAAGGATTTCATTCTCAATTGGAGAAGATCCTTTCTTTCAAAGGAATATTGGAAGTTAAAGGAAATCCGAAACTCACTTCGATTGATGAGTTACAATACTATCGTAATATAAATGGACTAACTCTTCAAGGTAATACGAACCTTGCAGGAGAACTCAATTTCAACAAATATCCCCAGCTCACAGACCGTATAGAAGTTGCTGGTAGTCCATTGGTTACAAAGATAAATGTGACTGGATTGGATAAGATAGTACAGTTACAAGCACACGATTTGAATGGACTGAAAGAAGTTGTAACTGGTGGTAACACTAAGCTCAACTTATTCGCACTGTATGGTAACAACAGTCTTGAATCAGTTGATGCCAGCAATATGCCTGCATTAACAAACTTACAGACATATTATAGTTCTAATATACAGACTATCAACACCACCAATTCACCCAATTTGAATAACTTTAATGGTATCTCTAACAGTAGTCTTCAGAACTTCATAGGGTTGTCAGAGAACTCAAAGCTACAGACGTTTTGGGCATCAGGGTCAAAGATAGAGAGCTATGACTTCAGCAAGATGACAAACTTAAGAGATGTCAACCTTGCAAGTGCCGCGGTGAAAGAAATCAAAGGACTGTCTGCAGCTGGTGCAAACTTACAGAATCTTCAGTTATCTAACACACATGTGGCATCACTGGATATTTCAAACAATCCAAACCTTACAAGTATTGACTTGTATAATGTGAAGGAGTTAACAGCATTGGATGTGACGCATAATCCAAACTTAATAAAGCTACGTTTACCAATGACCTCTATAAGTACGCTTGATGTGTCAAAATGTACAAAGTTGACATATTTAGGTGTAGCACATTGCAAGCTCTCAACATTAGATATACGCAACATACCGGGCTTAACAACATTCTATGCAGGAAGTCAAAGTAACTCAGCAGGGTTTTCGCAAATGATTACTGTTACAATGACACAAGCACAAAAAACAAAATTTGGCAATATCTTCTATGAAGATAACTCGGGACCAAACGCAACTGTCGAGGAAAGTAATAACTACGTAAAGGTAAACGTCCAATAACGCCTAACGCTTTTACACATACAATAATACTAGCGGGAATGTCCACATGGGCATTCCCGTTTCTTTTCCGTTTAAGAGATTCAGGTTGAGAATATAAATTCAATTGGCGATGAAGGGTTATCAGGAATCTCTTTATCAACCATTCGCTCCATAATTTCATACCCAGCGAATAAGTCCTATCTTACCCTGCGAATGGGTAGGACCGTACCCAGCGAATGGGTAGACTCATACCCAGCAGCTGGGTAGAAGAGGACTTGTTCGCTGGGTACAATACGACCCATTCGCTGGGTACAAAACAGGCAATAAAAGGGTGTGTCAAGCACTGAAAAGTCAGCTCATTGAAGCTCATTAATTTGTTCGCGAAGAACATCGAAATAGTTCGCGAACAATTTCCAATTACTTCGCGAACATTCTTTAACTAATCTTTGCTTATCACGGAAGTAGGACTTGTAGGGCACGGGAGTACATCTTGTGGGGCACGAAATGTACTTTCGTGCCCCACAAAAGTACATTTCGTCGATGTTAACAGTTACGCCCTTCGGCTTAACAATCATTTACTTATCAGGAGCGCATAAGACGTCCAATGTATTCATTAGTTGCTAATTCCTTCGTTTATTACAATGAAAATAAGTATTTTTGCAGTCAAATCAATTCATCACAATGGCAAGTCAATTGACAAAGACACAGCAAGAATTCCAAGATACTTTGGCAGAGTGCCGAACACTCTTTGCAAAGAAACTCCATGACTACGGTCCCTCATGGCGAATCCTACGTCCATCATCGCTTACTGACCAGCTATTTATCAAAGCTAAACGCATCCGTTCCTTGGAAATCACTGGGGAGTCGCTGGTTGGAGAGGGTATCCGCCCTGAGTTTATTGCATTGATAAACTACAGTATTGTTGGACTCATACAATTAGAAAAAGGGTTCGTTGATAGTGTTGACATGACTGCTGACGAGGCTTTAGCACTCTACGATCGCTATGCAAAACAAGCATACGAACTGATGATGAAGAAGAATCATGACTATGGAGAGGCTTGGCGGGACATGCGCACAAGCAGTTACACGGACCTTATCCTCACAAAGATTGAACGCATCAAGGAGATAGAGAATCTTGGAGGTGCCACACTGGTAAGTGAAGGGATTGATTCAAACTACATGGACATAATGAACTACGCCGTTTTCGGAGCTATCAAACTGCATGAATAAAGTAAAAACAATATTAGTAAACCTCAGTCGTGCGCTGCTTGCATTGACATTTATCTTCTCTGGATTCGTCAAAGCTATCGACCCATTGGGCTCACAATATAAAATAGCTGAATACTTAGAGGCGGTGCAACTGTCTGCTTACGTTCCTGATTGGACTCAACTAATATTATCTATTGTACTTTCAGCTATTGAATTCACCTTAGGTGTAATGCTTTTATTGGCTATTCGCCGTCGCTTTGCCAGCAAGGTATCACTGATATTCATGACATGTATGACCGCCGTCACACTGTGGCTTACCATCAGTGAACCTATCCAAGACTGTGGATGCTTCGGTGATGCTATTCATTTAACGAATACACAGACTTTTATCAAGAACCTTATACTTCTGATAGCAGCACTAATATTGGTCAGATGGCCCAGATATCAGTCGCGTTTCATCTCCAAAACAAACCAGTGGATAGCATTCTATTTCACAATTGTATTTATCTGCCTGGCTTCTGTACTAAGCCTTTATCATCTTCCTATCTTTGATTTCCGTCCTTATCACATCGGACAGAACATTAAAAAGGGAATGGAAATCCCAAAGGGAGCCAAGCAAACGACCTATAAGACCACTTTCATCTGTGAAAAGAATGGTGTGACGAAGGAATTTACAGAGAAGGATTATCCATATAATGATTCCACATGGGTGTTCAAGGACACACATCAGGAGGTACTTGAACAAGGCTATGAGCCACCAATCCACGACTTCTCCATTACTGATGAAAAGACTGGAGATGACCTTACAGACAGTATCCTGAACAAAGATGGATATACATTCTTACTTATTTCTCCCGTCTTAGAGCGTGCTGACGATAGTAATTTCGTAAAGCATTGGAGAGATGTCACCGGAGCAGAGTATCCTTTCTATACAACGGATGGTACAACACTAAAAACCATCATCCGTAGTAACCCAGGATTAGTATTACTCTACAAAGGAACCATCATCAATAAATGGAGTCATAATGATCTTCCAAAGCAAGCTGAGCTTAATGCTCCGCTATCATTAATAGAAACGGGACGGGAACCAGAGAATAAAACGTGGACAAAGATAGTCCTAATCATCATCTGTTACATCTTCCCCCTCGCCTTTCTTATTGCTGCTGACCGCATTTGGTCATGGACCCGATGGGTACAGAAGCGTGAGCAATGGCTCAAACAAAAGGAAGAATGGCTTAAACAAAAGGAACAATCAAACAGATTATATCAACTTTTAAAACGTAAAAGACAAATGAGAAAGAAAATTGTAGCAGGAAACTGGAAGATGAATGAGACCCTCCAGGAAGGTGTTGCTTTGGCAAAAGAGATCAACGAGTCACTGAAAGCAGAAAAGCCAAACTGTGATGTTGTTATTTGTACTCCATTCATTCACCTCGCAAGTGTAGCACAAGTACTTGATTCTAACGTTGTCGGGCTTGGTGCAGAGAACTGTGCAGACAAGGAAAAAGGTGCTTATACTGGTGAAGTTTCAGCCGCTATGGTAAAGAGTACAGGTGCTCAGTATGTCATTCTTGGCCACTCAGAGCGTCGTCAATACTATGGTGAGACTGCTGAAATACTGAAAGAGAAAGTTAAGTTGGCATTAGCAAACGGTCTGAAAGTGATCTTCTGCTGTGGCGAAACACTCGAAGAGCGTGAAGCTGGAAAGCAGAATGAAGTAGTAAAGGCTGAGTTGGAAGGCTCCGTATTCAACCTCTCTGCAGAGGAATGGAAGAGCATCATCCTTGCTTATGAACCAATTTGGGCTATCGGTACAGGCAAAACCGCTACTTCAGACCAGGCACAAGAGATGCTGGCATACATCCGTTCTATCGTAGCAGAGAAGTATGGCAATGAAGTTGCAGAGGACACTTCAATCCTTTATGGTGGTAGTTGCAAGGCAAGCAATGCTCCTGAGTTGTTTGCAAAGCCTGACATCGATGGTGGATTAATTGGTGGTGCTTCTCTGAAAGCTGCTGATTTCAAGGGTATCATCGACGCTTGGAAGAAGTAATCCAAAGTAAATTAAAGAATTCTACTGGTAGCATCAACGGTCATTGAACTATCAGTAGAATTCATTTCAATCATAAAAGAAATGAAAAGACTCCTTACTATCATCGTATTTATGCTGACTGCCATTGTGGCTGTCAATGCTCAAGGATCAGTTACGGTAACACAAAGTGCCGAAATTGATGCTTTAGTTAATGGTAAAAAGGCTGCAAAGAAAGCAAATAAGGAACGCCAGAGAGTAGAGAGTCAGCATGAATCACAGAAGACATCAGCTGCTAATACATCCAAGAAACAAGATACAAAGAAGCTGACAGTACCCAAACTCAACGACCACAGACCTGAGATCTCACGTCCAGAGAATATTCCCGCACAACCAGTTCGCCCTGCAGGGACAAAACTTGTCAAACGTTTAGTCAAAAGACCGCACATCCCAACGGATGAAGAAATAGATGGAACATATCTTGTGACCAAACGTGTTAAGAAGGGAAACAAGAAGGTTAGAGGGTTTCGAGTACAGGCTTATAGCGGTGGTAATACCCGTATTGCACATCAACAGGCTGATGCTGCTGGGCAAAAAGCTAAGGAACTGTTCCCTGAACAACCCATCTATGTCCACTTCTATTCTCCACGATGGATGTGTCTTATAGGTAATTTTACGAACTATAATGCAGCAAAGAAAGTCATGAGAACCCTTCGTAAGAATGGTTTTCCACATGCAAATATCATCCGAACCATGGTAACAATCAAAACATCCCAATTTGTTAATTGATAAAAAAGATAATATGACACCACAAGCTGAGTTCCGCGAAGGACTTGATGAGTTAGCAGTACACTACAAAGAAGTACTGAAACTATTAGGAGAAGATCCAACAAGAGAAGGATTAGAGAAGACTCCAATACGTGTTGCAAAGGCTATGCAAGTGCTAACACGAGGCTACACACAAGATCCAAAGAAGGTTTTGACCGACGCTCTCTTCGAAGAGAAGTACAATCAAATGGTCATTGTTAAGGACATTGACTTCTTTTCTATGTGTGAACATCACATGCTCCCATTCTATGGAAAGGCCCATGTAGCCTATATTCCTAATGGACACATCACCGGTTTAAGCAAGATAGCACGCGTCGTAGATATTTTCTCTCACCGACTTCAGGTGCAGGAACGCCTCACAGAACAGATTATGCAATGTATTAACGATACACTAAAACCACAAGGCGTGATGGTTGTCATCGAAGCAAAGCACATGTGTATGCAAATGCGTGGTGTGGAAAAGCAGAACTCTATCACTACAACAAGTGCTTATAGCGGTGTATTTGAATCAAGTAAAACCCGTAATGAGTTTATGAACTTACTACGTGGAGAGACTAAACGGATATAATAACTACTTAATATTTAAAAGGAATCATTATGAATAAATTACTAAAGACAGCCACTTTTACATTCGCAGTAATAGCCACTATCAACATCTTTTCCGCTTGTTCTAAGGAGGAAAATACACCCAGTATAAATATTGACCAGCTTTACCAAAACATAAATGGTTCCTATGTTGGCACTGCAAATATGCGCAACAGTGAAAATATCTTAGGCTCGAAAAGTACAACATGGACCGCAAAGAAGGAGATGATCAGTGTTAAGAATATCACAGGTAGCGAACTTGCTGGCGGTGTAAAGGATCATTCCTCAAAATTATACCAAGCCCTCTTGAACGCTACAAACGGTAAGCTGGAAATCACTATGATGAGTTTTAGGCCACAGGAGCGGAGCATTGTTTTCAGTACATTAGCTAAACTCAGCTTCACTATCAATCTTGATGGACAACAAGTAGAAGTTGTTGGTACAGGAGGTTCACGTCCTTTCTCTTGTTATTACGTAATGTCGACACAAGAGATGTTCTTTAATTTCACAATAACAAATCTGAAGAAGAGCAACGGACGAGGTTCATTCACTCCCCTATCCACTGATTACAACTTACCCGTAACGTTTGAGTTTGACTCACATCAGAAGAATTAATAATAATATTAGAAACAATAGAAAGAAAGAGATATGAAACTGATTTCTTGGAATGTAAATGGCTTACGTGCCTGTGTTGGGAAAGACTTTGAACAGCAATTCAAGGACTTAGATGCCGATTTCTTCTGCATTCAAGAGACCAAAATGCAGGATGGACAACTCGATATCAGCTTCCCAGGATATGAATCATACTGGAATTATGCCGAGAAGAAGGGATATTCTGGTACTGCCATATTCACAAAACATAAACCATTGAGCGTATCATATGGTATTGATATCGAGGAACACGACCATGAGGGACGTGTGATTACTTTAGAGATGGACGACTTCTTTCTCGTCACAGTATACACACCAAACTCTCAAGACGGGCTTCGTAGGTTAGAATATCGTATGAAATGGGAGGACGACTTCCAAGCTTATCTACACAAACTTGATGCTAAAAAGCCTGTCATAGTATGTGGAGATATGAACGTTGCACATGAAGAAATAGACATCAAGAACCCTAAAACAAACCGACGTAATGCAGGATTCACCGATGAAGAGCGTGAGAAAATGACCCAGTTGTTGAACAATGGATTCATTGATACCTTCCGTTCACTCTATCCAGAACAAGTAACTTACTCTTGGTGGTCCTATCGTTTCCGTGCAAGAGAGAGGAATACAGGTTGGCGTATAGACTATTTTCTCATCTCAGACAGGTTAAAGGATAGACTTGTAGATGCCAAAATACATACAGAAATAATGGGAAGCGACCACTGTCCAGTGGAAGTTGACTTGAAATAAGGCCTACCTATGCATGCCCAGATAAAGACCTTAACACTGATGGCTGCTGTTTTAGCAGCCATTGTCGTTTATGCTGTTATCCCGAAAGAGGTAACACTGGGCAGCTATACACTAAAGAAGATTACCTTTTCCAGTATATTCCATCATGCTCCACAAGTAAAAAAACGCCCAAAGAGTGGAGGAAAAATCCATCGAAACCAAACTATTCTCTTCATTGGAGACTCCATGGTAGAGGGATTATCACGCCGTTTGGGAGATTATTCTGCTGAAAATGGACATACACTCTACACCGTTATATGGTACAGTTCATCCACTGAACGCTGGGGAACGACCCATACTCTGGAGTATTACATGCACAAATACAAACCAACTTACGTAATCATCTGTCTCGGAAGCAATGAACTCTTCGTCAACGACCTAGAAAACAGAGCGCAATATGTACGTGAGATTGTGAAGAAACTTGGTAATACACCTTTCGTTTGGATTAGTCCTTCAGACTGGAACGGTGATACTGGCATCAATGATGTTATCAAAGAGAATATTGGGAGGGAGCATTTCTTTGACAGCAGACACCTCAAACTCAAACGAGGTAGCGACCATTATCACCCGACATGGGCTGCTGCTGCCTACTGGATGGACACAGCAGCACAGTTCATTGCCAGCCACCAATGTGCCAATCCGCTACAATTAAATAAGCCGAAAGCACACCATAAGGCAACAAAGACAAAGCTCTTACAACCTTCTTTCGAAGGTTATTAACAGGAAAATATGGCAGATATAACACAACTATCATCCGCTTTACTCAGCTTCTTGTCCACACAAGACAAGAACTGGTCGTTGTGTACCTTGCCATTCATGGCTACCTTCTTGGTATTCTTTGCCATTTTCTTGTGTTTGAACCGCTATCAGCGAACATGGATGAAGCTGTATGTCATCCTCTTCAGCCTCTTTTTTGCTTTTAAAGCCAATGGAGCCTTAATGTGGTTACTGCCTTTTACAACACTCACCTCATGGTATCT
>QWCI01001109.1_pt1 | contig 12609 bp, 9 predicted proteins | sample 1972541 | NCBI WGS metagenome assembly QWCI01 (sample SAMN09866712, study PRJNA288562) | Human oral metagenome isolate term3_saliva, whole genome shotgun sequencing... | isolation source: mouth | host: Homo sapiens | place: USA: California | reverse complement strand
TTTTTTTTGTGTTAAGTGCTTTTGTTTTTATGTGTTTGTTTCACATTGCCTAGTGCGTGTTTTTCTTTTCGTTACTCTGGCGATGTAAAATATAGATACTGAATTTTGAAAGCTACTTTTGCCACTTCGTCAGATAATAATCAACGTGGTTGAGGTTTTCAACGTGGGCTTAATGAGGCCGCAATAATTATCCTTGTGGCCTAAAGCAAGGCCTAAGGCAACAAAGAAAGGCGGATGATACCGCGTGAAAGTGTGTTTGCGATAAAGGCTAGAATGGCTTTTATTGCTCTATTTCGCTCAAAATCTGGCCTGCGTAGATGATGGTTTTGGCATCCATCTCAGCCAAATGCGAACGGATGAAGGCCGATAATTGTTTGAGTGTGGTTTTGTCTTGGGTGTCGAATAGGCGGGTGAGATTGAGTATTAACAATGTGCGGTCGTTGGGATCAAGCTTGTTATACTCGCGATTGCAGCACGAAAGGAAGGTTAAATCATTGTCTTTCACTCTGCTTTCGATGAGGGCGAACATCGGCGCATAGGGATAATCTTTGTGCAATTGCAGCGTTTCAACCTGCTTTTTTAGTTGTAGGTAGTCGGTTTCGTTATATTTTTTCTCTTTCCACATGTAACCCGAAAAATATTGATATACAGCATTGCGGAAGAGCATTTGTGTGCGAGCCTTGATAAGCGACCGTGATTTGGTGTCAAAACGGTCGAGGTTCTGGGTCATAAATAGGCCTTTTTCGTCGTTCAGGTTTAACGTGTAGCGCGTAAAGATAAAAGCGTTTTCGGCCTTTAACCTGTCTTTTGGCGAAAGCGTTTTAAAATAATTGTTCACCACTTTAAACCCCTCTTCCTCTTGTTGGTGCCCAAGTAGATAGAAGGCATAGTTGTTTATCAGTTCGGGTGTGTGTTTGCCAGCATCGTAAAGCCTTTTCATTCGTTCGGGTGCGTTGTTGGGATTGGTTTCCATCTCCACTTTATAGATAAATTCATCGGCGTTCATCGCTCCGCTGGCATGCATTCGTGGCTGTGCGTTGGTGTCTAAAACCACGTATGTGGGATATGCTTTTACGTTGTATTTGGTGGCCAGTTCTTTACCTTCTTTCTCTGCATTGAGCTTTAAGCACACGAATTTGCTGTTTAAGAAGTCGCCCACCTTCTTCTGTGGAAACACCTGTCGCGCCATGTTTTTGCACGGACCGCACCAGTCGGTGTAGAAATCGATGAACACCAGTTTGTTTTCTTTCTTTGCTAGGTTGATGGCATCGTCGAGCGAAAGGTTGTGGAATTGGGTTTGTGCTGTGCCCAATAGGGGTATGACACATAGCAGCAAGGTGGCGAAAAAGGCGTTGTGGCGTTTCATTTTTTGGGGGATTTACTTCGGTGTTGTGTTTGTTTTTGTGGCAGAGTAAATGGTTGTTGAACCAACGAGCGGGTGTGCCTTGCTCGCGAAGCAGCCCTGTTTGGGGTTTTAGTTTCGCGAGCAAGGCGTGTGGAGAGTGCCTAATCGGGGCAATTGCGATAGGTGATACTTTTCACTTTTAGTTTGGTTTTCCAAGGATAGCTCTTCGTTTTATATTGTTTTTGCACGAAAGCAATCTCGTTGGGGTCGTCTTTCATCTCGTGTTTATACACCACGCCTTTCTCGCTTGGCGAGTAGGTAGCCACGATAACGTCGTCGGGGTTCTCGTCCGAGTCGTGTTCCATGGCCAGATAAGTAATTTCGCCGTTGTAGGCGTTCAGCATTTTAGCCTTGTTGGTGTTGTAGTTGTAGGCCCACAAGCTATTGCCAACGGCATAGAGCACAATGGGTTGGTTGGAGTAGAAGGCGTAATGCGAAGCCTCGGCAAAGTGCGAAGCCACGGTTAAGTCAATCTCTCTAGCGAGCGAACGCTTCATACCTGCTGCGCTGTAATTGGTGATGCGGAAGGCATAGACAAAGAAATGGCCATCGGCATCGTTCATCAGGGCGTAAGATTGTCCATTGTTTCCCAGTCCGTTTTCGCCATATACAAGGTCTCTAGTGGGCGAGTAGGTGGTTTGGTCGGTATTAAAAGGCTGGTCGGTGGGTAGGTTATAATCAGCAATATTGGTTACGCTATACGATGCCCCATTAAGTCTTACGAACTTATGATTGGTTTTATCGTAGAAGGCAAGCGTGCGAATGTACGAGCTATTTGCGGGATAGAACACGTAAGGCGACAGCTGTACCAAGGTGTTAGAGCCAGCTTCGTAGCAGTTAAAGGGGTTGCCATAGGCTTCGCCCAAGGGCATTTGCGAGCACCAGAAGGCATCTTTATCGGTGAGTAAGCACCTAAAACTGCCCGAGAGGCAATTGTTGTCTTTGCCACTAGGCCGTGGAAACAGTGCTCTAACAACGTAAGGTTTGGTTGTTCCCTCAATAGAAGGATAGATGAGATGGTCTATTTGCTTGTTGTTGATGGTGATTTTGTTTTCTTTTGCCGAACTATTTAGGGCATAAGCGCCATCTTTGGTGATGGCCCATGTGGCTTCGAGGTCGGTGGAGTAGCTATGTCCCATGAAGATGAGTTGCTGTGCGTGTTTTATTCCCTGTGTGTTGTCGAGGAGATTTTCTACAACAGAGGTGTCTCTTCCTTCCATCATGCTAATAAAGTCGATGCCACAGGTGCCGTCTTCTTTATCGCCAAAGAGGTAAAATCCGCGCACGTAAGGGCTCAACACGTTTAAGGCACTGCGTTTTTCAAACACCATGTTGTTGCTTTTGTCCTTCACTCTGAAGAAGAGTCGGTACTCGCCAGGGGGCACATTAACGGGGAACGAGAGGTCTTTTTCACGGCTGATGGTTTGGTGGTCGTGGTATTTGTCTTCCACAGCACCATTGCATAAGAACCATTCAAAAGAGAAATTGTTGACGTCATTGCCCGACATTGACCCTGTAACGGTTACTGGTATTTGCAGTGTTTCGAGGTTTGTCACCATGTAATACTTATCTTTTATGCCCTCAATCTGTGCTTTGTTGATGGGGGTCATGGTGTTGTTGCCCTCGTCGTCTATGCACGAAGCCAGCGAAAGGGCAGCCAAGAGATATATGATGCAATGCTTTTTCATAACTGGTTTATTTGTTATAATATTCTTCTGGTTTGGTGAATTGCGCCCAACCGCGCGTTCCGCCAAGGATATTTACATACGAAACCCACATCATTGTGCCGTCTTCGTCGAGTATGGGTTGCTCTTTTTGTGCTGCTTCGAGCAAATGTTTGGCCACCTCTTGACTAATGGCTTGGGCGCGTGGGAAGCTCATTGTCACCATGGTTTTAAAGTCGTTGATGTCTGTTCCGGTAACCATCATGATGTAACGATACTTCTTTGGAGAGAACAATCCGAAGTAACCACCCGACTCAGAGCCATACCAGCCTGTGGGTTTTGTTAGTACATCGTCGACGAAGATGTTGTGAATGGCTGCATTTTGGTTGTGGCCAAACTTTTTATCGGGCACTGGCGCGTAGGTTCCGGGATAGTCGCCGTAGTTGTTAAACATCAAGTTGAAGTGTTCGTTGGGCTGGATGGCGAGTTGAATTTTCAGTGTATCGCCATTCATACGTGCGGTTTTCTTTATTCTTATCTTCACTTCAGTGCTCGTTTCTCCGGCTTTGATGGTGTATTGTTGCATCAGTGGTTCGTACTCGGTGTTTGCTTCGGCCGATGTGCTGTCGGTAACAACGATGATGTTAAAAGGCCGGTCGAAGTCTTTGAGGTGGCCTGTGGCCTTTACTTTCAACGTAAGGAGGGTGTCGGTGGCAGTGATATTGCCGAATGCCACCTCGCTAAAGTTGTAGTGTGCCCATTTACTTTCTTCAATCCACGGTTGTCCGCGTCGCACGTCGAAGTACAAACAATCTTTGCCTTCGTAGTTCATCAGCTTTTTTTCGCAGCTAGAAAGCCTGGTTGTGGTCACTATCAGTGCGAGCAAGACATATATTTTTGTTTTCATTTTCAGTTCCTCCGTATTTTAGTTTTTAGCTCTTCTGTTGGCTTCCACGGCTTCGGGCAGTGGCCAAACGTAGTTGTCGAGTGCCATTTTGTAGGTGCCTTCGAGCGCAGTGACGGTTCCAGTCCAGGCGTTAGACTTGCCAAACTCTGTTCCCGACATCATTTGTTCGGCTGCATGGCGTTTATAGAAGAAAAATAATTGGCCTTCTCCAATCATTTCGCGCATAAACTCGCGCCAAACCATGTTTTGAACAGCTTTTTCGGCGTCGGTAGCAGGCAGCTCCATGTTTACACAGTTGCGTGCTTTGCGTAGTTCGTTGATAAAGGGCAGAGCTTCTTCGGGTGTAGTGGCACATTCGGCTGCAATGAGGTAGATTTCGCTAAGTCGCATCAGCGGTTGCATGTATCTGAAGTTGGTGTCACCGTTGGTATCGGCGAATTTCTTCAAGCAAATTGACTTATGTTTGCTTGTTGTTCCTCCTTGGCCGTTAGCTGTTAGCTCTTCCACGGTCCATGTGTTGTTGCGTCTTAGGTCGCCCATGTCGTCGTAGAAGTAGGTAAGTTTGGAGAGTAGGTCGCCTTCAGCAGTTGATTCGCCTTTAAAGTAGAGTGTATTCTTCATGTCGGCCTTAGGACTAAAGAGCATTTCGTAGGTTTTGGCTCTCGATTTGTTGTAAAGCGCAAACATTACCTCGGTAGAAAAAATGTAATTGGGGTTGTTACCAGTGGTAACTGCCTTTTTTTCTATCCAAGTAAAAGTATTGTGTTTGTTGTTTTCTTCGATAATGCCTTTAGCTGTGGCCAAAGCGTTGGCTTTATCGCCCGTCCAGAGATAGAGTCGGGCCTTCATAGCTTGTATTGCATAATAGTTAAGGCGGAATTGTCGGTATCTAAGTAGGGTTTTTTCGTTGGGATCGTCGGCCATGCCGTTCATAACGCCCTCTTTAATGATGCGGTCGTCTTTAAGTAGAAGGCTAGCTTCGTTAAGGTCGCGCATGATTTTTTCGGCCACTTGTTTAGCGTTGAGAATGGGTTGTATTGATTTCGACGAGGTTTCTTGGTAGGGAATGGCGCTGTTGTTCTCGGTTTTTGTTGAGTAGATAGGGCCATAAAGTCGCAGCAAGTCAAAGTGGAAGAAGGCACGAAGAGCCAGTGCCTCGCCCTTAATGTAGGGTTTATACACGGGCGATAGTTTCGAGTCGCTGGCGTCGCAATGCTCGATGAGTGTGTTTAGGTTGGCGATATAGAAGTAAAGCGAGGTCCAAACGTTGTCCGAAATGCTTTTAAATTCGTTTTCAGAATATTTATAATTAGCGAAAGGAAAGTAGGCATGTTCGCTGTTTTTCGCCACATTATAATATTGTGCCATCACATCAATATGACCCATCGTGAGTGTTGAGGCATAGGTCTCGTTCATTTTAGCGTACACGCCATTGAGTGCAGCGAAATATCCATCGTTGTTTTCGTAGAGTTTATCTTCGAGAACAGAGTCTTCCAAGTCTACCTTGAGCCAGTCGGCGCACGAAGTAGTGGCCATTGTGGCGATAATAGATAGCAATGCGTATGTTATGGTTTTAAGCTTATTCATCGTTGTGTTTGTTAGAGGTTAGAAACGTAAACCGATAGAAGCCGAAATGCTTCTGGAGAAGGGGTAATCAAGTCCGCGTTCTTCCTTGATGGTGGAAAGACGGAACAGGTTGTTGGCGTAGATGCGACAATACAAAGCGTTTAAGCCCACCATTTTGAGCCATTGTGCTGTGGTGTTTTCGTATCCCAGGTTGATGCTATTGCATTCTAGGGTGTTGTCGTCGGCCACGAATCTCGAAGAAATGTTGGTTGTAGAGGTGTCGTCGATGCGTTTAAACTTGGCTTTGTCGCCTGGTTGTTTCCATCTATCGTGCAGCGCGCGTCGGTCTTGGTTGTATTTAATGGCGGCTTCGCTGATGTTTTCAACCTTTGTTAGCAGGGTGTTGAGTGTGGCTTGAGCTCCAAATCGATACGAAAAGTTAAGTCCAAGCGAGAATCCTTTCCAACGAATGGTAGTACCAAGGTTGCCTTGTGCATCGGGTGTGGTGTCGCCGCACACCATTTCTTCGTTAGCATTCCATTTGTAGGTGTATGTTCCATCGCGTTTAAGAAATAGTTCGTTGCCTGTCATTGGGTCAATGCCTAGTGATTTCACGGTCCAAAGGGCTGTTGTGCTGGCTCCGTCGTAATATCGTGTAAGACTTTGTGAGGCTCGGCCCTGCTCGTTAAGCTTTTCTAGTATGTCGCCTATATTATAATAGGTGGTGGTGGCGTGCAGCAAGTTGGCTGTGACGCGCCAAGTAAGGTCTTTTTGCCTAATAACGTCATAGCCCAGTGCGATAGAGAAGCTGCGATTATCTGTTGCACCGATGTTCATCGGTATTGTTTCCACGCCAGTTGATGTGGGTTGTTCAACGGGAATGAGTTCTGGGTCGGCTTTTCTAATGGAATAGTCAACCACAAGCGACAAGCGGTTGTTGAGTAGCAATGCATTGAGTCCGAAGTTATGGGTTAGTGTGCGTTTCCATTTCAGGTCTTTGTTGCCCCATTGCGACACGATGGCAGCCAATCCAAAGGGGTTGGCGTTGGCTGTGTAGTAGTTGTACACGTTGTTTGCCAGCTTAGCGCTGATGTTGTCGTTGCCTGGCCTACCAAAGGTATAGCGCAGTTTGAGGTTGTTTACAATGTTGTTCTCTTTAAAGAAGTGTTCGTTGTGGATGTTCCAGGCCACACCCACCGAGTAGGTTGTTGAGAAAGGGTTGTTTACTCCGAACACCGAAGCACCGTCGCTACGCAGGTTAAAGTCTAGCAAATAGCGCATATCGTAGGCGTAGTTGCCGTTCATGTAGAAGCTTGCCGAGCGCATTTTGTCAATGTTCGACGAGGGTTTTCCGCCTTCGGGATAGCCGTTAGAGAAGTTTGGGTTAGAAAATTGGTCGTTGATATATCCGCGTACAGCGTACGAGTCGCTTGTGTTTTTACGCCCATAGGCTTGTGCTCCCGCCACAATATTATAGGTGTGAACGCCCAACATACCACCATAGCTAGCCATGAAGCTACCATTAAACGAGGTGTTGTTGTTGATGCGGTTGGAGTAAGAGCCTCGTTTTAGTTCGGGAGTGCTTGTGAAGCCCGAGGAGAAGGGCGATTTAAAGGTTTCGCTTGTGCCTCTTGCGGCCGTAAAACCAAACCTTCCCGTGAGTCGCAAACCTGCAAGAGGCTGATATTCCACGTTGAAGTTGTTGTTGATATTAAGGTCGTTGCTTCGGTCGAAACTCTTTTGGTTAAAGTCCCACAATGGGTTATATACGTGTTGTGTTGTTCCGTTCACGCCTTGATAGCTTTCAAGAACCTTATACACTTCGCCGTTTTCATCGCGTTTAGCATAATAGGGATTGGCCGAAACAAAGTCGCGGAAGGGCACAACGTTGTTATCAGTGGTTGTATAATAGATGTGTGTTTGGTTGGTGAAGTTGAATTTGTCGATGCGATACGACAAAACCAATGATCCATCGATGTTCTGTCGTCCCGAATTTTTCATTACGCCCTTGTTGTCTTTATATCTAAAGGTAAGTCCGTAGCGAAAAGCAGCATCGCCACCTTCGGCATTAAAACTGTGGTCTTGCGCAAATCCCAGTCTTAGGGGCTCGTTCATCCAATACGAATTGAGGCCTGCTGCCACCCTTTCGTACCTAGAATAATAGATGGCACGGTTCACATCGTTGAGTATTTCGCCCTCATGGTCGAGCAATCCGTAGTGTCCTGAGCGCTTTTCAAACTCCAGTTTCTCGCTTGCGTTCATCAGATTATAGTCGCTTAGGTCGGCCCAGCTCATTTGGAAGTTGCCATTATAGGTGAAATGTAGCTTGCCAGCTTCTGGTTTTTTTGTTTCAACAACAATCCCTCCATTGGCAGCTTTCGAGCCATAGATGGCTGTAGACGCGGCATCTTTAAGAATAGTGATGCTTTCCACGCGGTCCATGCTCAGGTCTGAAATTCGTTCGAGTGTTGTTTCAAAGCCATCGAGGATGAAAAGTGGCCTGTCGGGGTCGTTGCCATAAGCATCAGAAAGGCCGTTGATGCTTGTTGTGCCATTAATCGACACTTTCATTGTGGCGTTGGGGTTAGAACCGGCGAGATTGTTTTCGGCAATCACAAACGAGGGGTCGAGAGCCGACAAACTTTGCAAGATGTTTTGGTTGCCAATGGCCTTCAGTTCTTCTTGTCGATACGATGCTGCCGAGCCTGTAAAGCTCTCTTTCTTACGCGTATAGATGCCCGTAACCACCGTTTCGCCCAGTTGGTGTGCGTCTGCTTGCATTCTCACGGTGTATCGCTTACCTGGTTGCATGCGCAGACTTTGCTTTTTCATGCTCACATAGCTAAACGAGAGTGTGGCGTTGGCCGTGGGCAACCATGCTGTGAATTGTCCGTTGGCATCGGTCATGGCCACCACTTTACCGTCTTTGTCGGCCACCGATACGCCCACGAGCGGTTGGTTATCGTCGTCGATAACCTCTCCTTGGTATAGCATTCCTTTGTTAGTGGCGTTGGTTTGTTGTGCTGCATCTTTGTTGTTTTGGGCAATAGCCGAAAGAGGAATGAGCAGCAGGCAGGCGATGGCTGCCATGATAAGTTGGCAGAAACGAACCTTTTGTAGAGAAAAGGTCGGATTGTCCATCTTTTTCTTAAACGGTTCTGTCATACATTTAGGTATTAAATTTGAAATTCGCTCGTTGAGCTTGCATAGATATGGCGACTGTTTCCTTGTGAGTTTTTAAGCTTATAGTTTGCTTTGGTACACGTGGTTACAGGTCTTTTTCTTTTAGGCTTTAGCTGTTTATTTGTTTTGCGTTAAGCGTTTTGTAGTTTTATTATTTTATTTCGCAAAAATAAATGTTTTGCAAATAAAATGCAAATTAATTTAGTTAAAATGCATCTTGTAGTCTGGTTTTTGTTTTTTGTGGCGGTGTAGATAAAGTTTTGTTCTCCAAGTTGTTGGTAAGTAGATGCTTTTCGCGGGTTAACTGTATTGACCAACTGTGTTTTTCCCCATAAAAAAGCTGCACAACAGGGCTTAGACGTTGGGCCTAAGTGCAAGTTGTGCAGCGTAAGGGGGTGCGCAGGGTGCGTTTATTTGTTTATGCGCTCTATGAAATGTTGAGGAATGGTGGGCATAGCACCATTTTGTGTGCACACGTAAGCACTGGTTTCAACAGCCAGTCGGTGGGCTTCGCTAATGGGGAGACCACTGAGATAGGCTGCACAGAAACTGCCAGTGAACGAGTCGCCAGCGCCAACGGTGTCGGCAATGTTTACCTTTGGTGTTTCTAAATACGACATCGCTCCAGGTGTAAACACGTAACTGCCATTAACACCGCAGGTTAATATCAGCGCATCGAGGTTGTATTTACCCAAGATGAGCCAGCATTTATTGGTCATATCCAGTCCAGGATAGCCAAAGAGTCGGCCAATGGTAACCAGTTCTTCGTCGTTAATCTTTAAGATATTGCATTGCTTAAACGATTCGAGCAGCAAACCTGCAGTGTAAAAGTTTTGTCGTAGGTTGATATCGAAAATCTTCATGCAGTCTTTGGGTGTGGCCTTAAGAAACTTAACGATGCTTTTTCGGCTAACCTCGTTGCGTTGAGCCAGCGAACCCCAGCACACTGCGCGACAGTTGCGCGCCACTTCTTCCAGTTCGGGTGTGAAGGGAATGTTGTCCCATGCCACATCTTCTTTGATGTCGTATGTGGGAACGCCTTGGTCGTCTAGTGTTACTAGCACTGTTCCTGTGGGGAAATTCACACGAGGCATCATTACGTTGAGATTTTTCTCGGCAAACTTTTGTGCTATTTCTTCGCCCAAAGCATCGTTTCCTAGTGCGCTAATGGCCAAGGTGTCTAGTCCGTACTGCGCGGCATGGTAGGCAAAGTTTGCCGGTGCGCCGCCTATTTTCTTTCCTTCGGGCAGCACATCCCATAGCGCTTCACCCAGTCCTACGATAAATCTTTTCATATATGTATGTTGCTTAAAGTTATTTTTGTTTTTGTTTATGCCTTTGTTACTTTTTTGCCGTAGGTGAACAGATAAAGCACACCGCAAGCCATTACCACAACAGCGCCCCATTGTCCAACGGCATCACTGGCCGGACCCATTACGAGCGGGAAGATTGTGCCACCAAACAATCCCATAATCATTAGTCCCGACACTTCGTTTTTCTTGTTGGGCAACGATAGCACGGCTTGCGAGAACACCAACGAGAAGATGTTGGAGTTGCCAAAGCCCACTAACGCGATGGCCACATACAACACTGCCTTGCTGGTGCCTAGTGCTAAGCCTAGCATAGACAGCGCCATCATGCATACAGAGATGTAAAAGAAGCTGCGTTTGTTAAACTTGGCCAGAATGTACGAGCCACTAAGGCAGCCCAGGGTGCGGAATATAAAGTAAAGACTGGTGGAGAAACCACTCTCTTCAAGACTTAGGTTGAGGCGTTCTTCAAGTATTTTGGGGGCATGTGTGTTTACGCCCACATCAATTCCCACGTGGCACATAATGCCGATAAACGATAACAGCACGATGGGTGTGCCCAGCATCTTGATGGTTTGCGTAAAAGTGGTGGGTTTGGCTGCCATCGGTTCTTCTTCGATGGGTGTTGCCGAGAGCATCAACGTGGCCAATACGCCTAGTGTTGCAGCAAAGCGTTCGCTACTGATGAGGTTCGAGATAAGAGGGTTGAGCGAGGTTTGCATTAGCGCGTTGCCAATACCTAGTAGCGAAAACGACACCAACATCAGCCCGTAACTATTGCCAAAGAGGGGTAACAGCAAGCTGGCCACGGTAACGGCTAGCGACACAAGTACCGTTTTTTTACGGCCAATCTTATTCATAAGCATGCCTGTAGGCACGGCAAAGATGAGAAACCAAAAGAAAACAAGCGATGGAAAAACATTGGCAGCCGAATTGCTCAGGTTTAAATCGGCTTTAACATAGTTTGAAGCAATGCCCACAAGGTCTACAAATCCCATGGCAAAGAAGCAGAACATCACGGGGATGAGGGCGAATTGGTTTGATTTATGCATAATAGTTGTGGTTAATGGGTTGTATATATTGTGTGGTTTGGGCTATGGCGGTTTGGGTTGCGCTTATTGCGCAATGCCAGCATGTTAACGAGCAAGTGCATCAGCCAGTTGATTTTGTTGCTGCACGTTTATGCTTCGTTAATCTCTGTGCTATAATTCTCGTATTTTTTGTTTAGGTAATGTTGGCAAAATGCCCTTAATGATTACTTTTTGGCTTCAAAGATATAATTAAGTGGGCTAAAATGCAAATATTTGTAGACTGGATGTTTCTTGGCTTAATAATTATTAACCACCATGGAATAGCCTTTAATCGCTTTGCGTTTATCGGTATTAGTAGTAATTACAAGCGAGCTTATTGCAAGAGGGTGCGCCGTTAAGTGCAAATTGGGAGAGGGGAAAGGGCACAACAGCGCATTAACCTTGCAGAATGTTCTTGCACTTAAACCCAAATAGTGGTGCATGGCGCGCGTTTTGTTAAACGGATAACCTTATTTCTTATTTGTTAAAAATGGTAACTATATTTTACAAAACGCACTCTCCAAAACAACCCCTTCTAGCGAAAACACATGCTAAAAAGCATGCTTTTCGCCCCATTTTCATCCCTTTGCACATTATTTTCATGTTCGTTTTGCGCGAAAAATCGGCATTTTGCACCATTTAGCCTTTCTATTTACCACGTTGCTCACGATTTTTGCCGGCCACAGAAACAGTATTTAGTGGCTAAAAACCTACTTTTTTAGGTTGTTTTTGCCCCAAAAGGCCAATTTTTTTCATCCATTCTACGGTTATCAACTTCTCCAAAAACAGCAAATAGTAGCAATAAGACTTGCATTTTGCACCATTTAGCCTTGCGTTTAGTAGGAGTTAGCACTGCGTTTAGTAGGAGTTAGCACTGCGTTTAGCACGAGTTAGCACTGCGTTTTGCTGCATATTGCACGCTATTTTGCTACAAATAGCTCGAAAATTCGCTCAAAACACGGTTTAATTCGCCAAAAACACTCCTCTTCGTCGTAAGCCCCACAGTTCAGTTTTTCATCCAGCGAAACCTCCGCGAGAATCGATTATTTGCGGTTGAGTGGGCTGTTGGTGAAAAATATCGCACTCATAATGTTAAATCTTGAGCCGAATATTTTACATTCTGTGTAGGCCATCCACCTTTAACTCGTAATAAAACCAGACAAAGAATTATTATGGTCTGGTACAAAGTGTGGTATTGGCCATGTTATTGAGGGTTTGTAGGAGACACAAAAATAACCAAAGGGCTAAATCCCACCAAGGATTTTAGCCTTTAACTTTATTGCGCGAATAGGTTATTTCGGGTAGAGATACTTCTTGAAATACAGCACGGTGTAAACGATAGAGAGGACAATGCCTAACGCCACACATATAATCGAGGCCTCTGGCCCAAACGCAACGCCAGTTAATATGTCGGGCCCACTTATCCTTGGGGTAATAAGTGGCTGGTAATCTAGGGACGTACCCGATACGGCACAGCCGAAAACGCCCCCTTCAAGATAGTTCC
>QWCI01002318.1_pt1 | contig 12627 bp, 7 predicted proteins | sample 1972541 | NCBI WGS metagenome assembly QWCI01 (sample SAMN09866712, study PRJNA288562) | Human oral metagenome isolate term3_saliva, whole genome shotgun sequencing... | isolation source: mouth | host: Homo sapiens | place: USA: California | reverse complement strand
CATAAACTTTGCCCATTGCGCGAATTTTTGTAAGACGCGGATCTTCTCCTTGTGTCGCATTTGCATAAAAGTCTTCTTTTGCAAATTCTCTTGAATAGTGTTGTTGCTTTGTCTGTATCGTGTCAGCGAATTTAGAACCCTCTAATCCGACAAAACCTGTGCCCATGCCAACGAGTGCAGGCCATTTTAAACGTACCCCGCTCACTTTTGCAAAATCATATGTGCTTTTTAGGGCTGAATTTGTCATTGCAGCCTCTTTTGTTGCAAAACTAGTCGCTTCTGACGCCCATGTATCTGGCTTTAATTCTTTAAGCGCTTTGACTATCTCTTTTTCGCCATGCCATTTGAAATGTTCAATTTCCTGTTTGATGTCGGCACGCGTCAGAGCTTGAAGTTCTGCTTTGGAAGCAACAACTCCTTCTTTGATTAAAAATTCTCCATTTGTTGCAAATGCGCGAGCATCTTTTACAGCTTCCAATGCTTTTTGGACTTTAGCAGGATCTTTCCAAGATCCATTTATAAGAAAATCTCTTGCCCGAGCAAGGCTTGTGAGGCCTTTTGAACTTACTTCTTCTACTTGCTTCCATCGTGTAGCTAAGAAGGTTTCCGCTTCATCTAAATTTTTAATGGCAATAGGAGCCCTGCGTAATACGAATTCTCCTGCTTTTTCGCCAAGAATCCTTGTTGTCGCTCCAACAATGGCTCTTGCTCCTGTGCGTGCCGCGATTCCACCAAGGAAAGAGACTGCTCCAAAGCCTCCTGTAAACACTGTTAATGCTGTCATTCCAGCCAAAAGAGCAACGCCGCCAAGACTGTCGCATCCTAAAATTCTACAAGCTGTTGTGTTGGCGATCCAAGAATTTTCGTAAGCGCTGTTTATAGATGTAAACGTATCTCCAAAAGTTCCTTGTAAAAGACCTGCAAGGCCCTTGTTTTCTTTTTTCTCTCCAGTGATTCCATCTCTTGATAAAGAAGCCTGAAGCACAAGACGACAACGCTCTCCCTTGTCTACGGCATTCACATTTTTATCTACCAATAAACCTTTATCATCATTTTCCAACATGCAGCCGATAATGTCACTAAGGACAAATTCATTGCAAGCTACTTTTGGATCATATCCTAAACTGGAAGCTTCCTTCTGACAAAAATCTTTGGCTTCGTTTTCATAACTCTTCCATCTTTTTTCAAAATCTGCGGTTCCCATGTACTCAACCCTAGGCGTTGCTTTTTTGCCTTCTGGGGTAATCAAGGTATGAGAGCCGTTAAGCTCTTCTTTTTTGTCAATGGTAGAACCTGCAATATGACGATCATCAGCACCTGTGCCGCCAGAACCGCTTCCTAGGTTTGGGCTGTCGCCCACTCCACCGTCACTGCCACTAGAGCCGCCAGAATTGCCGCTTTCGCGCTCTGCTTGCGCTCTTGCTTCTGCTTGATGCTCTTCATATTGGCGTCTCGCTTGTTCTTTGCGTTCAGCGATTGAAGTGTAGTTTTCTCCTGGCCGCAAATTACGAGCATTTCGTCCGTTACCATTTTCAGGCACGCTATAATACTCGTTCGCAGCATATGTAACAGTGGATGCTATTGGAAGAGCGGTTGTCCCGCTCAACATAAAGGTAAGAGCAAGCACTGTTCCTATCTTTTTCATGTCCATAACAAATCATCCTCGAATTTATCAAAGGCATTTCGCCTGTAATTTCTACTTTATTTAGGAAGAAAAATCTTCCGTTTTTAATTCTAACAAATGGAAAGTTCGGTCGTCATTTTTTAGAAAAAAAAGAGCCTGCGTTTTCAGCAGACTCTTTTTCGGTGAGGTGGACCGGGTTAGCGTCGACGAGGGCGTCTGCGTCCTTGCAGATCTCCCTCTTCGTCCTCCTCTGGATTTTTCAGAGCGACGAGGGCGTCTGCATCCTTGCAAACGTCTCGTGCCCAGTCCTTCACCTCGTCGAGGTGACGCATTTCTGCGCCCTCGTCGACGAGGGTCTGAACTTCGTCCGCCGTTAATTTGCCCGTGAGGACATAACGGCGAACGAGTTTCGTTCGCGCCCGTGCGACTAACGCCGCACGGGACTCCTTCTGGCTCTGGGTGCGCCAAATAAGCACCCCCAGAGCCAGAAACATCACGAACGCGGCGGCCGCCATGCCCCAATAAAGGAGCACGTGACCGTCGGACATGAAGGAGACCGCTTTTGTGGCGGTCTCCAACGGCCCCCCAGGAATGGGAGCCATGACATCAACTGAGCTGTTCATAATAACACCTCCCTCCTAAAAGTCTTGCGAAATCATCTGATCAATCGCGTAATCCCGCAAGACAAAAATAAACTAACAACTAATCCTATTTTAGTACCACTTCTTTATATCCCCAAGGAAAAACAAAAAGCCGCACATTTCTGCGCGACTTTCTGTGTATATATTGCTATGCTAAGTTCTTTATATCAAGCATTCATCTTTTCCGACGAATAGTAAGCATCTACTGTGCCAATGTAGTCGGAAATCTTATTGACGTAATCAACCGTTTCTCGATAGGGAGGAATCCCGCCATAGTTTTTGACTGCCCCTGCGCCAGCGTTGTAGCCCGCAAGAGCAAGACTGTAATCTCCGAAGTTCTTTTTAAGATCGGCCATATACATGCACTGACCTTCGATTGCCTGTGAGACATCAAGCGGATCAATGCCGAACCCTTTGGCAGTTTCTGGCATAAATTGTGCAATTCCTTGTGCGCCTGCGGATGAACCTGCGGTTGGCGAGAAGTTCGATTCAGCTTTTAATTGTGCCGCGATAACAGCAGGATCAAGATTGTACTTGTTTGCCGTATACACGATATGGCTTGCTAAGCGTTTGAGGGATTCTCCCTGCCACATTCCGTTGTTTGATGTGATGTATTTTTCAATCGCGCTGCACATTTGCTTATCGCAGACACCTGTGTAGTCTTTTAACCCACGAATGGATGACATCGCTCTTGACGTGTCTTGCGGCGTTATCGGACTGCTGTAATCGCTTGCATTCGCAAACGCATCACCTTTACCATTTCGCGCATGCTGTTCTGTCTTTTCTCGTTTCGCTTTGGTTGCGCCAAGTCCTGCTAGGAATAACCCGCCCATTGTCGCCGCGCCTGCCGCTGTTGCCGCAAGTGCGTGAGACGATACTCCATACATCTCTTGGACTTTTTGCGTTAATGCTGCCGCATTGTGCATGATTCCGTCTGCTTCCTTGGCTTCTTTCGGAGTCAGCTCATTGGACTGCATAATTGCGTCGTATTCTTTTCTGAGTTCTTCGGCATCATTACTGCCGCTGATGTTGATGGTTGAGAAATTACCAGAACTATCCATCGCGACAACAGCAAGTTTTGGCTCGCCGTTCTTTCCTTCATAGGAGATGGCGACACTATATTTGCCGTCAGGTTGCTGTTTCTTGCCTTTAATGTGCGCACCTTCTGGTAGAACGCCATTGTTATCGCGGATTTGGTTGACTAGTTGCTGTTGTTCCGATTCGTTTGCCATTGTGGCGTTACTTGTGTCAACTTCGCCTGAACTGCCGCCCGATGATGCAACTTCTGCTTCGCTTGATGCGCTAGAAGATTCACCGCTTGACCAAAGCCCAGACCACCAGTTTGAAACGGAATCCACAATGGATGATACACCAGATGATATATCGTCAACAAAGCCGCTCGCATGAGCAGGCTGTGAGAACGCGAGGTTGGTTGATATAAAGAAAGCGAATAGCATAGAACTAAGCCGAATGACTTTTTTGTTCTTGTTCATGACCGTTCTCTGCTTTCTGTTTAATTTTCAATTTTAGGATTGGCGAGGTTATCGCCGCTGGTTTCAATTGTTGTTAAATCATGTCACAAATTGACACTGATGCGAAAAATGTGACATTAAACTTAACTTATGTGGTTTAGACGCAACGTCCAAAACCTCCCAAGTTCTGTTGCCAGTTTTTCTTGGGTAGAGTACGACAATTTTCGTACCCCGCTGTTTCAATTATATCAGATGTGTTTTTAACTGGGGAAGGAATTTGTTTCTTTATGTTTTCGTTTTATTTTTTAATTCCTGTAAATTAGTGTATGTTTTATTTAATCGTTTTATTGATCATCTGAAAGGAGGTGAAAAAATGAAAGAGATCAAAGTGGAGTGGACTGGGGGCTATCCATGCTTGTGCTGTGGTGAGTGGAAACTCATCATTGACGGCAAGGACATGTCGTCGACCATTCCGTTCCAAAACGAGGATGCTGGAACGTACGGCGAGTATTCCTGGTGGCAGTTCAATAAGAACTACGACGAGGAATGGAACAGCTACGAAGACGGGCTTAATTGCTCTGAGTGGCTGTCCGCTCTTGCCGCATGGATCACGGAATTGGGGCTGAACGAAGACGAAGCAAGGCTTCTCTTCGAAAAGTTTCAAGAATGTGATTGGCGGCATGGCTCGTGCGGCGGTTGCATTTGAGGATAAAATAGATCTTTCTATTTTAGGAATCAAACAAAAAAGGCTCTCACATGAGAGTCTTTTTTGTGCCTAAATTTTACCTTCCATGGCTAATTTCGGCATTGTCTTGTTTGACACTCCCCCCCCGCTGAAGCAGGGGATTTTCTCGGCGACGCTCTATAAGAACTCATAGCGCAAATCAACGAAGGTGTAATCCTCTTCGAAATCAATATTCGCATCACAGTTGTCACAATGTAGTTTTTTTGGGGCAGATTCAAGCGAAGCAACCGCTATATCAGATGTGTTTTTAATGGGGGAAGGAATTTGTTTTTTTTGATGTTATTTTATTTTTGAATTTCTGCAACCGAGTGTATATTTTATTTAGTTGTTTTTTTGTGCCTTCAGAAGGGGGGTGAAAAAATGAAAGAAATCTCCGTCGAGTGGACGGGATCGTGGCCATGCCTCTGTCATGGTGAGTGGAAACTCATCATTGACGGTGAGGATTGGTCATGGATCATTCCATTCCAAGGAGAAGATGCCGGCACGCACGGCACCTATTCTTCGTGGCAGTTCGATGAGAATTACCTTGAGGAGTGGGATAGCTACGAAGCAGGGCTTGATTGCTCTGAGTGGCTGTCTGCCAATGCTGACTGGATTGCGAAACTGGATCTGGACGAAGACGAAGCAAGGCTTCTCTTCGAAGGATTTCAGGAAAGCGACTGGCGGCATGGCTCGTGCGGCGGTTGTATTTGATGATAAAATAGAAAAGAAATTTTCTATTTTAGGAATCAGACAAAAAAGGCTCATTACGAGCTTTTTTTGTGCCTAGATTTTGCCTTCCACGGCTAATTTCGGCATTGTTTTGTATAAGAACTCATAGCGCAAATCAACGAAGGTGTAATCTTCTTCGAAATCAATATTCGCGCCACAGTTGTCACAATGAAGCGTTTTTGGGACAGATTCAAGCGAAGCAACCGCGCCAAATACTTTCTGGTTGCACGATAAGCACTGTATTGTGTACCTTGGTCTGATTTCACCTTCTGCAATGCGCTCTTTGATGAAACTATCAAGCGCCGCTTTAATGGTTTCACTTGGGATGTTGATACCCATTGCGCTCAGGAACGACTTGGTGCGCTTGGACAGCATCATGGGATAAAATGTAAATAATTCCTCGTCCTGTTTCACCTTATCGTAAGCCGTCTGGATGGCTTGCATGAGCGCTTTAGGGAAATGATTGTAATTCATTGGCTGCAAGGCACCCTCTTTCTATTTGAATTAGTGCATAAAGAACATCGAATACACAAAAACGGTCAATAAGAATCCTGAAATAGCGCTACGAATCCACTGTTCATTGTAGAGTGATTGGAAAAAACCCCAACCACTTGCAATGAGCATTATCCAATTAAGTGCTGTAAGAAAGCTTTCCAAGACCTGAACCCCCAAACCACGATGATTTTGTTTTTATTCTAGCAAAAACAAGAATTTTTTATCCACGCACGAAAGACATGCTTAAATTATACCACGAAAAATAATCAGATCTAAATTGCTTTGTTTGTGGTATGCTAAGCGAAAAGAAAGCGAAGCAAACCATCAACACCAATTTAGAAAGCAAACAAGTAGCACTGTTTTGATTCTTAATTGGGCATAAAGAGTAGTTAGAATAGAAATAGAGTTAATTGGTAGTTGGCAATTGTCGGCTGCCTTGTTGCGCTATAAAGCGCGTTTGAATGGAGGAATTGAAAATGGAAAAGGAAATTAAGGCCGTTAAGTATGTCGAAAAGACGAGTGACCAGCGTCACTTGTTCGAAACTCGAACTGGTAAGCCCATTGAAGTCACTGATTATGAACTCAATGAGTTTCTTGAGTCAAGGGCTGGACAAGGTGCGCGTGGCAAGTACGTATTTCGCGAACTTTCTGCGATGGAGAACTCGTTCTCCAAAGCCTTGGATGAGAAGGCTTGGATGGAAGAGTTCGCAAAGGAACATTCGACCTTGCAACAGAACGAGGTTCGGCTGTTCGTTAAGATGCTCGAACACCTCGCCGAAATGAGCGAGTTCGATGACCGGCGCAAAGCCTCAATTCGGCTCGCAAAAAGGGTGCTTCAGGTGATGAAGGATGAGGATATCGCCCTTCCTTACATCTGATTGTCGCTCGTAAGTCTCGTAAGTGTTGGTTAAAAACTGAACAAAGCAAAAAAGATCTTCTCTTGATTGAGAGGATCTTTTTTGTTGCTCCACTTTCTGCAAAACAAAATAACGCACATTCCAAGATTTCTCTCGGTTTGTGCGCCATTCTCCTGCGGCTTTATCCGATAACCGCAAACGTTGATGTTAGAGCCGAAGCGACCCCTCTTGTTGGTGACCCGCTGGAGGACGGTCTTACGACCTGGAAAGCGGGAATGCGCTCATGGCGCATCAGCCTAGCTTGGCGGTGCTAGTTACCTTCGATTTTTGGTTTCTGGCATCTCGCTCTGGAGGACAGCCAGAAGCAGACCATATATTTGCAACCACTAAGAAAACTTAGCGGGACAAATCTTTGTTCGGCAGGAAGAACCCCATTCGATATGTATTATAAGACCTGCCGCACCGTTTTAAGGCTTATCACGCAACGTCACGGTGTCTCGTGCTCTGAGTAGGAGCACTCCCCATTGGTCTGGATATGGGATTCGCCCATATTGTGCCAACAGGATTCGCCGACGATACGTGAGTGCATTTCGGCTGGGATTAACAACGTGCGTAATGTTTCGCCGCAAGCGCTCCAGACTCTCACCTACGCGCTCGCATAATATTTGACACTCCCCCCACTAAAGTAGGGGGATTCTCAGTTCACTGACCGTAGCGTTTCGGCGGAGTGCCTCATCCGTCTTAATGACTTGGTTATCGCTCACCAGTCTCGTCGATTCTTTGTAACAGTATACTACAAACAAGATTTGATTTCAGGAAATTCGTCGCCTTTCATCCCCCCCCGCTGAAGCAGGGGGTTTTCTCGGCGACGTTCTATAATACGACCGAACCGCGTTTAACAATTGTCGTATTTGGGCTGTACTCCCCCTAACGGATTGGCTTCCGTCTGCTTCCCCAAGTGTCAAAATGGTGCCGCCATCCTTCGTTATCATGGGTGCATTTCCAGCGGCCTCTTATGCCGCCCAGCGGTTACTAGTTTTTGTTCGCGCAATCACGCAGATTGCCCTTGGGACGCGGTACTAGAGAAGTCAACCGCGACTGGTGCAGGAGCATCCAGTTCTCGCCTGCGCAGTATCTCGCGCTAGGACTTTCGCCCAACACTCGTCCCCTACGTGCGTGGTTGGGTTACGCCTCACGCGATCCGCAAATCGCGCAACGTTGACGCGCCAAGACTTTCGCCTTATTGCGCCCATGATAATGTAGGGCAGCACGATTATTTGCTAGACGCATTAAACCATTTTTCTCCAAAAGATAGTTGATGTAAATTGCTGTAAGCGTCTAAATCGTGTCTCATTTTGTTTGCCATCAGGTCACTCGTCTGATGTGCTTTTATTGTAGCACATCACAGCTAGGTTTGTCAAAAAATCTTTTACCTTTTAATGCAAAATGGGTGCGGAGGTTGGACTCGAACCAACGACTTCAAGCGTATGAGGCTTGCTATCTAACCACTGATTTACTCCGCATATTTGGTGCGAATGGAGGGACTCGAACCCTCACGGCTGTTAACCGACGAATTTTAAGTTCGTTGTGTCTGCCCGTTCCACCACACTCGCATATTGGTGCTCTAAGCAGGACTCGAACCTGCACGCCATTTCAGACAGCAACTTTTGAGGTTGCCGCGTATGCCAATTTCGCCATTAGAGCATATTGGTACCCTCGGAGAGGTTCGAACTCTCACGACTTGCGTCACATGATCCTAAGTCATGCGTGTCTGCCAATTTCACCACGAGGGCATGGAGGAAGCGGTGGGATTCGAACCCACGCAGGACATCACTGCCCCCTCTCAGTTTTCAAGACTGATCTCTTAAACCGCTTGAGTACGCTTCCATTTTGCCGAATTAGTTTCGCTCCAAGGAACAAAAGGAGCTACTTATAGCAATCGCCACGTAAAGGCTTCGACAATAATTGCCGTCCGCGTAACAGGATTCGAACCTGTGACCCCCTGTACCCAAAACAGGTGCGCTACCAAACTGCGCCACACGCGGATATTGGCTCGCGCGGCAGGGCTCGAACCTGCGACATTCTGATTAACAGTCAGATGTTCTACCTACTGAACTACGCGCGAATGATATGGTACGCCCAGCGCGACTTGAACGCGCAACCTACGGCTTAGAGGGCCGCTGCTCTATCCGATTGAGCTACGGGCGTGTTATGGAGGAGTTGACAGGATTCGAACCTGCGCACGTATTTCTACGCCTAGTGCTTTAGCAGTGCACCCTCTTAAGCCAGACTTGAGTACAACTCCATGTTGGCACGCACAGAACGATTCGAACATTCATCCGACGGTTTTGGAGACCGCTACTCTGCCAATTGAGCTATGTGCGTGTGTAAAAGAGAAACAAAAAGGACTTTTTAGTCCTCGCTATTTTTAATTGTAGCCGCCACGGGAGTAGAGGCGTGGCGGCAATTTTGCGACGGGAAGAACCCAAGAAGAACCATCGCGCAGATTTCTCTGCTTCTTCCGACCAATGATCGGCTGTTTCGCGCCACAGATGGCCAGTGCAGCGCGAGGATTTTCAGCTTAGTTTCACCGTAGTTAATTAACCTAGGTGTCTGAGTCAACACCCCACAGCTAAAACTGGGGGGCTTGTAAGTCATCCATCTAGTCCTAACGTCGAATGCTCCTAGATGGTGTAGGTTGCCCTACATACTATCGGTACAGATAGCCTATGCCTACATCGCGGGACGGTTGACACACGCCCGCTTTTTTCTTCCTCAGAATTTATCCAAGGAAATATGTGTTAGCCAAACCGAGGAAACGTGCCCTCACCATACGTCTGAACGAGTGTCTTAGAAATCTGATGGTTCACATCGGACATCCAACGGTTCTCTCGCCCAGAAATGGATTTGCGTCTGCGCTAACAAAATTATATCATATATCGTTGTCGAAAATACAGGAAGGAGAAAGCGTTCCTCCCCATGCCTAAAGGCAAGGGCTTCCGCACCCAATTACTTCGGTGAAGGTGAACGAATTAACTCATGTCTTTATATTACCACATTTTTTACTTACTGTCAGGATTTATTCTTCTCAGCTTCACGCAACCGCTAATTTTTTATTAGTAGCTCCGTGGAGGTGAGGAGAATCGAACTCCCGTCTTGCGACCCTCTTCCAAAACCATCTACGAGCGTAGCTGTTTCTTAAATCTCGGACATTCAGTATTAAAACAGCAAGATCTGAATATCCATATCCGTGTGTAAGTTAACGCCTACTCGGATTCCTTGGCGCAACTTTGTGTCCTAGTAGATACCCCCGCCCGAACACAATGGCATTGGAGGCCTTTTGCGGCAACTCAGGCCGCGATTGCTTCGTTGTCAGTTAGACTTCTTGATGCAAATTAACGTCATAGCACCCGTTGACGGCTCGCAGGTTAAGGCATCGAATCGCAATCGAAACCTGACACCCCCATGAATGCACTATTGTCGCCCTTCTAAAACAGAAAAGAAACAAAAGTGTTTCATTATGTTAGTATAGCGCAATTATCAAAACTTCGCAAGAAAATAATGTCGACTAGACGCATTAACATGTTCTCAAAATAGAATTTGTTTTGTTGTTGCTGTGAGCGTCTAAACATGTATCAAATCGCGCGCATAAATTGCGCTTATGTTTATTCAAAGTTGGTGGGCAGGGATGGATTCGAACCATCGGTGTATCTTACGTCACGGATTTACAGTCCGCTACCTTCGCCAACTCGGTGCACCTGCCCATAATATATTGGGAAAGCCGCATCAGCTCTCTCCCATCTTATCATAGCACTTTAAGTCTGCAAGACTATGCCCGATGCGCGGCACTTTGCGTTTTCTTCACCGTTTTTGTGTGTATCATTTCAACTACTGGCGGCATAGCGGGCAGGCTTTAACGCACAACCTTGTTTCCCGCTGAGTGCCAACGATGGCGTCGCCGTCATCGGCATTTATATGACAACCTGCGTCAACACCACACAGCTAAAGCTGGGGGCTTGTAAGTCATCCATCTAGTCCTAACGTCATAATGCTCCTAGATGGTGTAGGTTTCCCTACATACTATCGGTACAGATAGCCTATGCCTACATCACCGGACGGTTGACCTGCGCCCGCTTTTTTCTTCCTCAGACATGTCCAAGGAAATATGGGTTAGCCGACCCTCTCCATACGTCTGAACGAGTGTCTTAGAAATCCGACGGTTCACATCGAACATCCAACGGTTCTCTCGCTAAGAAATGGCTTTGCATCCGCGCTCAATTGCTTCGGTGAGGCTAACTTGCGCATTACTGCGCAGTTCCGCAGGATAGTCAGCAATTTGGTGCGCGTGAGAGGATTCGAACCTCCGACAAACGGATTAAAAGTCCGCTGCTCTACCAACTGAGCTACACGCGCATTATGGCTAGGGCGAAAGGAATCGAACCTTTGTATCTCGGGTCAAAGCCGAGCGCACTGACCGTTGTGCTACGCCCCAATCATTTGATGGTTTTATCTTACCACATCGGCAAAACCATGTCAGGAAAACTGTTTCTCTAAAAGAAAAAGTGGAGCTGGCGACAGGATTTGAACCTGCAACCGCCTGATTACAAATCAGATGCGCTACCGATTGCGCCACGCCAGCATGTTATGGTGCGCCCGCTTGGATTTGAACCAAGGCGATTCCGCTTATGAGGCGGGTGCTCTAACCGGCTGAGCTACGGGCACATTGTTGCTCTCTTGACGATTTTTATTGTAGCAGATTGGTTCTTCTTTGTCAGCAAAAATTTTTTAGATTTTGGTTTTTAGTGGCAAAACAAAAGCCGTCCGAACTCCCGAAGGAATCCGAACGACCTTGCGAACATCAGAGACTAACCTGATGCCTACATCTGTGCCGCCAGATGCTACACGTCTAATTCTACTCTCGGTCAAAAGAGCGTTGCCTTGGAAGAAGCCGATCTGTCGCGGGGCGTGCGCCAAGGTATCTTGTCGGTGACTATGTAGCAATCGGAGCGCGACAAGCCGCTAACCCGACCTTCACTGCTACTGTGCTTTTTTGTTTTAATTGGAGTTTGCAGTTCTTTCTGATCAAGAATAACGAGATCAAGAAAAGTTAACAGTGACTTTCGTAACCGATGGCGTACTGCACACCTCTACGAGGTTGGAGGAAATTTCCTCGTTCCACGCTTCTTTTCGGAGTAAAAACTTTTTGAGAATATTGCACGCGCCGTTAACATCGGCGTTAATCAATTTCCCTGCGGACGTTTTGTAAAGTCCACGTTTTACTCGTCTGCCTTGATATTTTTCATGTTTTTGGATGGGTTCGTCGTCGAGAAAACTACATTTGGAGGTGTAACTCTCCTCCTGCTCGTAGACGGTAATCCCTTCCAAGGAACATTTGTAGGCGACCATGTTGATGAACTGACGAAACGGAATCTGAACGAAATTCTGATTGTTCTTCTTTCCCAAGTTGATGTCTTGTTTCCAGTTTTTGTTGTAACCGATGACGACTGTCGTAATGTCGTTGGAAACGAATTGATTCACCAAATAGGTACTCGCCTTTTGAAGATAATCATTCACTTTGTTTGTTCGTTTTCGCCAAAGACGGTTGGTTCGCTTGCTTTTATATCTTTTGTGCCGAATCTTTAAATCAGATTTAGCCGAAGCAAGTTCTTTGTTGAAAAACTGGTTGATGGATTTGAGCGGTCGTCCGTTGATAATAAAAGCATCGAAAACGTTGCTGACGACCGCTGCGAGGTTGTTGACCCCGATATCAATCCCAACCACGCGGTTGTTGTTTTCCTTCGTTTTCTTGGCCTCACGTTTGTAGAGAACTTCCACAACGATGTAACCGTTCTTGGGAACGAGCCGTACCGACTGCACATCTTCTTTTGGAAATGTGCTTGGGATGTAGATTTCCGTCTTGGAAAGATGGATAAATCCTTCTCTTTTGAAGGACAATGCACCTTTTTCATAAATTAAAATATGTCTTCCATTGGTTGCCAAATAGTGAGGAATGTTAACTGGCGCGTTATATTCCCCTTTCTGTTTCTTTTTTAAAAGTTTAAAAAATGATTTAAACGAATCG
>QWCI01002097.1_pt1 | contig 12667 bp, 13 predicted proteins | sample 1972541 | NCBI WGS metagenome assembly QWCI01 (sample SAMN09866712, study PRJNA288562) | Human oral metagenome isolate term3_saliva, whole genome shotgun sequencing... | isolation source: mouth | host: Homo sapiens | place: USA: California | reverse complement strand
AAATGTCTTTAATGCAATTGACGGAACTAAAGAATTTAGTTATAAATTTGAAATTGCTGACTGTTGTAAAGATCCAAGTGATGCAGTAAAAGGTTCAGAGAAACATGAAGGACATGAAGGACACGAAGGTCACAATCATTCTGGAGAGAAGAAAGAAGACCATTCTGGACACAAACATTAATATATAAAGTAAAAGGGTGACTCAAAATAGTAATTTCAATTAGAAATTTTATAGTTGAGTTTCCCTTTTTATATAGGGGGCTGACCCAAAAGTCCTAAATTTTAAAAAAGGAAAATTTCAGAGATGAAAAACAGAATAATATTTTTTACAAGGGTACCGAAGGTAGGCACAACGAAAACAAGGTTATATGACTTTGTATCTCCGGATACTGCTGTAGAAATCCAAAAGAAATTAATGAAAAAAAACTATAATGTTTTAAAAAAGTGTGGAGAAGAGATATCAGTCTATCATGATGGTCAAAGCATTGATAATAAAGTGATGGAGAATATTTTAGAAAATAGAGAATTTTCTTATCAAGTAGGTGAAACACTTGGTGATAAGATGTATAATGCAATTGAGGATGAGTTAAAGAGCAGTGACAAGGTAATTTTACTAGGTTCAGATATCTATAATCTTCAAGAAAATATGATTCATACTGCATTTGAAAAGTTAGATAAGTATGATGTCGTTATAAATCCAAGTGTTGATGGTGGTTATTTTTTAATAGGGATGAAAAAAGCTATTAAAAAAATTTTCGATCTTCCAAGTTATGGAGATAACACTGTTTTAGAGAATTTGCTTACTGTATGCAATAAACAGAAACTAAGTTATTATTTAGGAGAAGCTGGATTAGATATTGATACGAAAGAAGACCTTCTGTTAGCAGAGACAGGCTATAATAATATTAAATTATTAGGTGCAGGAGAGTATAATATTAACTTTACCTTTGATGAAGGAGATTTGAAAAAGGTTCTTAGAATAAATATGAAGAGTCAGATGAATCTTGAAAATCAAATGGAATATGAATACGAAACGCTACAATTGTTGAAAGACAGTGGAGTTACACCAAAACCTTATGATTTAGTAACAGAAACTAATGTATTGCCGTATAAATATTTAACAATGGAATTCTTAGAGGGAAGCCCTCTTAATTACAAAACAGATATGAAAATAGGTGCGTATTTATTAAGTACAGTTCATAATACAAAATATGGTGAGAATAATTTGATAAATGCTTCTAATCCATTTCAGTTGATGTTTGATGAATGTAAACAAATGTCTGGAGAGTATTTAGCTTGGGAGAAGGCAGACAAAAAGGTTAGTAACTATATCAAAACCTTTTTAGAAAAATGTCAAACACTTATACCTGAAAAGTATAGTATTGCTAATCCGTGTATTATAAACACTGAACTAAATTCAGGAAATTTCTTAATAGGTGAAGGAAAAGAGGACAGCTATATTATTGATTGGGAGAAAGCATTAATAGGAGAATGTGAACAAGATTTGGCCCATTTTCTAGCACCGAGATTCGAGAGGTATTTAATATTTAATTGTCTAAGAGGAGTTACTTGGTGTAGTATGGCATTTAGACAGTATAGTGAAAATGATAAAATGCTGATGGATGACATCACATTTAAAAAAATAGCGTCATATATTGAATTAGAATTTTTAGAAAAAGTATCAGCGTACTTTAAATAGGAGGAGAGAAATGACGGAGTTTATTCAGAGTTTTGGTGTCTTAGCACCGATAATTTATGTATTAATGTTTATGTTCTTACCGGTATTTTTCTTTCCGGTTCCAATACTTGCTGTTGCTGGAGGAGTAGCGTTTGGTTTTGTAGAGGGAAGTCTACTAACTTTCATTGGAGCTTCGTTAAATTGTTATATTATGTTTGTAATATCACGTCGTTTCGGTCGTGAATGGGTGAAAAACTACCTTAAGAAAAAAATGACACCTAAGCAACACGATAGAATTTTTAATGTTAGTGATGAAAAACTAATGATGAGTTTAGTAATACTGAGACTAATACCCTTAGTACCATATAATATGATAAACTACGGATATGGTCTAACTAATATCAGTTTATCAAAATATATGATAGCGAGTGTACTTGGTATTATTCCTGGAACAGTAGTATTCTTAAACTTCGGAGCTACTAGTACAAATATCTTCAGTAAAGAATTTTTAATTGCTTCATTATTAGTAATTTTATTAACTGTAGGTTCAATCTATTTATCTAAGTTAGTAGAAAAAAGAGAACAGAAAAAGAAAGCAGAAAACAATTAAAAATAATGACTCTCAAGACTACTAGGATTCTTGAGAGTCATTATTTTTATACATGAATTATTTCAACTTCTCCAAATGTTACCGAACCATTTAGGATAATTTTAACATCTTTACCGATGCTATGAGAGTTTTTTTGAACTTTTCCTAAGAAGTTATTTGTATTATTCTCGATTGTCCATTCTTTAGGAACATACACTTTTAGATTTCCGAAAGAAATCGAAACATTAAGGTCAAAGTTCTTAATAGGATAAGTATCTAATTTTTCAAAGTAGATAGTAGTAGTTCCGAATGTTGTAGAAGCAGAGAATGAATCAGATTTAGTTATGTCTACATACTGAACATTTTCTCCAAATATCACATCAGAAAAATCATTACCATTTTTTATTTTTTGATGTTTTTTTATTTTGTAAAAACTTTTAAATTCTCTATATTTATATTTTCTAGGGACAAACATAGAGATACCTAAGCTAAGAAAAACAGCAATAAAGAATATTTTTCCACCTGATATATCAGCAAAGTGATAATTTTTATTGTACACATAGAATAATAATGCTAGAGGGAATATAGTTCCAAATGAATCAAAATCCATTAAGCCTCGAATAGCGAAAAATCCTAGTACAACAGTACATATAGCTAAGAAGATTGATCCGTTTGGGAAAATACTGAATCCATCAAGTAAAGTAGTTACCGCAAGGATTATAAAAAATAATCCAATAAAACTTCTTCTCATTTATTTTTACCTCATTTCTTTTAATTTATCTTTTAATATTTTGTAGTAATGTCTTGAAATATGGACCTGCTTCTTTGAATTAGAAAAAGAAGCGGTACTTGAACCAGAAAAAGATTTTTCTAGCGAATAAATTGCTTTTGTATTTATTATTGAACTCTTAGAAATTCGACAATAGTAAAAAGGAATAAGTTGCTCTAATTCGTATAATTTGAATTTAACTTCGAAAAATTCGTCTGTAGTGTGAGCATAGACTTTATTATCATCGGTTTCAAAAAATAAAATAGATTCTAGAGGAATGAAATATTCAGAATCACCTTTGTAGAAAATTATTTTTTGTGAATTTACTATAGCTTTTTCAACTAATTCTTTAATTAAGATGACATCACTATTTAAGTCTGGGGTCTTAATAACTAGTTCAATTTCTTTAAGATTTGAATCTAGTTCGATATTAATTTTCATATTGTCTCCTTTCTAAATGTTTATAGTTATATTATATATTATTTCAGTTTAAAAATTAATAGCTTTTAGGTAAGTGGTAAAAAATAGGAAGCAAGTGGTTGATAATTTAATTGTTTCTTTTGGAATATTCGATAGAAGCTAAATTAAAAATGAAAGAAAAGCGCTTTAAATACGTTAACATATCATCTTGATTTTTTATTGTATTTATTGTATAATATAATCATACATGGGAGTGGATGAGTTCTGGTGTGCTCTCTAGTCTTCAAAACTAGTATGAGGGGTTAAGAGCCTCTTGGGTGGGTTCGATTCCCACACATTCCCGCCAGTTTTTTTTATTTTTTGAACATAGTAATGCCATCATGGGTTTTATCCATGATGGCATCTTTTTATTTATTTATGATTAATAAAAGTATTACTACTATTGAGAAAAGTACTATAATAAAGAGACTTTTGATTTTATCGATAGTGTATTTATTATAGTGTGTTCGAGCTTTGAAGTCTTCATAAGCATGGATTGTCATCGCCTCGGATATTTGAGGTTGCCAAGTTAACGCGATAAATATAGCTTTAGCATAATAATAAGGTGACCAAAATGGTAAAAATATACCACGAAGACGACTAGATTTTGTAATCATTTGAGTTTCATATTGTATTCTTGGTAATGCTTGAATTACTACTAAGAGTCCGTATACGATATTTGAAGAAAGTCCATGTTGTTCAAAATATTTTAGTAATTCTACAAGTGAAATATATGTTGCTGTGATCAATCCTAAGGCTGCAAAACTATATGTCCTAGAAAAAATTAATAGAGCAAATTTATAATTTGAACTATGAACAATAATAGCCCAAGCAGAACCTAATGCAGGTAATAGTGGTACTAGTATGAAATACAGTAGCTTTTTCCAGTATCTTGATAGACAAAAATAGAGAATAGTTAAACCTATAATTACAAAATTTAGAACTAATAATTTGCTAAATGAAATCCAAATAGTTAACAATAATACTATTAAAGCAAGAGTAGGACTAATTATTTTCTTTTCCATAATTATCCCCCTTTATATGATGTAGCGTATTATTTGAAATTTCAATATGATAATCGCTCCTATTATTTAATGGCTCTAATCTATGACTGACAATAATAAATGATTGTCCAGCAAGTCTTTTATTTTCTTCGATCCAATCCATTATAAATGAGCAGGCTCTTTCATCAAGATGGGTAAAGGGTTCATCAAGAAGCAATAGTTCAGTTTTTTGGCTTAATAAACACATAAGTTGAATAAGTTTTCGTTGCCCTCCACTATAATAATAGAGGCTTTTATCAAGCTCTTTTTCTAAATCAAATTCTTTTAAAAGTCTTTCTTGCCATAAGGTGGCATGCTCCCAAATATCTTTTTGCATTGAAATCTCTTCACGAGGCATCAAGCTAATAAACTGTTGAAAGGCATCTTGTAAACAAGTACTTATTTTTTTATATAACTTTCTTGATTTTTTTACCTTTTCTTCATTAAAGTATATCTTTCCATCGTATTTTTTTAATTGTGAAATAGCGTGTAATAATGTTGTTTTTCCTGTTCCATTATCTCCTGTTAAAGTCGTAATACCTTTAAATATATGAAAATCGTCAACATTCAATAATTCTTTATTCCCTTGTTGAATTGAAATGTTTTCTAGTCTTAAAATTTGTTCAGAGTGAGTGTTGTTGCACAATTTCACATTAGAATTTTTAGATGTTGGATTTGTTATTAACTCTAAATTTCCATCAGAAAGATAAGTAAAGGAATCAGCATAGTCCAAATATAGTTTGTACTCATGATCGCATACGATTATAGTTACACCATGGTTGTTTAAGTCTTTCAGAAGAGTTAGTAGAGAATTACGAGTCTTTTTATCAACATTGGCAAATGGCTCATCTAAAATTAAAACTTCACTTCCCATAGCTAATGCTACTGCAAAAGCAGCTCGTTGACGTTCTCCTCCAGACAATGTATGGATATGCTTTGTAGAAATTTCTTGAGTGTTTGTAATAGACAAAGCGTAGTCTAATTTTTCATCAATAATTTGTGGCTCTAGACATAGGTTCTCTAATGCAAAGATTATTTCTTCTTCCAAAGTAGGCATAACAAACTGATTAATTGCATGCTGCATGACATAGCCAATATTTTTAACGTGTTCTTGCATAGGAATATCAACAATATTTTTCCCTTTATAAGTAATTACTCCCTCATAATGTTCTTTATTTAATTTACAAATAGTACGAAGTAGGGTAGACTTACCACTACCAATATTACCAGTTAAAACTAACCAACTATGTTCTTTTATCTTTAAACTAACGTTATCAAATAAGACTTTATCTTTAATTTTTAAAGAAAAATTATCGATTTCTATGATATTCATTATTTATTCTCGCTGTTTTGTACTTTATTTACGATATTCAAGATTAGTTTAACGCAGATAACTCCGAAGAAAAATACAGAGATAAATTTCACTAAAAGAAGTGCAAGAATCATTTGTACAGAGAATGCTTCATATCCAGCTTGGAAATATTTGTAAGCGAAACTAAATAGTGTAATGCCTACTGCAGAAAGGAATAGTGAAAATGTATCGTAGCGTTTATATCTTGTTGCTAAGAAACCAACCTCAGAGCCTACCCCTTGTACTAAACCAGAAATAAGAACTGCAGCACCAAAGTATGAACCATATAGCATTTCAGCTAATGCTCCTAGAACTTCTCCAAGTGTAGCACTACCTGGTTTTTGAATAAGTACTGCAGCAACCGGGCCAGCCATTACCCATAATCCAAATAATATTGAGTTAGCGAATGGTGCGTATCCTACTGCTCCAAGAGCAGCTTTTAACGGAACGTAAACCAAACTTGTTGCAAGGAATATCCCCCCAAATAAGAATCCTATTAAAGCTATAATAATTATGTCTTTTGTAGACCATTTTTTCATAAGAAAAACCTCCTGTTATTTGTATTCATTAAAACAACAAGAGGTATTTTTAAATTATATATATACTTTAAAATAGACTTGATAAAAAATAAACATTTTCCTACGGCTGTACTAACAACATCAGGTTCTATGGGTATATTCTCAGCTTAAAAGCACCCCAAATGTTTTAATGATTAGTTAAAATTATAACATGAGTTGATAACGGTGTCAAAAAAGTAGCTTACAGAAAAAATTTATTTAATTTTTTTAGCTAGCATAGTAGCAAAACGTAGTTTAAACCTATTACCATTAGCATCAGTCTTGTGAAGTTGTCCAAAATCTTCATTATATTTAATAAATTCCCAGTCTTTGTAATATTCTTTTAGTTCATTTTCTTTAAAAGTAAAAGGGAAGGGAAGTGGACAAGGTGTATCGTCAGTAGACATTGCGGCTACTATTAAATTATAGCCACCTATATTAGTTTGGTCTTGCATATTTTTAATAACATTAGGTATAGATTGTTCTTCGATAAACATTAAAACTACAGTTGAAAGAATGAAGTCATAGGTATTTCTAAGAGCTGCTGTATTTATATCATAGCTTCCTATTTTAATATCTAAATTTTCGATTTTAGATATTTCCATTAAAAATTCTAGAGCAGGAATATTGTTGTCTACAGCAGTCACTTCAAAACCAAGTTTAGAAAGGAATAAAGAATTTCGACCTTGACCAGATCCTAAGTCCAATGTTTTACAAGGTTTAATAGTCTTCAAGGCTTCTACTACTTCAGAGTGAGCAGGATTAATATCGTATTTGTTTTTGAAATAATTTTTTGGTTCACAGTAAAACTCTAAGAAACATTCTAAATCATCTGATAAAGGTGAGACACGATGCCATGCCTGTGGTTCCACGAATGGAATATTACTCTCGGGTGTAAATATATGCTCCTTCACAACTTCATTATCTTCAGTTAATTCTGTAAATTGGAGTTTTCCTTTAAGAATAGTTAATTTAGCCCAGACGTCTTTTCTAGTGTTGTGTTTTTGCCTAAATGGTTTAGGAAGTGTTTCGGCTGTCCAAAGTGGTAATCGTTTATAGCATACTAAGTTTTTTGTCATACTAATCTCCTTATTGGTTGTTAAGTTTAATTTAATTATATCATTTAAAATATAAAAATAAAATAGTAGGGGAGTTTAGCACCTGTGTCTTTATTATGTTGAATTAATCTCTTTGTGTTATAATAAGATAGATAATAAATATAAGTGAGGTATTGAAAAAATGGTAAAAGTGTTATTCGTTTGTTTAGGAAATATTTGTCGTTCACCTATGGCAGAAGCGATATTTAGAGATATGGTTGAAAAAGAAGGTTTAAGTGAAAAAATCCTGATAGATTCAGCTGCAACAAGTAGTTGGGAACACGGTAATCCAGTTCACAGTGGAACTAGAAAAGAACTTGCTAAAATTGGTATCGGTGTAGAAGGGATGTATTCTCGTATTTTAAACGATAATGACCTAGATGCAGATTATATCGTAGGAATGGATGACAGTAATATAGAAAATATAAAAAAATTTATCGCAGGTAGAAAAACAGGAGAAGTTAAGAAATTATTAGAGTATGCAGGAGAAGATAGAATTATCGATGATCCGTGGTATACAGGAGATTTCAAAACAACATTCAATGATGTAACTAAAGGATGTACGGCTTTATTAGATAAAATTAAGAAAGATAATCTTTAATGAGGCAAAATAGGATAAGTACTAATATTAAATTACACGCAAGGAGGAAATGGAGTAGGAAAAGTTTTGAAGAGCTCAACAAGAAGAAGCTACTAAGGCAATTATTGATTTCGTAAGAGAAAATATTTAAGGAGAAAATCATGATAAATATTAGAACGGTTGAACTAGAAGATGCTGAGAAGTTGGTAAATATTTATAAACCATATGTAGAACATACAGCTATTACCTTTGATTATACAGTACCGAGTGTGCATGAGTTTGAAGAGAAAATTTCAAAAGCTATACAAAGATATCCGTTTTTAGTAGCAGCAGAAGGAAATGATATACTAGGATATGCTTATGCTAGTGAGTTTTATCCGAAAGATGCATATAAATGGACAGCTGAGATTACAATCTATCTAGATGAAAAAGCTCGTGGTAAAGGTGTTGGAGAGAAGTTATATTCTGAACTTGAAAAACAACTTTACGACAGAGGGATATGTAGATTGACGTCATGTATTGCCTATCCAGATGAAGGAAGTATTTCTTTCCATGAAAAAAGAGGATTTAGAAAAGTAGCTCATTTTGAAAAAGTAGGTTATAAATTTAATCGTTGGTATGATGTAGTTTGGTATCAAAAAGATATTAGAGAAAATATTGAATAGAAGAAAGTCCCACAAGAAAAGTCTTGTGGGGTTTAGTTTTTATTCTGACACTTTTTGAGCAAGTATCATAGCATATGGATAAGGAGAAGCTGTAATATTCTCAGAATAACTGATGATTTTCCAATCTTTATAATATTCCTTAAGTTCTCCTTCAATAAAAGTGAAAGGAAGTGGCATTAGAGGGCGACCGTGTCTTGTCGCATTTAATGCACTGACAATTAGGTTGTAACCGTTAAGGTGTGTTTGTTGTTTTATGTTAGTAATAATACTTTGAATTCTTGTTGGGTTCAAATACATGAAAACATCTGTAGAGAAAATAAAGTCATAACTCCCCTTAATATTAGCTTTTGTAATATCATGGTCAATTACATTTATATCTAGTTGTTCTTTAATAGAAATATCTGTTAATTCGTGTAAAAACTCAGCATTATAATCTGCAAATTTCATTTTACCTTTTATAATAATTAATTTTGTCCAAACTCCACTTTCTGTAAAGAAGCCCTCTTTATAAATTTTAGGTAAAGAGAGAGCAGTAAGAATAGGTGTACGTTTAAAACAAAGTAAGTTACTTTCCATATGCTGCTCCTTTTTGGATAATTTACTAACATTATATCATGTGAGATGCTTGATTAAAAATGATAACCGAAACAACTATCTAAATATAGTATAAAAAACATTACTATATCATTAGTGATATTAGAGTATTGCTATTTACAAGTTCTTTATTTTGATTTATTATAGAAACAAGAGATTAATAAAGTAGGTGTTTTTATGAGAATAATAGTGATTTCAGATATTCATGGAAGTTTTTATACAATGAAAAAATTATTAGACGAGGTAAAATTTAATAGAGAGCATGATAAGTTAATCTGTCTGGGAGATATGTGTGATAGAGGAAAGAACACAAAGTTAGTTTGGGAATTTCTCTATAACTTGCAACAAGAATTTTCTCATCATGTAGTTCTATTAGGAAATCATGAAGATATGTTCAATTTGGCCATAAAAGAAGCAAGATATGGTAATAATCTTTCTGTAAGACAAGATCATTATTTCAGAAATAGTGGTTTAACAACACTACAATCATTTTACCCAGAAGCTACAGTTGAAACTAGAGGTATTTATTTTAAGAAATTTGCTACTGAACATAAGCATTTGAGAAAGTGGATAAAGAACCTTCCAACAAGATACGAAAATTCAGATTATTATTTCGTTCATGCCGGTGTAGATTTTACGAAGAATTTTTGGAATCAAACACACAGAGATATGATTTGGATAAGAGAACCATTTTTAAGCAGTAATGTCAAATACAATAAAATTGTATTTCATGGACACAGTCCAGTAAAACAAGAACCATATTATGATGAAAAAGAAAATAGATTTAATATAGATGGTGGCTGTGTATATGGAGGAAAGTTAAACATAGTAGTAATAGATGGAAGTAGTTTAACGGTAAAACAAAGCGCAATATTAAAAGAAGATATTTATAAAAAATAAAAGATGAGCAGGTATAGATAGAATCTATATCTGTTCATCTTTTTAGTTTAGTCAAAAAAAAAACCGAGCACATTTGTCTCGGTCTCTTATAGAAAAGGAAAGTTTATGAAGTTTATAACTATTTACTAGTTATGTGATAATTATACTGGTCAAACCTTAAATATACTTTAAATTTAGTTTTAAAGTATATTTAAGGTTTAAATATAAAAAGCTGTTTTAATAATGATTATAGAAGTTCAAATTGTTTTTAGTTTGAAGTAAGCATTTTAAGTAAATAATAAAAATAAAGTAATTGAAGATTCTTTAATATTTCTAAATTGTTACAAAATGTATTTTGTATTACAAAATCAGAAATCTATTGATTGTGAGGAAGAAAATGAATTATAATATAGGAGAAATAATTATTAAAGAATATTGATAAGGAGAAAGATATCAAATGAAAAAACAGGGATTAAAATTAACTGGTAAGGTACTAACGGGTCTAGTATTATTATCAGGTGTGACTGCATTTCCAACTAAGGCTATCGACGTTAAACCTGCAGCTGTAGATGTAAATGTGAAGAATGTAAAAGCTAGTGTTTATGAAAAAGAAGGACACTTCTATGCTAAGTTAGTAGCAGACAAAGAGGTAGCTAATGTAGTAGCTCGTATTACAACTGAAACTAAAGCTGAATTCTTAATTAAAAGAGACATCATTAAAGCAGGAGAAGAGGTTGTAGTAGAATTAGATTTAAATGCACAAGCTCCTACAAGAAAATTGCCTCACACTGGTGTTAAAAAAGAATCATTTAACACTGTAACTGAGTTAGCAGGACACACATTCAAAATTTCAGTTAGTTATGAAGTAGCAACAGACGAAGTAAAAGCTCAACAAAAAGTTAACAACAATCAAAAAAATAGGATTCAAGAAGAACTTAAAAATAAGACAAAAGTAGAAAAAAATGAAGTGCCAACAAATGTACCAAGTATAGCTGATTTAACTAAGAAAACAGCTCCAACTCCAGCAGGACCTGTAGAGAAAACAACAAAACCGGCTGCAACATCAAAAACTAATGAGGTAGCCCCAGTTCAACCAAGTACGCCTACCAATTTAAAACCGTCGGATAAACCGTTGGATTTAGTAGCTACACCTGTGGCAACGGCACCAGTAACTCCTGTGAAAACAGTGATGACAAATACACCAAAAACAGTAGCTCCTAAGGATGTAGCAAAAGTTGATCCGAAAAAAGTAGAAACACCAACTACACCTGTGGCAGGAACTAGAGAAGAACAAATAAAACAATCGTTCTTTATACAATTAAATAAATTACGTGGTAATAATAAGTTACCTGAATTATCACAAAATGCAGCATTAAATGTTTCGGCAACAAACCGTGCAGCTTATGTAGCTAGTAATGGCGGAGTGCATGCGGGGGTTCATGGAGTAGGTACTAACTTAGAGCAAGAGGCTGCAAGAAATGCAGGATTCCCAGGTGCGAGTAATATCCTATACAACGTAGTTCAAGTAGGAGATTTTGGTACTTCTGATGAGGTAGCTTATAGATTATTAAAAGAACTATTTTCGGAAGAACATAATGTAACAAAAGATCATCCATATGGTCACAGAAATACACTTCTTTCAAATACTTCATCGCTTGTAGGAGTAGGGGTTAAAATTATTAATGGTCAAGTATTTTTAGTACAACACCAAGATAATACTGGTGTTTATAATGGTGCAACACCAATTTCAGGTGTATTCTTAGACGGGAAAACTTACATTAAATAATATATTTGAATATAATTAGACAGCTAATTAAGGTCTCTTAGTTAGCTGTCTTTATGGCCACAATATAATATTTATGGTCCAGCGAACACATGGAATTTAATGCCGGATCGTGGTGGTGCAACTGCTAATCGCTATGATCACGTACACGTGAGTTTTGTAAAATAAAATATAAAAAATTATAGACAACTAACAGATGAAATTGATTCTAAGTTAGTTGTCTATTTTTACATTAAAAAACTAAATAATACTTTTAAAAAATGTTCTGAAGTAGTATAATTATAGTTAAGTAGTAGTATAAATTGGAGGTAAATATGTCAGAGAAAAAAATGAACATGATAGTTTGCGGAGGGTGAAACTCGAAAATAGGGCCGGGGGCCTTGTCAGATATCCTAAGAGATCTTCCTAAAAAAGAAGATAAAAATTTAATAGTAGGATATGAATCTTCAGATGATGCAGCCGTTTATAAAATATCTGAAGATAAGGCGATTATTCAAACTTTAGATTTTTTTACAACAATGATTAATGATCCATATTTATATGGGCAAATTGCAGCGACTAATGCGCTTAGTGATGTATATGCAATGGGTGGAGAAGTTATTTCAGCATTAAACATCGTTGCT
>QWCI01001105.1_pt1 | contig 12668 bp, 12 predicted proteins | sample 1972541 | NCBI WGS metagenome assembly QWCI01 (sample SAMN09866712, study PRJNA288562) | Human oral metagenome isolate term3_saliva, whole genome shotgun sequencing... | isolation source: mouth | host: Homo sapiens | place: USA: California | reverse complement strand
GCATCTATTTTGAAACGTTGGAAACTTGTATTGGCTCACCGCTTAATTCCTGATAATCTTGATACAGTTCGTAAGATGGTAGCTATTCATACTGATAGCCGTAATAGTGTAGATGATAAACGTTTTGCAGAAGTTAACGACTTACGTTTCTATCTTGCTAAAGATAGCGATGATCGCAAATCTTTATTCACTCGTTTAATCGATGCACTTAACTCTGGTGAATATGACTTAGCATCTCAATTGCAAATTGAAATGAACGATAAAATGGAAGAATTAGAAGCTAAATATGCTAACTATGCAAAAAACATCTTCTAATATCGGTTGATTTTATTACTCAAAAAGGGCTCCTACATTTGTAGGAGCCCTTTTATTCATATTATCTTTTTATAATTTAGTCGTTAAAGCTATTACTCGTTATGTCCTATAAACTTTTCTACTAGTACTAAGCTACATACAAGTACAAAAATTGCAACAGACCAGATTAAATTATCATATGACGATTCATGATCGATGATTAGCAGTCTAACAATTGCAGTTATGCCAATATATAAAAAGAAATTAAGCGGGAAGTGGAAGTTATTTTTAAAGTATTTTACGATGAGAGCAATAAACTCAAAGTATAAGAAGAAGGTAATTAATTCTTCAATTAATAAATAGTAAGTGCTATAACCTTGGATATTTGCCCACGTAATAAATCCTAGGCTAATTAAGGTATTAATGAGGGCAATACAAAGTGCAATACCTACACCAACAAGAGCTATATTTTTTATAGTTAATAATAATTTAGAAATACGTATCCACATATATAATTCACCTACAATAAATATCTAAATACTATACCACATAAAAAAGACCGTACACCGTACGGTCTTTTTACGATTACACCACAGTATAATCACGAGAATATCAAAGGATTAGATATCAGCTTTAATTGCTTCTAATGCAGCATCGAAGTTAACTGCTTGAGTTACTTCAGGAACGTATTCAACATAAGTTACTTTATTTTCTTTGTTGATTACTACTACGCCACGAGTCAAAAGACGAAGTTCTTCGATCAAGAAACCATAGTTTTCACCGAAGGAAGCATCTTTGTGGTCGGATAAAGTAATAACTACTTTAACTTCTGGACCAACCAATGTGATAGGGCCACCTGCAAATGTTACTACGCCAGTACGTTTTTCCATGTTGTATTCCTCCTAAGAGTTTTAATTCTAATTTATGTAAGGATACGTTTTGTATCTATGCATAGTATAACATTTACATTACCATAAGTAAACTAAAAAATTCGATATAGTGTTTTTAAGGGAATAAATAGTATATTATTGGCTTCATAATCAAGAAAATATCTCATAACTACATTATATACGTATAGGTGTATTAAGATATATGAAAAAAATGTGTATACTATAAGGAGTATATTTAAATAATGATAATCCTGTAATATAGAAATTTAACTGAGAGGTCCTATGAAACCTATAGAGCTATTTATGCAGTTTTTCCGCCGAGAAGGCTGGGTGTATGCCATCGGCTTAACTATGCTAATTGCTATTGATATAGCATTTTTATTTGTTCCACAATTCATTGGTAATGCCATCGATACACTAAGTCACAATAAAGAGGGCTTAGTCAATTATATTATTTACTTTATTTTATTATTTATTATTATAACGATTCTAAAAGTTATTTCACGACGCACCTTACTTGGTTCCATCCGTCGTATGGAGTACCTTTTTCGTGAAATTTTGTGTAGAAAAGCATTACAAATAAAAACAACATACTATGAGGCAAATGGACCTGGTAAAGTTATGGCGTTGATGACAAATGATGTTACATCTCTTCGTGTAGCGTTAGGTTTAGGTGTAATGATCGTGGTGGATATTATATTTTATTCCATTGTAGGATCTATTATTTTAATACAAAAAATAGATGGTCTATTAGCTTTTAAAATTATGACACCTGTATTCTTCATCATTGTTGCAATATTTGTGTTGGGCAGAGAATTACGTGCTAAACAGCGTAGTGCTCAAGCTACTTATAGTGACATGACAGAATTTGGGCAAGAATTATTCCAAGGTATAGATGTAATTAGAGCCTTTAATCGAGAACGTATTATTTCTGACTCTTTTGAAAAAATAAATAAATTGAACTATAAGAAAAATATGGAGGTTGCCTTACTAGACTCTGTACTAACACCGTTAACAAGAATTGCTCCTTTTATTTGTATTAGTATCAGTATTTTCATATGTGGTCACCTAGCTGTAGAGGGTCAAATGTCCATAGGTGAATTTGTAACTATCAATTCATTCATTATGCTAATCGTAGGACCTTTAATTGGCTTTGGTGGACTCATTTCGATTGTACAAAAAGGCTTGGCATCTTTAGATCGTATTACAGATTTCTTACGACTACCAATAGAGTCAATTGATGACTCAACTGAAGTATTACCACTTGAGGATATTAATATACGATATTTAGATTTTAATTATGAAAATTCTAAAGGTCATGCATTGTCTCAAGTATCTACAACGATTCGTAAAGGCTCTTTTATAGGCATTGTTGGTAAACCTGGTTCTGGTAAAAGTACGCTCTTTAAATTACTCCTTGGTTTGCAACAAAGCCCCGCTAAAGCTATTTATTTTGGGAACCAAGATATTTCAGATATACCTTTATCTAAGCTTCGAAATTCAATAGCTTATGTACCAACTCAATCTTATTTATTGAGTACTACTATTGAAGATAATATTAAGTTTGGTAAAGAATTACCTATGCATGAATCTGTAGAGGTGGCTGCAAAAAAAGCCGACCTATATAGAGATTTAGGTAATCTATTAGATAATGACTTACATATTCTTGCAGAAGAAGGACATGATTTATCTGGTGGTCAAAAGCAACGTATTAATATGGCTCGAGGATTTTACAAAAATGCACCATATTTATTATTAGACGATTGTTTCTCAGCTTTAGATGCAGTAACAGTAAATACTATTTTAGAGACATTACATACGGTAAATGCACAAACTATATTGTGCATTTCACAGCGTTTAGAGGTTATAGAAAAAGCAGATAAAATCCTTGTATTTGATGAGGGCCGTATTGTAGAAGAAGGTACTCATGAAGAATTATTAGCTAAAAAAGGCTTATATCACACCTTATATGAAGCGCAGAAAGGAGGGGCTAGTAATGAAAAAGCGTAATTTTAAAAATGATTGGGCTTTGTTCTCCTATATAACTGCGTATATTAAGCCTTATTTGGGGATTTTATTATTAGCTACCATTGCGCTAGCTGGCAATTTAGTACTTTTACTTTTAAGACCTTATATAACTAAGCAAGTTATTGATCTCGGCTTTGCTACTAATGATATTAATGTTATCAAATATTATGCTGTAATATATGGTCTTACTATTATTGGTAGTGTGTTATGTATATTTGTAGAAAATTATTTTTTGAAAAGCTTTGGACAAAAAATTATTTATAATATACGTGCCATTGTATTTCAAAAGATACTTCATAAGTCCCATGATGAGTTTTATAAATTACCCATTGGTAATTGGGTAACTCGTATTACTAATGATGTAGAATCACTTCGTACCTTATATACAGACGTACTATTGAATTTAGCGAGTAGCGGCTTAATGATTATCGGTATTTTAGGATTCATGTATGCTATTAATGTACCGTTAGCAATTATCATGACGATTTTATTACCAATCATGGGCGTAATCATATGGGTATTCCAAAAGTTTTCTCGTAAAGCATTCCGTCAAGTTCGCCGTTCTGTAGCTGCCTCTAATGCGAGTATTAAAGAGCTATTAAACTACATAGTCATTGTCAAATCTTATAGCGGTGAAAAAGAAATTGAGGAGCGTTACAATACGGTTAATAAAGGTTTCTTAGAAGCAGGCCTTTTTGAAGTTACAACGTTTTCTATTTTTAGACCTCTCGTAGATGGTTTATTCTTTGTAGCATTAATCGTTATTTTTACTACTACAAATATAATAGATTCTGTGGCCGATGCTGGCACTGTTTTTGCTTTCATTCAATATATGGATCGATTCTTTCAACCATTAAAGGACATTGCAGACAAATATAATTCCCTGCAAAGTTCATTAGCTGGTGCAGAGCGGTTAGTTCCATTATTAGAGGAAAAAGAGCGAAATATGGTAGATGAAGTTCCAAAGGAACTGATTCCTGTAGAATCAATTGAATTTGATCATGTTTGGTTTTCCTATGAGAATAACGATGTCTATGCATTACAAGATTTCACCTTACATATTAAAGCTGGTGATTTTACTGGTATTGTAGGTCCATCCGGTAGTGGTAAGTCCACATTATTGTCCTTATTAATGGGTATTTATAAACCTACAAAGGGTTCCATCTACATTAATGGTATTGATATTTCAAAATATGATACTTCTGTACTTCGTCATTTAATGGGCTATGTATTCCAACAAGCTTACTTATTTAAAGGTTCCATTAAAGATAATCTTACACTTTTTGATAACTCTATATCTCATGATGAAATGGTAAAAGCTGCAAAACAAGTAAATTTAGATACGATGATTGAACAATTACCTGAAGGTTATAATACACCTGTTGGGTACTTAGGTTCTCTATTATCAGATGGACAAAAGCAATTATTAGCATTCGGACGTACGCTCATAAGAAATACGCCTATTCTATTGCTAGATGAGGCTACAGCCAATATTGATAGTCATACAGAGAAACAAATACAAGCAAGTATTGAAAACATCCGTGGTAGTAAAACGATTGTAAGCATTGCTCATCGGTTATCTACCGTACAAGACGCCAATGAAATTGTTTATATTGAATATGGTAAAATAAAAGAAAAAGGTTCTTTCAACGAATTAATTGAGTTAAAGGGCGCCTTTTATAATCTATGGATTCGTCAAAAAAGTGGGAGTTAGTATGGAATTTATCCAATCTAAAGACAATAAAACTATTAAGCGTATAGTTTCTCTAGGACAACGCAAAAATCGTAGTAAATATGGTGAATACATTGTAGAAGGGATTCGTTCCATTCGCGATATTTCAACTATGGGGGTAATAAAAGCAATTGTTATACGCGAATCTAAATATAAAGATAAAAATATAGAAGCATTATATTCGTTAGAGTCGATGCAATCGATACCTACTTATATTGCTCAAGATCCAGTATTTGATAAAATCGATAATACCGTAAATGGACAAGGTATTATTGCCATAGTAGCGAAACCCAATCATAGTATTGAATCTATCTCTATTGAAGATGGTGTTTATATTACACTAGATGGTGTCCAAGATCCCGGTAATTTAGGTACGATTATACGTACTGCTGTAGCGGCAGGTGTGAAGGGCATATTCTTGATGAAAGGTACAGTAGATCCTTTTAATGATAAGACGGTACGTAGTACAATGAGTTCGTTACATAAAATACCTGTCTATGAAGACGTGACATTATCTATGCTTAATGATCTGATTGCAGAATCCAATATGTCTACCTATGTAACTGCTTTAGAGGAATCAAAACCTTATAACATGGTTACATACGATAAACGATGTATGTTGATTTTAGGCAATGAAGGGAATGGGGTAACACCTGAGGTTATGAATCTATGTAAGCACCGAATCATGATCCCCATGTATGGTGACATTGAATCGTTAAATGTGAGTGTAGCAGCAGCTCTATGTATGTATAAAGCTCAAGAGCAATTGATGTCATAATTAAAATACTTGAGAATCAGATCAAGTATTTATGATAAAAATTTATAAGTATATCGAAAGTCCTCTACTAGTATACAAGTAGGGGGCTTTTGTATTGATTTTATAGTTCTGTATTTGGTACAATAACATATATCCTTTGTGGGAGAACAAAGTTCTCCCCTTTTTTAATGAAAAGGAAGAAAACTATGTCCAAATTAATAGTAAATGCCGACGATTTTGGTCTTCATAGTGCAGTTAATGCAGCAGTCATTGATGGCCACCGTACAGGTATCATTACGAGCACCTCTCTATTAGCGGGAGGCGAAGCTTTTACAGAAGCCGTAAGTATGGCAAAAAATAACCCTAAGTTGGGCATTGGTGTTCATATCGCCTTAGTAGGTGGGCTAAAACCGGTATGTAATCCATCTGAAGTACCATCTCTGCTTACATCCGAAGGCGTCTTTCCAGAAACATATATCGATTTTATGAAACGAATTTATACTGGAAAGATTAACTATAGTGAGTTGCGCAAAGAAATTCACGCTCAAATGGAACGGATCATGGAGTCCGGTTTGCACGTAACGCATATTGATGGTCATCAACATATGCATGTATTACCAACGGTACTACCAATCGTTATTGAGCAAGCGAAACACTATGGTATTAATGCAATACGCATTCCAGATGAATCCTCTTTATTTGTCAATTATATGTACTCGCCAGTGCGATTACTAGGCAAGGTCGGTTTATCTACTGTAGCGGCAAAGGCAAGGCCTACAGTGCGGGATAATGGTATGTATTCCACACAATATTTTTGGGGTATGGTAAACGGGGGACACATTAACCAGAAAACGTTAATGGGTATATTAAAATCCGTATCTAAAAAATCAGGTACTCATGAATTGATGATTCATCCAGGTTTAAATAATACGATTTTGGGAAATCAATATAAATGGGGCTATCATTGGGAGGATGAATTACAAGCTGTTTGTTCTAACCATACGCGTTTATATATTAGACAACATAATATTGAGCTAATTAATTATGGAGACTTGATATGAGTAAAATGATGAAGAGAGGCATTTTTATGTTTCTCTTACTATTGGCTGTGTCAATTGGTATCATTTACTACACTATTGATTTAGATGCATTAAAAACAATTTCATCATTTAATAGTATTTCTTTATTATTAGCTTTGATAGCTTTAGCAGCAGGTATGTATTTTGATGGCCTACGGTTACAAAGACTTGTAAAAATCGGTGGGTACAAGCTATCCATAAAGGCGGTACTTCGCGTAATTTTTAGTAATTATTTTATGGCCATGTTGACACCAGGTGCCAGTGGAGGTGCTGTAGCGCAAGTTCTAGTATTAAAAAGTTATGGTGTACCCATATCTAAAGGCACGCCAATCGTATTAATACGCACTGTATTTTCTATTATGTTCTTGGTCATCATGTTACCTTTAGTATTTTTACGTGATGCCATTGAAATCCCTTATATCTCACGAGATATGCTGTTAATTTTCGCTGTATTAGCTGTTATTGCCACGTTTTTAGGTACATATATCTTGCAGACTAAATATATGCGTCAATTTGTATATAATTTAGCGCAACGTTTTAAAGCACATAAAACAAGAGATTGGCTCTCTAAATTAGAAACCTTGAATCAAGGTTTAGGATTACTATATAAACAACCGATTCAATCTTTTATTGTATTTATTGAGTCTGGATTGAGTTTATTATGCTTATACTGTATTGCACCTGCATTGATGTATGCTTTCACACCAGATATTCCTATCATTGATATATTAGATCGAATGATTCTATTAAATTTAATTTTATATTTCGCACCAACACCAGGGGGAACAGGGATTGCAGAAGGACTATTTGTAGTATTGTTTAGTACCTTTGTACCTAATGGAACTGTTGGTATTGTAGCTGTAGCATGGCGAGTTATGGCAGAATATTTGCCATTTTTTATCGGTATGTATGCAGTATTAACATTATATGGGCGTCAATTTGTGGCCCAAGAAACTTCAAAAGAACAATAAGGGAGTGTGTGTTCTATGACTAAACCAAAAAAAGATAAGTTTTATCTGGTGCAAGAAGATATTTTACCAGAAGCGATAAAAAAGACGATCAAGGTAAAAGAGATTTTGAAGCTAGGTGAAGTTAAAACGATTAATGAAGCAGTTGAAAAAATGGATTTGAGTCGTTCTGCATATTACAAGTACAAAGATTATGTATTCCCATTTTTTGAAATTGCCCAAGGTAAAATCGTTAGTATTTATGTTTCCATGTCTAATGAATCTGGCATGCTATCTAGTGTATTAAAAGCCATTGCAGAACGGAATGGTAGTATTTTGACAATCAATCAAGATATTCCTTTACAGGGTATTGCAAACAGTAGCATTTCCTTTGAAACGAAAGATTTACAAGGATCATTAGAAGATTTATTATTAGATATTCGCTCTATGAAGGGCATTATTAAGGTAGAAATTTTAGGCCAAGCATAGGCTATTGAAGAGAGTAGGACAATTATGACCACTATAAAAATTGCGTTATTAGGTTTTGGTACTGTTGCACAAGGTACATTTAATTTGTTGCAAGATAATGCTGAGTTAATTAGAAATCGTACAGGTGTTAATGTAGAAATTTCTAAAATCTTTGTGCGTAATCCTGATAAATATAGCCATATTACATTGCCTGAAACAGCTCAATATGTAACTGATATTGATGAAGTATTAAAAGATAATTCCATTCAAATGGTTGTGGAATTAATGGGTGGTACAACCTTTGCTAAAGACTGTGTAGAAGGTGCTTTAAAGGCCAAGAAAAATGTAGTAACAGCGAATAAAGATTTATTAGCAGAATCTGGCCCATACCTATTAGATTTAGCTAGCAAAAATGGAGTGGATTTGCGCTTTGAAGCATCTGTATTAGGTGGTATTCCTATCATCCGTACATTATATGAATCCTTAGCGGGCAATCGTATTACTGAGATCATCGGTATTATGAATGGTACGACAAACTTCATTTTAACGAAAATGTCTGAAGAAGGTTTAAGTTATCAAGATGTACTAAAGGAAGCACAAGAGCTAGGTTATGCAGAGGCTGATCCTACAGCTGACGTTGAGGGTCTAGATGCAGCACGTAAATTGGCTATCCTTGCCTCTATTAGTTTCAATCGTCGCATCTTCTTTGAAGATGTTTCTGTAGAAGGTATTACGAGCATAGATACAGAAGACATCAAATTCGGTAAAGAGTTTGGCTACAATATTAAATTATTAGGTATTGCTAAGGAAACTAGCCAAGGTTTATCTTTAAACGTATACCCTGCATTTATTCCTACAACACATCCTTTAGCATCCGTTCGTGGCTCTTATAATGCTATTTATGTTAAAGGTAATGGTATCGATGATGTAATGTTATATGGTCGCGGTGCTGGTAGCTTGCCTACAGGTAGCTCTGTTGTATCCGATATTATGGAAGTAGCAAAAAATGTTTCATACAATGAAACAGGTCGTTTGAAACCATTCTATTACGATCAAAAGAACATTTACTCTCCTGGCAAGATTCAATCTAGCTACTACTTGCGTTTAGAAGTAGATAATAAAACAGGTGTGTTAGCAAAAATTTCTGCAAAATTAGCAGAACAAAAGATTTCTGTTTTATCTATTGTTCAACGCAATATGGATCCAGAAACTGCGGTTCTTGCAATTGTTACGTCCAAATGTCCTAGATCTTATATTTTAAATCTTATTGATTCCTTTAACAGCTTGCGTTCCGTTAAGTCTGTTAATAGTGTCATTCGTATTATGGAAGCTTAAACTATGAATACCATTCGCGTACAAGTGCCCGCTACTAGTGCCAACTGTGGGCCAGGTTTTGATTGCCTAGGATTAGCGTTAAATCTTTACAATATCTTTAGCTTTACACCAGATCCAAATGCTACTGAATATACATATACCTTTGAAGGTTTCGGTGCCGATATTCTTCGCGCTGAAGACCCTAAAAAGAACCTTATTGGATTTGCTATGGATCAAGTTTTTGCTACTGCTCAAGAGCCGATTCAATACGGACATATTACGTCTGAAACCTTAATTCCACCTTCTCGTGGACTCGGCAGTAGTAGTACAGCCATCGTAGGTGGACTTTTACTAGCTAATGCACTAGTTAAACACCCTCTTACAAAAGAAGAACTATTGGTTATTGCAAACCGTATGGAAGGTCATCCAGACAATGTAGCACCTGCTATTTTTGGTAACTTATGCTGTGCTACTGGTTTAAAAACAAAGGTATTAAATACAGTCATCTCTGTTCCATCGGAATTACATTTTGCTGTTGTGGTACCGGAGGTTATGGTATCCACAGAATATGCACGTTCTGTTTTACCTAATCATGTACCATTTAAAGAGGCTGTCCAAAATGTGAGCCATGCATCTTTATTTGTAACAAGTTTAATTACACATCAATTAAGTAATTTATCTGTTGCATTAGATGATAATTTGCATGTGCCATACCGTAAAACATTGATTCCTCATTGTGATGCAGCCTTTGAAGCTGCTAAAGCAGCTGGAGCATATGGTGCTACTATTAGTGGATCTGGCTCTACTTTGATTGCTTATGTCGATAAAGCACATGTACAAGCTGTAGCAGAAGCTATGGGTACTGTATTTACGTCTAATGGAATTGAAAATAAAACATACTGTTTAGAAGCCGATAGTATAGGAGCGTCAATTATATAGTTTGTGGTATAATTATAGTGTTAGGCATAGTCCATAACTATAATTGGAGGAAACTATGAACAATATGAAAACAACGCTATTATTAGCGACTCTAACGGCCATTTTAGTGGTCTTAGGTGATATGATTGGCGGTAGAAGTGGTATGATGATTATGTTTGTTATATCCATGGGCATGAATTTTATGTCCTATTGGTATAGCGACAAAATCGTTTTAGCACAATATAATGCACAACAAGTTACTGCTCAATCTAACCCAAAACTATATGCTATGGTAGAACGTTTAGCTAAGAATGGTAACTTACCGATGCCAAAGGTGTATATCATTCCAAGTGATGTACCTAATGCGTTTGCTACAGGTAGAAATCCAAGTCATGCAGCGGTAGCTGTTACAGAAGGTATTCAACGTCTATTAACTGATGATGAGCTAGAAGGTGTTCTAGGTCACGAATTAACACATGTTAAGAATCGCGATACCTTGATTAGCACGATTGCCGCTATGATGGCAGGGGCTATTTCTATGATTGCCCATGTGCTTCAATTCTCAGCTATATTTGGTCGCTCAGATGACCGTGAAGGCTCTAATCCGTTAGAGTTAATAGGCGCCATAGTTATTGCACCTATTGCAGCAGGACTCATTCAAATGAGTATTTCTCGGGCTCGTGAGTTTTTAGCTGATGAAGGGGGCGGAGAGATGTGTCGAAATCCATTGGCTTTAGCATCTGCCCTCGCTAAAATTGACTACTATTCAAAACATGGTGCATTGCCAAATGCAAGTAATGCAACGGCCCATATGTTTATCATCAACCCTATGGTTGGTATTGGTGAAAGCTTGAGCAATCTTTTTAGTACACATCCTCGTACAGAGGAACGTATTGCAAAATTGAAACAACAAGCAATGAATCCTAAATATAAAGAGAAAGCATTATTTTAATTAATATCTACAGGAGGATATCATGCAAGAAACATTAGTTTTAATCAAACCAGATGCAGTTAAGCGTCAATTAAGTGGTGAAATTCTTAGCCGTTATGAACGTAAAGGTCTTGTAATTAAAGCATTAAAACTTCTACAAGTACCTCGTGAATTAGCTGAAGAGCATTATGCTGAGCATAAAGAGAAACCATTCTTTGGTGAATTAGTAGATTTCATCACATCTGGTCCAGTTCTTGCTTTCGTATTGGCCGGAGATAATGCTATCGCTTTTCTTTCTACATTTATGTATATCTATAGGAGGTAATACATATGGCAAGTAGTGTTTACACTAAAACAGGTGATGCTGGTACAACTGGTTTATATACAGGTGAACGAGTACCTAAATCCTCATTACGCGTAGAAGCTTATGGTACAATCGATGAATTACAAGCATTTTTAGGCTTGGCTCGTTCCTATGCTGAAAATCCTCGTGTTGCTACTGAATTATATGATATTGAGCGCAACTTATGGACTTTAATGGCTGATATTGCAAGCTTAAATGCTGCTCCAGTAATTACAGAACAACATGTTAAACATTTAGAAAAGGTGATAGATCGCTTTGATGAAAAGCTTGAGCCTTTATCTAATTTCGTAATTCCAGGTGAGAAACAATCTTCAGCATACTTACATGTGGCTAGAACGATTACTCGCCGTGCTGAACGTGATTTATGGCGTGTATTAGATGCTGGTGAAAGTGTTCACGAATCTAATTTAAAATATTTAAACCGTCTATCTGACCTTTGCTTTATCATGTGTCGTGTAGAAGAGGAAATTGGAGCTGAATAAACAAAAAAAAGCTATGTATTTTACATAGCTTTTTGCTCGTTATAGACCTTATTGTGAAATTGTTTGATTTAACACATCATGAGGACTTGGATAGTAGAAGAAAATATGAGGAATTTCATAGCGGAATTTTTCTCTTAACAAATCAGAGAGAGTTGTTTCAAAGTTTATAATTTTATCTGCTCCGAAATCAAAATCTTCTACTAAAACCAATAACTGTGGCTCTACTTGAGGCGCATTTTCCGGTAACGCTTCTGGTGGTAGTGGAACATTTACTACTACACGGGCTGTACCGATATACTTGCCTTGACCATCGTCGATGGCAACACGATAGGTATTATCCCATAAAGTAGCCATCATTTTAAGTTTCATATTCATAATTTCCATAGTATCGCTCCTTTGTTATACTTATAATGATACTGAAATTATAAATTCTTGTATAGGTGCATTATGAAATCCCAAATTAT
>QWCI01003995.1_pt1 | contig 12693 bp, 25 predicted proteins | sample 1972541 | NCBI WGS metagenome assembly QWCI01 (sample SAMN09866712, study PRJNA288562) | Human oral metagenome isolate term3_saliva, whole genome shotgun sequencing... | isolation source: mouth | host: Homo sapiens | place: USA: California | reverse complement strand
TCATTCTTGCAGTGTTCGCATTTTAATTTTAGTCTTGCTTGTTCTAAGTCCATAATAAGCTCCTAACTAATTAGTGATATATAAGTGTAAATAGACTGTCAAAACGGAAGCCCTTCGCTTTCCTTTTTTTCAATGTCCCAATTTTTCAACAAACCTTGGAAGAAATAAGATGACTTACCGCCACAATCGGGACAATATCGAGAATTTCCTGCCAACGATTTTCCACAACCATTTGCTAATTGCTCTTGTATAGGGACCGAATGTCCCCAAACGTCATAATTATCTCCGCAATCTCCCAAACAGATATTCCTTACATAAACACCACAGACATTACAAAATACGCAACCGTTTAATTCCTCATTTCCACATCGAGGACAGGAATTTGGAAAGCCGTCTTCGTCCAAGGGATATTTATAATAGCGCATACGTTCCTCTTCTCTTTCTCTATTATCTAAGTAAGCATCTAATGTGCTAGATCCTTTACGCTGTTCCGTAGAACATATGTGACAATAATTAGAATTTCTATTGATTTTGCTGTAACAAGTTTGGCAAATCCTTGTTGACTGAGAAGTATCGATATATTTTGCAAAACGGTTCTCAACGTCATGCCCATCCTTAACAAGGCCGAAACTACTCATCGATTTTAAATTGCCAATGACATAATTTGCTACAGAGTATGAAACTTGAAATACAATACGAATAAAACGAGCATCCATCTGATGAAAAAATAGACTATAGTTTCCCAACACAGGAAACGGGACGAGCAAATGCTTTGCGAAAAAATTCGCTTCTTTTTCAAAAGTGTTATACTCGTCCTCTGTTAGATTGTATCGAGACAATATGGTCTTTTCCGTCTTCTCATTGTGTTTTAGTACATAATGTCCCAACTCATGAGCAACAGTAAATCTAATTCTTTCTTTGTTTGTTATTGTATCGTTGTAAAGTAGTATATAAGTATCCGTTGCCGTCTGATACCACAAAGCACCGTCTTCGCTTTGCAAAAGTTCACAAACCTCTTTTAATTTAAGTTTCCTATCACGAGCGAACCTTGTGTATTTTATCAAATGGAGATTGTCAATTTTGTTTATAATATCTAAAAGATTAATCGGCAAACGGCCATTGCTATATTTATCTAAAAAATCATAGGCTGATTCTTTAATTTCTTTGTAATCTATGTTGTTAGAAATTGTGATCGTCTTCGTCACCTCCACCCAACACATCTTGAAATGTCAGTTGCATTAACTGGATTAATCTTTCTTGATCTTCAACGCTTAAAGATTTGGCCTTGCGTTGAATTGCTCTAAATTGAGGAGTTTCAGTTTCATCTTCTGACGGTTTAGATAAATCTTTTGTCATTAGTTCAGACAATGAAATATTAAAGATTTTGGCGATATCGTTTAATACACCAGCTTTTGGAGTATATTTCCCTTTTTCCCATTCACTAACGGAAGAAGAACTTTTTCTGCCTAATCTGTTAGCTAGGTCAATCTGTTCCATTTTATATTTTTGACGCAAAAGTTTAAGATTGGAAGCAAAATAGTTTTGTTTTTGTTCCATGACGTGAAATCCCCTTCGTATTTTCTTTACTATAAAATATCACTTTTTCCGAACACACACAAATAAAAAGAGAAGAAAATTTCGAAAAAAATGAAATAAAAGACTTGACTTCAGAAAAACCGAAGTGTATAATGGAATCAAGATCAAGAAAGGAGCTGTAAATGGCAAACACACTAAAAACGTTGCGTCGATTCCGAGGAATGACGCAAGAAGAGTTGGCAAAAGCGACAGGCATTACATCTCGGACTATCATGAGTTACGAGAATGATGTAGAAAAACTCCGGAAAGCAAGCTACGACACAATTGATAAGTTAGCGAATGCTCTAAGTGTTTCTGTCGATGATATTTTTTTGGATGACGTTTCGGAATTTCTGAAATTACCATCTTGACAATTAGAAATGGAGCAAGTTAATGAACGAAATTATTAAAGTTACATTAGATGATGAACACGATCCTATAGTTTCAGGCAGACAATTACATGAAGCTTTAGGAGTTAATTCAAACTATACAACATGGTTTGACAGAATGACTGAATATGGTTTTGTAGAAAATCAAGATTATGTTTTGCTTTCCAATTTTGGAAACCAAACAGGACGGGGCGGTCACAACAAAGTAGACCACGCTATCAAACTTGATATGGCAAAAGAAATTGCAATGATCCAACGAACCGATCGAGGTAAAGAGGTACGGCAGTATTTCATTCAAATCGAGAAGGATTTCAATAGCCCAGAAAAAATTATGGCGCGTGCTTTGCTTCTAGCTGATAAGAAAATTCAAAAACTAGAAACACAGATCGAGACAGATAAACCTAAAGTTTTATTCGCGGATGCAGTAAGCGCAAGCCACTCTTCTATTTTGGTTGGAGAATTAGCGAAATTAATCAGCCAAAATGGATATAAAATCGGAGCTAATCGTTTGTTTGCATGGCTACGTGAGAATGGTTATCTAATCAAACGCAAAGGATCAGATTGGAATATGCCAACACAACGTAGCATGGAAATGGGATTGTTTGAGATCAAGGAAACAAATATCCAGCATCCAGATGGCCATGTAACAATTACAAAAACAAGTAAAGTTACTGGGAAAGGCCAGCAATACTTTATTAATAAATTTTTGAGTGATTATGTGGCATAAAACAAAGAAAGCACTTCACAACGAAGTGAAGTGCTTAGACAAATTTAACTACTTTGATTATACCACAATAGAAAGAGGTGGGCAATGATTGAAGAACTAATCAAAGAACAAATCAGAAAGATTTACCTTGAAGCGAAAGAGCAAGCACAAAAAGAACTGCTACCAGTCAGTCAAGCAGAACTACAAGACATGTTTGGTTTTAGCAATGAATACTTAAAACGCTTGAAACGCAAGGGATTGAAATTTCGCAAACAAGGAAAATATACAATGTACGATTTAAACGATGTACACGAGATCTTGGAACTAGAGAAGGAGATACAGCATGTATAACGACATTATTGCATGTATAACAATTGCAGGAACATTTTTCACAGCAGGCTTCATCGGTGCGGTTTGGGACTTTAAACGTGCGCAACGTAAAAAAGCCCGTCAAGCAAAGCAAGATGCGATCATGCAGCAGTATGAGGAAGATCTACAAGAAAAATTCAACGAAGGCTATCGAGCATCATTTATCGATCTCGCAGAAGCTCGCAAATATTCTTACTCTGAAAATGATTGGGGTATGCAGGAGGTATAAATGGCAGAAAGAAGAATGTTATCAAAAAAGATTTTTCAAAGTCGAAAATTCTTAATGATGCCGTTCGAAGCGCAAGCTCTATATACTCACTTGATCTTATCGAGCGACGATGATGGAGTGGTCGAGGCTTTCCCAATCGTCCGAATGATCGGAGCTAAGGAAGACTCACTGGGGTTACTAGTTGTGAAAAAATTCATTCTACCCCTTAATGATGACATGGTTTACTTTATAACAGACTTTGAAGAACAAAACAAAATCAGAGCAGACCGAGTACAACCCTCACGCTATCGTGAACTTTTACTAGAAAAAACAGGCTTGGTAGTTGAAGGGAAACGGGTTACAAGTCAGAAAAAATACATTGACGGACAAGTGACGGACAAGTGTCTGACAGATGACGGACAAGTGACGGACAAGTGTCCGCATAGTATAGGTAAGGATAGTATAGGTAAGGATAGTATAGTAGAGTCAAGGTCAGCTAATGATGATGAGAAAAATCTAATTTTTAAAAAATTAAAAGAGGCCTTCGGTGAAATGAGTGTGAATGGCACAATGGTTGAAGAGGTTGAAAGACTACTTCAACAGTACGGGCAAGAACTTGTAGTTTTGGCTTTAGATAAGACAATCCTAAATGCAGGTAAGTCTCTCAGATATACTATGTCAATCCTCCAACGCTGGGACAGTCAAGGCTTGAGAACGGCTGAACAGATTAGGGTAGCTGACGAAGAGTACGAACGGAAGAAATCCAACAAGACTCAAGTTGATCCTTATGGAAATATTCCTTCTTGGTCCAATTTAAGACCAGAGAATCAGAAAGAGCCAGAGCCTGAGATGTCTGACGAAGAATATGAAAGACGGTTGAAGGAGTTTTTAGCCAGTGAATAAGATTGATTTTAAGAAAGTTAAGACTGACGGCAACCTATTTCATGAATTTGAACGGTACATGAAAGGATATTTTAATACGCAGATTACAAAAAGGCAGTTTTTGGATTTTGTAGATCTATGCGAGAATAAAAAATTCTATCTTAACCCGTTTCAGATGTGTGCATGGCTGCTCAACAAGTCTGTATGTGTGATTGAGGGCCGATGGTACGAGGCGAGAAGGACAAAATAAATGTTTTTTAGAAAAGCGAAAGAAATCAAAGAATTAAAGTCTTTACTTTCGATATTTTACGAAAGAAACAAGATTCAGACGAATTTGATTAGAGTACATCTCAATACCAATCAACGGTTGAGGGAAGAAATTAAACGATTGAAAAAAATGAAAATGAGTTACGAACAAATATCAGAATCAACATACTATCAAAATATGAGCTATTGGAATCAAGTCGCACAAAATTATAGAGCGTTAGGTGGCCTAGGAATTTGTGACGACGAAACAGGCGAAGAATTATATACAGTATAAGGAGAAACGAAAATGACAAATAACCAAGTGGCAGTTAAGACAACAGGAGACTTTCTCACAAACCCGCAATTACTGAATGCAAAGATTGTTAAACAGTATCTTGATCCGTCTGGCAAAGCCAGCGATGAAGAACTAGCTTACTTTATCGCAACTTGTAAAGAACGCAATCTCAATCCATTTACTAAAGAGGTTTACTTTATCAAGTACGGAACGAACCCAGCGCAAGTGGTCGTGTCAAAAGATGCCTTTATGAAGCGTGCTGAACAAAATCCAAACTTTGACGGGTTTGAAGCGGGTATCGTGGTAGAAACACCAGAAGGCGAGATCAAGCAGATCACAGGTACAATCCACAGCAAACATGACGAATTGCTAGGAGGCTGGGCCAAGGTCCATCGGAAAGATCGCAGTTTTCCTATAGAGGTAGACGCAGACTTTAAGGCTTACAACACAGGGAAATCTATGTGGGCTAAAATGCCAGAATTGATGATCCGTAAAGTAGCTCTTGTGTCTGCAATGCGTGAAGCATTTGGAGAAAATGTTGGAGGCTTGTACACAGCGGACGAAATGGAGCAAGCGCAACCTATTGATGTGACACCAAAAGAAAGCCGTGAGGAAGTCGTGAAGCGTAAACAAGCGCAGATTGAACAAATGAAACAGGAACAACCAAAGAAAGAGGTTGAACCAATCGCAAGCACGGAATACCCAGCAGAAGAAATGCCTTTTGTAGCAGAAGAACTACCAGAAGAGATTGATCTGCCATTTACTTAAAAAGGAGACTCGGATAATGAAAGAAGCAGAAACAATTAATCAGCTTGACAATATCCAGATCAATTTTGAACCCGCCAAGGTCGCATTTAGCGACTTTGGAGCGTTCGAGGCTGGGATCGAGCAAGCTATTGCTAAGTACGGGACATTTGATCTCGAAGTCAACACGATTGAAGAAGTCAAACAAGCCCGCACAGATTTGAACAAGTTGAGCGAGAACCTTGAAAAGCGTCGAAAAGAAATCAAGGGCAAGATCAACGAACCTTACGCAGAATTTGAAAAAGCGTACAAAGCGCCTTACAGCAAGCTAAAAGGCTTGATCGACACATTGAAGCAACAGATTGACGGCTACGAAGAAAACCAGAAAGCCTTGCGAAAAGATGCAGTGCGTAACTGGTTTAAAGAGAAAGCTCTTGAGGGCAATCTAAACCCAGAAATTTTTGAGCAATATCTGGACGGTTATACCAAAGCCGGACAATTTAAAAAGGACAGCTTCCAACTGTTAAAGAAAACAGAAACAGAGTTAGAAGCTATTGTACTTGCTGAATTGCAAAAGCAAAATCAGAAAGACCAAGATATCTCAATTATAAGTAACCAGTGTGCAACTCATAACATCGGGCCAGCTACTTATATTCGGGCCTATGAAAGCGGTCAGACACTCGCAGAGGTGCTTGATAGTATCACTGCAGATGTCGAGAGTGCCAAGCTATTCAAGGAGCGCCAAGAAGCGCAGAAGCGAGCAGAAGAAGAACGCAAGGCAGAAATTGAGCGTATGGCTAAAGAGCAAACAGAAGCAAGTATCAAGGCCTACGATGCAGAGACTGGCGAAGTTATCGAAGATCAACCAAAACCAGAGCCAGCAAGTGACAAGTATGTGACTACCATCAAATTCTGGTTTGACTTGAAGCAAGCGAAACAATTTAAAGAGTGGTTAGACACTCATGATATCAAATTTGAAACAGTGGAAGGAATGAAAAAAGTATGACATTCAAAACAAGTGATCTACTTAACTATAGACAACTTTGGTGGCTTGATAAATTTCTAATCGGCCATAAAGGATACATCGCTGGAGGATGTTTCAAAAACATATTCAATAATGAACGTGTTAAAGATTTAGATATTTTCTTCGAGAGCGAACAAGATTTTATTGAGGCTAAAAAGTATTTTAAGCAACAAATGAAAGATAAACCCCAAGAATGGCGCTTTTCTTACGAGAATAAAAACTGCTGGTCAATTTATTCAACCAAAGAAAAAGTTCGTCTTGAACTTATTAGAAACACATACGGAAAACCTAAAAATGTTATTTCAAATTTTGATTTCACAATAACTAAGTTTGCTTATTACAAAAATTATGACAATTTGGACGAAGAAAATTATATGGCTGTTTTTGAAGTCATATTTCATGAAAACTTCTTTGAGCATTTACATACAAAAAGGTTGGTCGTAGATGCTCGTCTGCCTTACCCAGTCAGCACTTTCAACAGAATATTGAAGTATGCCAAATACGGCTATCAGCCATGTAAAGAAACAAAAATAAAAATTGTCACAGAGTTGGCCAAACTAGACCCCGAAAATGAAAAAGATTTTGAAGAACAACTCGGTAAAAGTTTGTATGAAGGGATGGATTAAATGTTAAACAACGTATCACTAGTTGGAAGACTTACAGACAATGCAGAACTACGTTACACGCCAAGCAATCAAGCAGTTGCCACCTTTAGACTGGCAGTCAATCGTAATTTTAAAAGCCAAAACGGAGAGCGTGAAGCGGATTTCATCAACTGCGTTATTTGGCGACAGCAAGCAGAAAATCTCGCAAACTGGGCCAAGAAAGGTGCTTTGATTGGTATCACTGGTCGTATCCAGACACGAAACTATGAAAACCAGCAAGGTCAGCGGGTATATGTTACGGAAGTAGTCGCAGATAGCTTCCAGTTATTGGAAAGTCGCAAAGACCGTGAGGGTGGGCAGTCACAGGGATATAGTCATCCAGACTTTTCACGGCAGACACAAATGAACGCAAACCCTATGGACATCTCAGATGATGATCTCCCGTTCTAAAAAATCAAAGGAGAAAAATAATGCCAAATTGGGCCAAAGGATCTCTTAAATTAAGAGGAAAAAGCGAAAATATTGCATCAGCATTGAAAGAAATGCTATTAAGCGACACTGTAACATTAGAAGAAAAATATGATGGTACTCTACTTGAATTCAACAACACAGCTCCCTATTTTTACATCAATGGTACAAGACGAGCATTTATTGACCAAAAGCAAATAGAAGTTTGGCTTGAAGAAGAATTTTGTACCGTCGAACTGGATGATTTTGAGCAAGCATGGAGTGCTATCCCAGAAAATTATCAAGAAATTTCAAGTAAGTTTGATGTCGATGTTAAAATCTTTACGTTTGAGATGGGTATGGAATTTACACAGGAAATTGAAATTTCCAAAGGTAAAATTGTCAAAGATGTTTGTCGGGAATACGATGATTATCAATGGGAAGTCCCGTTTAGCAATTTGGGAGGATAAAATGACAGAAGGAATCAAATTAACATTGTTATGACTTGGATTGAAGAACATTTTGCCAGAGAATATCCAGAAATCAAATCTATACAAGACGTCTGGGACAAGGATGATTTAGGTGGATATCAGACACAGCGGTATTCGAGGGAATTGAATAAAGTGATTATCACTAACGACTTGACCGCTATTAGTAACGATCTAAATTCAATCGGGCTTACTTTGGCAGATTTTAAACAGCAACTAACTTTATTTTAAAAAAAGGAGAAATAACATGAAACAACAAAAAGAATTTTACACAATCGCACAAAATGGAACGAACAAATTTTTAACAGGATATAAAAATCGAGAACACGCATTAACGTTTAGTGCTGAATTTACTAATGAGGTTCGCAGTGCATTGATTTTTGAAAAAAGAGATGAAGAAACCAAAGAATCCATGGAAAATCTGGCTAAGGCTGTAGGTGGTCGTCTTGTTAAAATCAAAGCAGAATACGAGATCGCGGAAGAAGATGGATCGGAATTAAAAGAACCAGTTGAAAGCAACGAAGAAAGTGACCACGATGCCCTTGATTGCTTTATCAAAAAAATGTTAGGACTTTAAGATGATCGAACTAACGATACCTATCGAGCCGAAAGCCCAAACCCGCCCAAAATTTGGGCGAGGTGGGGCATACGAAGACCCAAAAATGAAAGCGTGGCGCAGATCTGCTACGTACCTGATTAAAAGTCTGTACAAGGGCGAGAAGCTACAAGGATATCTCAAAACAGAAGTCACGTTTTATCTGAAAGCGCCTCAAGTCGTATCGAAAAAACCTACACCAAAAGCTAAAGCTAAAACATGGGAACGATACGAACGATTTATGAATGAGCGAATATACTGCGCCAAGAAGCCAGATCTTGACAATCTAGAAAAGGCAATATATGACAGCATTTCAGACGCTAACTGCATTTGGTGGGATGATAACCAAGTTGTAGAGCATACAACAAGAAAGGTTTACTCACCAAATCCACGAATTGAAATTAAAATTAAAAAAATTTAGTAAATGGAAAGGCGAAAAAACTTGAATATGCGAGGGTGAATAATGTCACTAGTGGAAGAATTTTTTAAACAATATGACGAGTTGGCTGATAAATACGAGAAGTACACTGAGGTATTTAAGAATCAGGGCGCAGAACGACCTGCAGAAGTAGCAAAATATATTTCTTTGTCGAGAAGAAAAAACGAGATGCCGTCTCCGATTTATTTGATTTATTTTGACGGATTGCTAAATGATGAATTTCTTTTAGAGTGTATGGACTACTATTTAGAAAATACCAAAAGGAAATCTAGGGCAGCGAAAGAAACAAGGGAACAATTCGCAGAAATGGATGACAATTCTAACAAAAGCATCATACTTAAAAAGCCAAGTAAGAGACGGGTAGCAATAAAGGAATATTACATAGAACGCGCTTTAAAGCTAGGTCTTTAATTCAGGCTGGCAGACTCTAACAGGTCTGCTAGTCATACCTCACAAACAATAAAATAAGACACTGATGCGAAGCGAGTGAGGCGCTTCAAATTGAATCGTGATAAAACTACTGGTTTTATGCCTTAACACACGGTTCAAAAAAACTGTATATCAACCGATAAATAATAAAGGAGAGTCCTCTTTTTCACAAATTTACATACAAGGGAATCTGATATACGTTCCCGACCGATCAACAAAAATACCACAGCATGGTAATGATGATAGTTCATAGCAGTGCTGTTGATCCACTGCGGGTTATGTCGGTTCGAGGGGTGGAAGCCTCGGAAGGTTCGACTCCTTCCATAACCTTTAGGACGGGATTAGGACTCCTTATGATACATTTTTTATTTCACGCTATCGACCCGTCCCGATAGCTACCCGATGGAAAAAGGGGAGCAGAGCAACTCCCTTATTTTAGTAAAGTAGATAGAGATTATTATGGAAATTGATTTAATTAAACGGTCAATCAGACTGGATCGACAGTGATTAGAAGATACGAGTAGTGACTTGCTCATACAAAAAAACATCGGCAAAACGGCAGTGGTTGGAAGATCACGGGCAATCAAAGAAAGGATTAATAAAAATATTATGGCATTAGAAAAAGAATTAGTAACGTTAACTAAGAAATGGTTTATTGACCGTGACCTCGAACACGGTGGACGATTAGACAAACAGGCTCTTAAATTGAGTGAGGAATTTGGTGAGCTATGTGCTGGGTATCTCAAACAAAATGAAAAGCTGACTAAGGACAGTATCGGTGATTGTGCGGTCGTGATTGTAGGTCTTGCATTGCTGATCAAAGAGGATGTACACGGTATTTTTGAGGAATCAGACAACATCAGACGTAAGGATGCGATGGAATGTTTTAAATTGTTAAATGCCAATATCTCAGAATTCCAACTCTCACAGGATTTAGCAAGCAAAGAAATGTGTCGTCATAATCTAGTGCGTGCGGTGGCTTATCTTAAATCTATTAGTAAGGCACTTAACTACGACTTTGCAGATTGTTTTGAAGTGGCATATAACGAAATTAAGGATCGTAAGGGTAAATGGATTGATGGAACGTTTGTGAAAGAGGAGGATTTGAATGATGGAAATGGTGTTATTTGAAAATGTTGCACCTTATTATGCCGAAGGGATAAAAAATGAAAGTAAACTGGTAGACATCGACAAAATAGCATTTGTGAGGGAGAGTGGTACACCAGAATTTCCAACACTAACATTAGAACTACAAAATGGCATCATGTTTGAGTTTAATAAAGTTAATTACAGAACAGGAGTATTTGAATGTAGTGATTTGAGTAGTATGTTAACTGTATTTAATTTTATCAAAGAAAGGAGAGCGAGATGAATAAACAAGAGTTGATTGATAAGTATGAAGATAAGCTGAAAGATGTCCAATTAAAATTTGGAGCAAATTTTAAAACCAAAGTCTATGAGGAACTTTTAGAAGATTTAAAACAACTAGACGAACCGCAGAAACCAGTCGTACCGCAGTTTGTGGCGGATTGGATTGAGGAAGGAAAAAAACATTGTAAAGATGTGTCTGATTTATTCGATTTTGATTTTACGAATGTAAAGATGTGTCTGATTTATTCGATTTTGATTTTACGAATGAAGAAGTCGGTAACTGGTTTTTACAAGAAAAGCCGTTTGACTTAGTCGCCCGCGCTTGGCTTGACGGCTACGAGGTCGAACAAGAAAAGCTGTATTTGGTTAAAATGAAAGGTGTTAATGAATATGGTTGCTATCTTAATAAAGGTTTATTATCCAAAAAATATTTTTTTGAATCAAAAAGCGAAATCGGTGGGTGCAGAACCAAGCACACCCGTAAACAATTAGAAGAAGACGGCTTGGGAGAGGTGTTTAATAGCCCGCTGTTTGAAGTTGTAGAGGTGGAGTGATGATACCAGATGAATACTTTATTCCTGAATTGATTGAAGATCAAGATATTATCTTCAATAAAGACAGTGAATATCACAAGCAGAAGAAAAAAGAAAAGAAGAACCCTATTTTTAAAAGGAATAAACCAAAGAAATTTTAAGGAGGTGGAGTGATGGAATGGAATAAGTTAACAACAAGGAATATTGCTGAAGAAGAAAAGGAATATTTTAACGGTGGTATTGAGTTTGTTTGGGATGGCAAAACTCCAGAAATTGACGAGGAAGTTCTTGTATATAATCCAAAGACACAAGAGATAACCACTGACATCTGGATTGACTTCGGGAACGGTATTGGGTTTGAAAACACATACGAAGATACAGTATTCTGGATGAGCTTTCCAAAACCACCAAGTGGTGAAATGATGAAAAAAAGAGAAATGCCCAAAATAGACGATTTTGTGTTTGCATTACAAGTAGGAAAGCTTGTAGTAGATACAGCGAAAGCAATTATCGTAGATGATAATCTTTTGGGGAGCAATGGAAAGTTTGTTTTAGACGGTCACACGTTCAACATAACTGTGTCGGAGGTGGAATAGATGGAAGAAATTATTATTTGAAGGAAGCGTAAGAGGAAGAGGGAGAAATATGATAAAAAAATTATTGATCACAGTTTTTGTTTGTTTGTCTTTTATAACACTATCAGGGTGTGGAAATAAAGATATTATAGGAACAACTTTTACTTTCAAATACGCAAAAATCAGACTAGCTGACGGACGAATTGTCGAAGGTGAAGTGAAGCAATGGGCAAAATATGACGAACAAGATAGTATTCGTGTGACTTTTGAAAATGGCGAGGCATATTACACTCACTCAAGCAATGTAACACTGTATAACAAATAGATGGGAATTAACATGGACTTACAAAACTTGATATATCTACTATTTGCAGTAGTCTGGCTCTCTGGTTTGATCTGGGCTGGTGTGATTGCTTTTAGAAATAGAAAGGGGAAACATGACTAAACTATTTTATATGATCCTCGGCTCAATATCGCTGGTATTTATGATCGTGTGTATCAACTTGAACTCACGGATCAATGAGTTAAATAATAAAGTCAGTGATCTGGAATGGACGGTGCAGGAGCATGAACTGTCCATCCAGCGGTTGGCAGAACAAAATAATGCGCAGGATGTTATTTTAAATAAATTAAACAGCGAGTACCAAATGCGAGAGCGACAAAGGGCAGAGGAGTTGAAAGAGGTGGCTGATAGAAATGGAGTGGGAGGATAATATGACACAAGATGAAGAATTCTGGAAAGAAATCCAAAGTAAGAAATTCCATTTTAAAAG
>QWCI01002716.1_pt1 | contig 12751 bp, 8 predicted proteins | sample 1972541 | NCBI WGS metagenome assembly QWCI01 (sample SAMN09866712, study PRJNA288562) | Human oral metagenome isolate term3_saliva, whole genome shotgun sequencing... | isolation source: mouth | host: Homo sapiens | place: USA: California | reverse complement strand
TTTTTCTCGTTGGAACGACCCTCCGAACCATCGGGAAATTTTATTTTCTCGTTGGAACGACCCTCCGAACCATCGGGAAATTTTATTTTCTCGTTGGAACGACCCTCAGAACCATCGAGAAATTTTATTTTCTTGACGTATGCAAGCCTGCGGCAACGGAGCAAGAAAAAATCCGCAAACATCGTGTGTGTTTGCGGATTCTTTTTTAGGTGTGGTTCACGAGCCTACGAATTCATTGAGAGCAAAAACTCGTCGTTGTCGCGCGTGTGCGCCATGCGGCTGTGAATAGCGTTCATGGCCTCTATCGGATTCATGTCGCTGATGAATTTGCGCAATATCCACATGCGGTCGAGCGTGGTCTTGTCTTGCAGCAAATCGTCGCGGCGAGTGCTCGAAGCCACGAGGTTGACAGCTGGGAAGATGCGCTTGTTGCTGAGCGATCGGTCGAGCTGCAACTCCATGTTACCCGTGCCTTTGAATTCCTCGAAAATCACTTCGTCCATCTTGCTGCCCGTGTCGATGAGGGCTGTTGCGATGATGGTGAGCGAGCCGCCACCCTCGATGTTGCGCGCTGCACCAAAGAAGCGTTTGGGCTTTTGCAATGCGTTGGCATCCACACCACCTGTGAGCACCTTGCCGCTGGCGGGGCTCACCGTGTTGTAGGCACGCGCCAAGCGGGTGATGGAGTCGAGGAATATCACCACGTCGTGGCCACATTCCACCATGCGTTTGGCCTTTTCGAGCACGATACCAGCAATTTTCACGTGACGTTCGGCCGGCTCATCGAAAGTCGATGCAATAACTTCGGCATTCACCGTGCGAGCCATGTCGGTCACCTCCTCTGGGCGTTCGTCAATGAGCAACATCATCAAGTAGGCCTCGGGGTGATTGGCTGCGATGGCGTTGGCAATGTCTTTCATTAAGATGGTTTTACCCGTCTTGGGCTGTGCCACGATGAGGGCACGCTGACCTTTTCCGATGGGCGAGAACAGGTCGACGATGCGTGTAGAGAGATTGGTGGTGCGGCGGTCGCCACAGAGCGTGAATTTCTCTTCGGGGAAGAGTGGGGTGAGGTGTTCGAAAGGCATGCGATCGCGCATTTCAGCAGGGTCGCGGCCATTGATTTTGTCGATGCTGGTAAGTGGAAAATATTTCTCGCCTTCGTGTGGTGGACGCACATGGCATTCAATGACATCGCCCGTCTTCAGCCCATGTTTCTTAATGATGTTGGCTGCGATATAAACATCGTCGGGCGATGAGAGATAGTTGTAATCGCTGGAACGCAAGAAACCATAGCCATCAGACATCACTTCGAGCACGCCGTTGGCGCTGATGAGGTTGTCGAAATTATATTTTTCTTGAGTTGGACGCACAGGAGCCAGCCGTTGATAGCTCTGCTGATTGGTCATGCCAATGGTGGGATTGTCAAACATGTCGTAGTTGGGCACCGCTCCTTGGTCCTCAATGGGGATATCAACGGCAATGATAAAGTCTGTGCCATCGCCAGGATCGCCTTCCCAAACACCATTGAGCGCCTCTGCCGGTGCGGCATTTTGCTCCTTGCTACGGTCTTTAATCTTGGCCTGCAGTTGTGCCAGCAAGTCCTCCTTCTCGTGATCTTCTTCTGCGTTTGGAGGCATGTTGAATTGTGCTTCAGGAATGGCAAACTCGGGGATGTCTGCATGGCTCTGCGTTGCGGCAGTTGCTTCAGGCACGTCATCCGTTGCCTCCTTGGTTGCCTCCTGCTCAGCAGTAACATTGGTGTTTGTCTCTGCCACATTTTCTTCTGGCGCAACACTCGGAGTCGTCTCCTCAGCTTCAGGTGTTTCGAGTGTAGCTTCTGTTGTAACAACGGCTTCCACTTCTTTTTTCGTTTTCCGCCCTCTGCGCTTAGGGGCAGCTTCCAATGCCTTCTCTGGATTTTCGGCCTTGATGTTTTCTTCGGCTGTTTTTGCTTCCATATCAGTTTCGTTAAAGAGCGATTTCTGCTCCATTTTAGTTGTTTTCTTCTTTGTGTCGAGATTTTCTCCAGCTTTTCCTTTCACGCTATAAACGTGATTGGTCTCTTTTTTTGCTATGCGTGTGCGTTTTCTTTTTGTTGTCAAAGGATTTTTGTTTCCTTCTTCAATCGCTTGCTTGTCGAGTATCGCATAAATGATATCCTCCTGGCTATCATTGGCATGAATTGTTGCACCTAAGCCTTCTGCGATTACTTTTAAATCCGAAATGCTTTTAGGTAATAGTTCATCTTTACTATACATATCTAATTGTATGTGAAAATATTTTGTTGATGGAATAACGTTTCACGGATGGAAACGCCTTGTTTTTATTGTTGCAAAGGTAATTAAAATATTTGTATGCGCAAAAAAAGAGCCTGCTTTTTTCAAAGCAGACTCCTTAATATGAAGTGAAAAAGAATGATTATTCGCCTTTTTCCATCTTAGCTTTCAAATCAGCCAACACATCTAAGTCACCTAAAGAGGTTCCTGCAGTTACGTTGTTGATTTGAGCAGTTGCATCGCCCTTGTGTGCATTATTATGTTTGCGTGCAGGCTTCGTTGCAACGACATCGTCCTTGCCTTCTTCGAATGTACGGCTATGAGAAAGGATGATACGTTTGGTATCTTTCACAAACTCAATCACCTTGAAGGGAAGTTCCTCACCAAGTTGTGCTTGTGAACCATCTTCCTTGACAAGGTGTTTGGGTGTTGCGAAACCTTCGCCACCTTCGTTCAATGTAATGACAGCACCCTTATCCATGAGCTGTGTAATCTTACCTACGTGTACAGAACCTGGAGTATAGAGTGTCTCATAAGTGTCCCAAGGATTGTCTTCGAGCTGCTTGTGACCAAGGCTCAAACGGCGATTTTCCTTGTCGATGTCTAAAACAACAACTTCAATCTCATCACCTACATTGGTGAATTCAGAAGGATGCTTTACTTTCTTTGTCCATGACAAATCGCTGATGTGGATTAAGCCATCAACACCCTCTTCGAGTTCAACGAAGATACCAAAGTTAGTGAAGTTACGAACCTTCGCAGTGTGCTTGCTACCTACAGGATATTTCACCTCGATAGCCTCCCAAGGATCTTCCTTGAGCTGCTTAATACCTAAACTCATCTTGCGCTCATCACGATCGAGGGTCAAAATGACAGCCTCAACTTCGTCACCAACATGTAAGAATTCTTGTGCTGAACGGAGGTGTTGGCTCCATGACATTTCGCTCACGTGGATTAAGCCTTCTACGCCAGGTTGAATTTCAACAAATGCACCATAGTCTGCAATTACAACAACTTTACCTTTTACATGGTCGCCAACTTTGAGGTCGGGGCTCAATGCATCCCATGGGTGAGGAGTGAGTTGTTTCAAACCAAGTGCAATGCGCTTCTTGCCTTCATCGAAGTCTAAGATAACGACATTAATCTTTTCATCGAGAGCAACAACCTCATGTGGATCGCTTACACGGCCCCAAGAGAGGTCGGTGATATGAATCAATCCGTCTACACCGCCAAGGTCAACGAATACACCATATGAAGTGATGTTTTTCACTGTGCCTTCAAGCACCTGACCCTTCTCAAGGTGAGAGATAATTTCTTTCTTCTGTGCTTCTAATTCAGCTTCAATCAAAGCCTTGTGAGAAACAACTACATTGCGGAACTCTTGGTTGATTTTAACAACCTTGAACTCCATAGTTTTGCCTACGAATACATCGTAGTCGCGTATAGGATGAACGTCAATCTGGCTACCAGGTAAGAATGCTTCAAGACCAAATACATCAACTATCATACCACCCTTTGTGCGGCACTTGATATAACCCTGAACAATATCTTCGTTTTCGAGGGCAGCATTAACTTCATCCCAGCTCTTGTTGAGACGAGCTTTCCTGTGAGAAAGCATCAACTGACCTTTCTTGTCTTCTTGGTTTTCTACAAAAACTTCAACTTTGTCACCTACTTTCAAATCGGGGTTATAACGGAATTCTGAAGCAGGAATAATGCCATCGCTCTTGTAACCGATGTTTACAACAACTTCTTTTTTGTCGAGAGCAATTACTGTGCCCTCTACTACTTGATGTTCTTGAATCTTGTTCAAGGTCTCATCATAGGCCTTTTCAAGATCTTGCTTGCTGACATTTGCTTGGATACCATGCTCAAACTCTTCCCAATCAAAGTCGACCAATGGTTGTACGTTCTTTAAATCTGACATAAAAATAATAAAAAATTTAATTAATAAAGTTAGACTTTATGTGAATTGTGGCACACTATATTATAATAGGTGTGCTCGAAAACGCCTGCAAAGGTACATGAATTCGTAAGAATGCTATGCTTTTGCACTTTATTTTTCTTAGTGAAAGCAGTTATTTAACTTTTTTTATTTCTATTCTGTGCTTATTCTTTCTGAATAGTTCGCCTATTCCATTGAAATCTTTTTTCAGAATAAAACCAATGCCTTGTGTGTTTAAGCTGTTTCGAGTGAAGTAACGATCGTTGGTTTGATTGTACATTCTGATAGCGAAATTACCATTCGGAAACAGCAAGTAGCGCAAATCAAAATCGCCAATGAAACTGGTTGTTGCGTTGGCATTGTCGCGATAGCCAAATTGCCCATTGAATAGAAGACGATTATTTAAGAGCCTACCACTGAGGATTCCTTCATACTCAGCATTATTCCATCCTTCATCACCTGTAGATATGTTGGCTCCAAAATTCCAATTGGTATTGTTGATGACACTACTCAATACATTGTTGATTTGCTGACTTACTGTTCCGCTGAGGATGCTCTGCATGGCCAAACTGGTTTTGCTTTGACTTGTCTCTGTAGCAGCATTGTTCGATGCTTGGGTGTAAAATCTACCTATGGCCAGCAAGTATAATACTTGTTGATTCATTTCTTCTTCACTATTGATGAGACTAAGCACCATCTGTTTTGCATCACTATTGAGCGTTGGCAAGTCAAGATTAAAGTCTAATTTTGGTGCAGCAGGTGTCCCTGTGATATTCATTAAGCAGTTTACGCGGATGTTGTTATTAGCAAAACTGCGACCAATGTTTAAATCGGATAAGCTAACTCCTTGTACCGTATATTGTGCTTTGAGGTTTAATGCAGCATGATAAGGATCACCTCCAAAGCTAATGGTTCCTCCAGGCATGAAGGTGAAGTCCCGTTTTATTGCATTTTGTATGGTCAGTTTATACATGCCGTTATCGACAAGATAATTCCCATACATGTCAAAACCACCTTTATTATAATAGGTGGCACGGATGCCTCCTGAACCATGTAAGATGATATGGTCATCTGTAGCTTTATCCATGAGCAGTTTAATGGTGGCCTCTGGCGTCATATTGACGAGGAAATTGATGTGCATATCCGAAGGGATATCAGGCTCTTCATCTGTATCTTCTTGCGGCTTATCTTGCACAATTGGTAGGGATTTTTGTCCTCTATCGCTCCAATGGATAAAGTTTTGATCTGTGATAGTGGTTGGGCTGGCTACATTATATACAATCTGCGTGCCCTGATTTGGACGTGCATCAATGTTGATATCCACGTTCCCAGGCTTACCTTTTATATCGCATCGTCCAGTTGCATAGGCAGTCCCATAAAATGTATTATTGCCAAACTCATGGGTATTATAAGCTAAAAGGTTGTGTGCTTCAATGGTACAATCATAGCTCATTTGTGTGAGATGTTGATGGTGGAGTACACCATAGAGCACTCCATGATGGCCATCTTTATCATAGAGCGTATCATTCATGAGATAAATTTCATCAGGAATGGCATGCACATGCGCATCTCTAAGTGTATATTCTGTATTCAATGCACTCAGGTGCACCTTACCATTGGCGATTGCATCGCCCGATAAATTAATGTTACTCAGAGGTCCTGCGACTTTGATATCACCAGAGGCATAGCCTTCTACATGGTCAATGAAACTATCACAAAAGCTCTTTAAAAATTCTATTCGAGTGTTGTTGGCCGCAATGTTGAGGTCAATGTAACTTTTAGTTGGCGATATGTAGCCCTGAATATTCGTTTGTGCGAGTATCGGTGTAGGATGATTCCCTTGTATAAGTGTGTCGTGAGCGATGGCATCAATATCTATTTGTTCAGCCTTCTCATTCCATGTCGCATTCGCAGTGAGTGTACCCATGCGCCCATCTTGGAATTTAAAATCACTGATTTTAAGTGTTCCTGCAGCCTGAGGTTTTACGAAAACATTAGAGATATGTGCGTGTCCTGTAGCCTTTCCGCTAAAGTCTACTGCGTGGAAGTTTACCAAATTAAGGATGTAGGCCACATCGATATTCTTTAATTCGGTTGTGATAGAATCATTTGAGTGAGGAGTCGCTTCACCCGAAATAACAATGTGTTGGTCATCATGTACTACTGCAAAATGGTCGATAGTCAGGTGCTTTGCTTGATAGATAATGTCACTTGGTTGCACTTCCCATGCAGTATTGTCAATCCATATGTTGGAAGGATGAATACAGATATGTGCTGTCGCTAACTTTTGATGAGTGAAAAACGTGGTTTCACTACGTAGAGTTCCCCATATACTTTTCCCTTTAAGATTCTTCCAAGTGAGGGTAGAATTCAATTTGTTATCCGAGGCATTGGCTTGCACGTGAAGATAAATGCCTTGGCCATTTTCATTGATTTTCTTGGTATGAATATTAGCTTTCAGTGTATCTTGCACTGTAGCTATGTGCAAGTATCCTCTTTCAAAGTGTTGCCCAGCATACTAAATCAATATTCAATACCTGTTGTAACCAATCACTTTTTTGAATTTCAGCTTCAAAAGAAAAATCATTTGTTTTTATCTTTTTGTAGCGTGGAAGGCCTGGAAGTGTGGGTAGTTTTGTAGCAATGATATTGGTGATGCTGTTGGAAAGTGTGGCATAGTCATAGTTTCCTTTTAGGCGCATCTGCCCAAAGTCACTATCTAAATAAATAGTATGTATTCCCTTCGTTGTGTCTGCTTGTAAGCTCAAGGTGTTGAGGTGATAATGTTTATCGGGTGCTTGCATATCAAAGTCTTTGATACGTATACTACCTAATGCAGTGTTGAGGTTGTGCCCTTTGATATTAGCCTCTATTTGCATGCCGAAAAAAGCTGCAGGAATTTGTGTCGAAAGTCGTAGAGATTTGGGATTAAAATGTGCTACATTAGCTTGTAATTTGGCATTAAAAAGTTTGCCCATGTTACTCAATGAGCCATTTAGGTGTATTTCTCCGTTAGGGTCATCCATATCAAATTTGCCATTGAAATCTATCTGATGGTTCTTTTTCTTTATGGCTGCATTTAGGGAAATGTTATGATAGGTGTATTGGTTATAATCGAATAGGTCGATCGCACCTTTTGCTTTCATGCTTAGTACATTGTTAAGCCAATAACCTTCAGCGTTGAGCTTCGCTTTAAAATTACCAAATTGCGCGTTGTCTATAATTCTTCCTAAGGCTATACCCGCAGTTTCAATGTTTCCTTTAAAATGGTTATTTTGTAGGTTTACTGCTAAAGTGGCATTTCCTGCATCAGTGTGAAGTTTACCTTTTAAAGCAATATCTTTTCGGCGACCACTGCAATCTCCTTTAAAATAAATATTTCCTAATCGGGTAATCTCTATTGGGATATGAAATTGTTGCCCTAAATTGTCAACAATAAATTGAATCCCGTTGGCATGTAAGTTAAGCGTATTGATATGTCCTTTCCATTGCAGCTCATTTTGCCAATTGCTTATTTCTCCGTTCGCAGAAAAGTAAATGTTAGAACCAGAGAGGTGTAAATCGTGCATACGAAGTGAGGAGATTGTCCCACTAATCTTTGTTGATAGGTCTATTTTCTTTACGAAAGGGCGTAGTGCGGGTAATAAAAAGGCAAAGTCGCAAGGGCGAATGTAGGATGGCGAGAAAGTGAGGTTGTAAGTCAATGTTGATAGCGCCAGTTGTTTGTTTTCAAACTGATAATGCGCGCTACCATCCTTTATACGGATGTAAGTGCCAGGCATGTCTATGTTGAGATAGTTCAAATGGGCTTCTCTTTTGTTGGCTTGTAGCTTTGTTGTCAGTGCGTTGAGGTGCACACCACTGGCCTCATCAAGTGCTAAGCGCTTGATTTGTAAGTTTAAACTATCGTTGGTTAGAGTATTAACCAAGATGTGAGCGCTGAGGTTTGTAATGTGAAGGTGCTTTAAATTGAGTTGCCCAATGGTCTTTGGTGCATCATTCTGGTGGTAAATGAGCGTACCATTTCGAATGATTAATGAGCCAATGATGACATCAAGTTTTGATTCTTTTTGAGGCTCTTTTGATGCAAGTGAATCGAGAACAAATTGATAATTGGGCTTACTTTGTGCTGTTTGCCGATAGGTGTTGGCTGTGGCGCCAAATAATTGTGCGGAAGAAATAGAGACTTTTCCTTGTAGAAGTGATAAAAGGTTTACCTTGATGGAGGCGCGTGAAGAAGTCAATAACTTCTGTTGTTGCTGGTCGTAAATGGTTATTCCGTCGAGGATGATACGATTGAGAAAACCTAAATTAATCTCTTGAATTTCGACTTTTGTACCTAATTTTTGTGCAAGCGCATTGCTTGCCGTATTGCCTATACAAGTTTTTACAGCAGGGATATGCAGCAATATAACCAGTAGTAAATATAGACCCGCAAAAATCCATATTACGCTATTGACAATATGTTTAAGTCGTTTCAGATGCTTCCTCCCTAATTTTTGTGACGTTGCAAAAATACATGAAAAAAGGAATATACAGGAATAATTTGACTTTTTTCTTTTCTTTATGCTTATTTTTCCTTAATTTTGCATCGGTTATTTCGACTGATTTGAGGAAATGAAATATAATATTATATAAAATAGTTATGGCAAATGTAATTAAGTTGCGTAAGGGCTTAGACATTCACCTAACGGGTAAAGTTGAAAGTACTCAGGTAACATCACTCAAGAGCAAAAAGTATGCAGTGGTTCCTGATAGTTTTGGCGGTGTTATTCCGAAGGTTCTTGTGCGCGAAGGCGATCATGTTAAGACTGGAGATGCATTGTTTGTGAATAAAAGATATCCAGAAGAGAAATTTGCTTCTCCTGTAAGTGGTGAGGTTACGGCTGTTGTTCGTGGAGATCGGCGTAAAGTTTTATCCATTGTAATAGAGGCAGATGAGAAGCAAGAATATATAGATTTTGGGCAACGTGATGTAGAAACGCTAACAGGGGATGAAGTGAAACAGGCCTTATTGGAAGCAGGCTTGTTTGGCTTTATTCAACAATTGCCTTATGCTGTAGCAACGACACCTGATACCTTGCCACGCGATATTTTTGTATCAGCCTTTCGTGATATGCCTTTGGCTGCCGATTTTGAGGTGGAATTAAAGGGGCATGAAGCTGAATTCCAGGCAGGTCTAATAGCCTTGTCAAAAATGCAAACGACTCATTTGAGTGTGCATAAGTGTCAAACGGCTACGGCTTTGCTTCAGGCAAAAGGTGTAGAATTACATGTTATAGATGGTAAATGCCCTGCAGGAAATGTAGGTATCCAGATTAATCATATTGCACCAGTAAATAAAGGTGAGGTTGTTTGGACGGTTGATCCCGCGGTGGTCATTATGATTGGCCGCTTGTTTTTGACGGGGAAGGTAGACCTTCGCCGTGTGATAGCCGTGGCAGGAAGTGAGGTTAATCATCCAACCTATGTAGAAGCGTTGGTGGGTACCCCTTTGGCTGTTGTTTTAGATGGGCAACTTAAGCATACAGCGCATGTGCGTGTCATCAATGGTAATCCGCTAACAGGAACAAAGACGACACTTGATGGTGTTGTTGGTGCACATACATCAGAGATTACAGTTATTCCAGAAGGTGACAATTTACACGAGATGCTGGGATGGATTTTGCCTCGTTTTCAACAATTTTCTACCTCACGAAGTTACTTCTCTTGGCTGTTAGGTAAGCGCGAATACAACCTTGATGCACGTGTAAAGGGAGGTGAACGCCATATGATTATGAGTGGTGAATATGATAAGGTGCTGCCGATGGATATCTATGGTGAGTATTTGATTAAAGCGATTCTCGCTGAAGATATTGATAAAATGGAACAATTGGGCATTTATGAAGTGAGTCCTGAGGACTTTGCCTAAAATTGCACGCTTTCCAAAGTGTTTTCGAGGGGCTTGAGACCTTTTTGTTTGTCCCTAACACCACTGCAACAACAGGAACGAATATTCATGACGCCATTGATTCAAAGCGAATCATGAGTTTTGTGGTGATTGCTTTACTTCCGGCGTTGCTTTTCGGAATGTATAATGTGGGCTATCAGAATTATCTCCTTGCAGGGAATTTGGCGGAAGCATCGTTCTGGAGTATCTTTTTCTATGGTGCATTAGCTGTTCTTCCAAAGGTTGTTGTGAGCTATGTTGTCGGTCTTGGAATCGAATTTGTGTGGGCACAATGGAAGCATGAAGAGATACAAGAGGGCTATTTGGTGTCGGGTATAATCATTCCTTTAATTGTTCCAGTAAGCTGTCCATTATGGATGTTGGCGTTAGCTTGTGCTTTTGCCGTTATTTTTGTAAAAGAAATATTTGGCGGAACGGGTATGAATATATTCAATGTAGCTGTGGCTGCACGTATGTTCTTATTCTTTTCTTATTCTAATGCTATGACAGGCGATCGTGTTTGGGTCGCTAATCATTCTATATTAGGTTTCGGAAATGACCTGCCTGATGCTTTAACGGCAGCAACACCATTAGGAGAGTTGGCTGTAGGTGCACTTCCACACGCTTCTATTGCCGATATGCTTATCGGTTTTATTCCAGGCTCTATAGGTGAAACGAGTGTTATAGCAATTGCTATAGGCGCCGTTATTCTTTTGTGGACAGGTATTGCAAGCTGGAAAACTATGGGCTCAGTATTCTGCGGAGGTATTGTGATGGCGTTGTTATTCCATGTGTTGGGCATGACACCTGTGCAGTGGTATGAGCATATTATTTTAGGTGGTTTCTGCTTTGGAGCAGTGTTTATGGCTACCGATCCTGTGACTTCTGCACGCACTGAGACGGGAAAATATATCTATGGATTTCTTATTGGTGCCATGGCCATCATTGTTCGTGTGATGAATCCAGGTTTCCCCGAGGGCATGATGTTAGCGATATTCTTTGGAAATATGGTAGCTCCGTTGATTGATTATTGCGTAGTGCAACGTAATATCTCACAGCGTGCAAAACGACTAATGAATAAATAAAGACAATGAAGACAAATTCTAATTCATATACAATTATCTATTCTGCCGTAATTGTTGTTATTGTGGCTTTTCTCCTGGCCTTTGTTTTTCAGGGATTGAAACCGCAACAGGATGCCAATGTGGCGTTGGACAAGAAAAAGCAGATACTCAATGCGCTCAATATTCGTGATTTGAGTAATGAAGTTGCCGATAAAACCTATAAGGATGTGGTTGAGGCTGATGAGATTATTAACGCACAAGGCCATATCTTAAATGCTGGTAAGCCTGGTGGTGAAGCGGCAGGTTTTAAGCTGGAAAGCAAGGATTATAAAGAGGGGCGCCTCGCTTTATATGTTTGCAAGGTAAATGGTCAGCGCAAATATGTCATTCCTGTTTATGGAATGGGCCTTTGGGGACCTATAAGTGGTTATATTGCTTTGAATGAAGATAAGGCTACGGTTTATGGTGTTTATTTCAACCATGAGAGTGAGACTGCTGGATTGGGTGCAGAAATTAAGGATAATGCGGCATGGCAAGCCAAGTTCCAAGGCAAGAAATTGTTTGCTAATGGTAATGATAAGACTATTGCTTTAGGTGTTGAGAAAAAGGTTGATGACCCTGCAACACAGGTCGATGCGGTCACGGGTGCAACGCTCACCAGCAATGGAGTGCGCGACATGTTGCACGAAGGTCTGAGCAAATATTTGGTATTTTTGAATGAACATTCCTCTAATCAATAGTAAAACAAATGAGCTTATTTAGTAAACAAAATAAAGAGGCCTTTATCAATCCCCTGAATTTGGATAACCCCATCATGGTTCAGGTGCTTGGTATTTGTAGTGCTTTAGCTGTAACGTCGCAATTGAAACCCGCTATTGTGATGGGGCTTGCCGTTACCATTATCACTGCTTTTTCGAACGTCATCATCTCATTGATACGCAAAACCATTCCATTGCGCATCCGCATTATTGTGCAATTGGTAGTAGTGGCAGCCTTAGTGACTATCGTGAGCCAGATTTTAAAGGCTTTTGCCTATGATGTGAGCGTGCAACTGTCGGTTTATGTCGGTTTGATTATCACCAACTGCATTCTGATGGGCCGTTTGGAAGCTTTTGCTATGATGAATAAACCTTGGCCGAGTTTCTTAGATGGTTTGGGCAATGGTTTGGGCTATGCGATGATTTTAGTTATCGTGGGTGCTGTCCGTGAACTCTTAGGTCGTGGCAGTCTGTTGGGATTCCAACTTATTCCGCAACCTGTTTACGATGCAGGATATATGAATAATGGTATGATGACGATGCCTGCCATGGCACTCATTCTGTTGGGTTGTGTCATTTGGGTGCATCGTGCTTATATCTATAAAGAGAAATAAAACAAGAAGAAAAGATGGAACATATCATATCATTATTTTTCCGTTCGATATTTGTCGACAACATGATTTTTGCATTCTTCCTCGGCATGTGCTCGTTCCTTGCCGTGAGTAAGAACGTGAAAACCTCTTTCGGTTTGGGCATGGCCGTTACCTTTGTGCTGT
>QWCI01002792.1_pt1 | contig 12769 bp, 7 predicted proteins | sample 1972541 | NCBI WGS metagenome assembly QWCI01 (sample SAMN09866712, study PRJNA288562) | Human oral metagenome isolate term3_saliva, whole genome shotgun sequencing... | isolation source: mouth | host: Homo sapiens | place: USA: California | reverse complement strand
TCTAATTGCGCGGCGATGTACGATTCGAGTTCTTCGGGCGACTTCCCCTCCAGCAAAGGTCGGCGTCCGCGACTCATCTTCACGTGATCGCACAACGTGCGCGGAGAGGCCTTCAAGTAGATCGTTTCCGCTACCTCGTTCATAAAGTCCATGTTCTCCATAAAGCAAGGCGTGCCGCCCCCACAACTGAGAACAATGTCTTCAAAGGCTGCAACTTCGCGCAGCATACGCGATTCTATGTCGCGAAAGTATGCCTCTCCCTCATCCTCAAACATCGCTGCGATCTTCTTATGGTAGCGTTCTTCGATATACCAATCGAGATCGTAGAAGCGGCGTCCTATGGCCTTCGCCAGATCACGGCCTATGATGGTCTTTCCGGCACACATATAGCCGATGAGAGCGATACATTTACTCATACAGACGTCTTTCTGATCAAGTCTTTTTGGTGGTTCGCCGACGCGTTGGCCGCGCCGGTTTTTTATTTTCTTCCGCGATGATTTTTCGACACTCTTCCAGCGTCAGTTCAGCGGCACGCTCAGCCACGGCTTTCGGCAAGCGATAATTTTTCTTTTGGAAGGCGATATACGGACCAAAGCGCCCTTTGAGCACCTCCATTTCCGGCTCTTCTTCAAACGACTTTATGTGTCGCTCAGCCTCTTCTTTGCGCTTATCGACAATCAGGGCTTCTGCCTCCTCCAGCGTGATCGTCATCGGATCTTGATCTTTCGGGATAGACACATACTTTTTCTCGTGCATCACATAAGGTCCGAAGCGCCCCACGTTGACCACGACCGTCGAGCCCTCAAAATCACCCAGCGTGCGCGGCAGTTTGAACAAGTCCAAAGCCTCTTCCAGCGTAATCGTCTCAATACTTTGTCCCGGCTTCAGTCGTGCGAAGCGCGGTTTTTCCGCTTCTCCCGCTGCTCCGAGTTGGGCCATCGGGCCGAAGCGCCCTATTTTGACGCAGACGGGCAGTCCTGTGGTCGGATCAGTGCCCAGTTCTCTTTCGCCGGCCTTATGCGCCGTTTTTTCCTGCAAGATTTTTTCTACCTGCGGATCGAAATGACCATAGAAACGTCGCAGCAATTCCTGCCAATCCTCGTTTCCCTCGGCCACTTGGTCAAAGTCCTTCTCCACTTTCGCCGTGAAGTTATAATCCATAATCTCCGGAAACGCGTGCAAGAGGAAGTCATTGACGACGAGGCCCACATCTGTCGGGAACAATTTATTCTTTTCTGCGCCGTAAGTCTCGGTTTTAGTCGTGTCCGACAATTTTTCACCGCGCAAAGCGAGCACATTATATTTACGCTTGCTTCCCGGCCGATCCTCCTTTACCACATATTCGCGCTGCTGAATGGTGGAGATCGTAGGCGCATAAGTCGACGGGCGACCGATGCCCAATTCTTCAAGTTTATGCACCAGCGATGCCTCATTATAGCGGGCCGGATGCTGCGTAAAGCGCTCTGTGGCCGTTATTTCCGTGCGCTGCAGCGTAGCCCCTTTCTCTATTGGGGGCAGCAGGCCGCTCTCTGTGCGCTCTTCATCCTCATTGCTGCTTTCGCGATATACTTTTAGGAAACCATCAAACTTAACGACTTCGCCCGTGGCAATAAATGGTTCCGCCAAGCCGGTGCCGGCGATTTCGATCGTCGTCCGTTCGAGTTCCGCGTCAGCCATTTGGCAGGCGATAGTCCGCTTCCAGATCAATTCATACAGACGTTGTGCTTGTTTTGTGCCGCCTATTTCCCGCGCCGTCATATCCGTCGGGCGAATAGCTTCGTGTGCCTCCTGCGCACCGAGCGCATTCGTATGATACTGTCGGCTTTTATGGTAGCCTTGCCCCATCGACGCGTTGATAACTTCCTTGCAAGCCGACAAGCAAAGGCCCGACAAGTTCATCGAGTCGGTACGCATGTAAGTAATGAGTCCGGCTTCGTATAAGGTCTGCGCGAGTCGCATCGTCAGCGCCACGGGATAGCCCAACTTGCGTGCGGCTTCCTGCTGCAAGGTCGAGGTGGTGAATGGCGGCGCCGGCTTCCGCTTTGCCGGCGTCTTGGTTACGGTCTCCACCGTAAAAGCGGCCTGCTTGCAAGCTTCGAGATAGGCTTGGGCTTCGGCTTTTGTTTTGAAGTTTTTACGCAATTCTGCTTTCAGCAGAACAGATTCGCCTTGCGCCTCGGGCAAGGTAAAAAGTGCGACAACGTGGAAAGATGCCTCCGACTGAAAGGCTGCGATTTCGCGCTCTCGCTCTACGACGAGGCGAACGGCCACGCTCTGCACGCGACCGGCTGAAAGGCTGGGTCTCACCTTGCGCCACAGAATCGGCGAAAGTTTGAAACCGACCAAACGGTCTAATACGCGGCGAGCTTGCTGCGCATCTACGAGCCGCAGGTCAATATGGCGCGGCGCTTGGATGGCCGATAGGATCGCCGGCTTCGTAATTTCGTGGAAGACGATGCGGTTGGTGGCCTCAGGGTCCAACTTTAAGACTTTCGCGAGGTGCCAACTGATGGCTTCTCCTTCGCGGTCCTCATCGGATGCCAACCATACAGTCTCGGCTTTCTTGGCTGCGGCCCGCAAGTCGGCCACTACTTTCTTCTTATCGTCGGGTATTTCATACTGAGGCTCAAACGTTTTTAAGTCGACCCCAAAATCTTTCTTCTTCAGGTCGCGTATATGACCATAGGAGGACATTACCTTAAAGTCTTGTCCTAAAAATTTCTCAATGGTTTTGGCTTTTGCGGGCGACTCCACAATCACCAAGTTTTTTTGTCTTTCCGTCATGTTACGTATTCCTCTTCTTGTTTCCGCTACTCCGACAAGATAGGCCGAAAGAAACTATCCGGCAGCGACAACGGCGCAAGCGGATTCTGCCGATGCTCACTTTTCGGCCGCGAAGATAGAAAAAAAAAATGAGGGCTACACATTATATAATACGAGTTCGCCCATTGGAGCGTAAAAAATGAGATTTTCCGGCAGACTGCGACTTGATTTTTCTTCCTGACGACCCATAGTTATGGCACCAAAGCAGCAAACCGGCTGCATCAAGCGGCAACTTAAAAGGCGGAGCGGCCGATAGCGAACGAGGCCGATTGAAGAGTCTTTTATTTTCTTTTGATTATGAGCGAATTGACAACGAATAAGCTGCAACACGAAGCACTTATGCTTCGCCAACAGTCCGGTTTCGCTTCGTTTGCTGCCGCCAAACCATCGTTTGCTCCCACCAAACCATCGTTTGCTCCCACCAAACCATCGTTTGTTGCCGCCAAACAAAAGCCAAGCGGGCAAAAGCTGCGGCTTATACGGTCGAAAACAATCGCTATGCGCTACTTCATCACCGCCGCACGCGCTTTTTGCCTGCGATTATAAGTTAAAAGTATCTGAAAGTCTATTAAAGCACCATTTATATCAAAAATGCGAGAAAATAAAGCCCGAAAACTTGCTTTAAAATAAGAAAATACCTAACTTTGCTTCCATACAATACTTACCATTTAAAGACTACGTATTATGGGACAGGACTTTTCTGACGATTTTCGCCTGAGAGAAACGGCGGAGCGCGAAGAATTTGAGCAGGAGTTCTATACTTCGGCTCACCCCACAGCATACGCGCGCAAACGGCGCTTGCAGGAAAAGGACGAATGGTACAGTATGCTGGACGAAGATTAAAGTAACCATTGGACAAAAGAGTACTTCAAGCGCAAACGATCAAAGCCGAGGCTGCCCGCCTCGGCTTTTCGGCGTGCGGACTGGCGCGTGCGGAGCGGGTGGATCAGACGCAGGAGGCGCGCTTTAGGAAATGGATAGCCGAGGGTAAGCACGGAGAGATGGATTACTTGGCGCGTAACATCGAAAAACGAATGGATCCGCGCTTATTGGTTGAAGGCGCGCAGACGATGGTTGTAGTGGCGATGAATTATCTGCCGGCTGATTTACCCGAAAAGCCGCCTTTGGCGCGCTATGCTTATGGAAAGGACTATCATGACGTGGTGCGAGAACGCCTGCTTGCCTTAATGCAAAGCTTAAATCTGAAGCCATATGAAGACGGCCGCGCCTTTGTCGATACGGCGCCCGTCGATGAGCGTTATTGGGCGGTCAAAGCGGGCTTGGGATGGACCGGTCGCAACGGTCAACTGATCATACCGCGTGCGGGGTCGTACTTCTTTCTCGGCGAACTGATCTTGGTGTATCCGGCCGACGCTTATGATAGCCCGAAGCGCAACCTTTGCGGCAATTGCCGGGCCTGCGTCGATGCCTGTCCCGCCGGCGCACTCTGCGGAGACGGCAGCATGGACGCGCGCAAGTGTCTTTCTTATCTGACCATCGAACATCGCGGACCGCTACCTGAAGAGGCGGGTGAGCAGATGGGCACCTGCTTCTACGGCTGCGATCGCTGTGCGGAAGTTTGCCCGTGGAACCGCTTTGCGCGCCCATCAGAGGAAGCGGCCTTTGCGCCTTCAGCGGAATTGCTCCGAATGAAGACCGAGGATTGGCAGGCGCTGGACGTAGAAACTTACCGCCGCCTTTTCAAAGGATCGGCCGTTAAAAGAGCAAAATATGAGGGTTTGAGAAGAAATATCGACGCGTGGAAGCCTTAAACATTTCAAAAAACACAGAAAAATCGGACCTTTTGCGTAACTTTCGCCCTGCTTTAGACGTTATACCTCAGAAGAACCAATAAAAAACCAATGATAACGATATGAACAAAGGATCTATTTTTGCACTGCTCCTTTGTGGAGCGCTCTTGACAACGGGCTGTGCAAGCAAAAAACAACTGGAAACACTACGAAACGAGAATGCGGCGCTACGCCAAGCCAACGAAGAGGGTCGCATCCAATTGGCCGAATGCAACGCAAATTCAAATAATCTACGCAACAGACTCTCAGATGAGCAACGCCGAGTAGACGATCTCAGGAAAGATTATCAACGACTACAAGGCTCACTCGACAAATCGCTGCAGCAGAACTCGCAGGGAAGCGTCAATATCTCCAAACTGGTAGATGAAATTAATGCGTCGAATAGATTTATTAAGCAGTTGGTAGAGGCCAAATCGAAGTCGGACTCTTTGAATATGGTACTCACAAACAACTTGACGCGCTCACTCAGCAACGATGAGTTAAGGGAAGTCGATGTTAAGGTACTCAAAGGCGTAGTCTACATTTCGCTGGCCGATAATATGCTCTACAAATCAGGTAGCTACGAGATCAATAGTCGCGCCAAAGAGACGCTGAGCAAGATCGCAAAGATCATAAAAGACTATCGCGACTACGATGTCTTGGTTGAAGGCAACACAGACCCTGTGCCCATTACGCGCACAAACATTCGCAACAACTGGGACTTGTCGTGTCTGCGCGCTTCGAGCGTTGTGCAGGCCCTGCAAAACGACTATGGCGTAAACCCCGCACGCTTAACGGCGGCCGGACGTGGAGAATATAACCCCGTAACGACGAACGATACGGAAGTGGGCAAGCAGCGCAACCGCCGCACGCAGATCATCATCACGCCGAAGTTGGATCAGTTTATGGACTTGATTGACAAAGCGCCGGAAACGGAGGACAACAAATAAAATTCGCACGACACTCTTTTCAATATTCAGAGAATGGCGGCAATTTCGTAAGCGCTCTCGCAACGCTTCTCGAAGTTGCCGCCTCGTTTTTTTACACACCGCCGCCGCGCTTTTGCTGCGCGGCGGCGGCAGCGACGATTATCGGCTGCAACAGACCGCAGCGATAAAGGCCTAAAACGTTAAAAGCTCGGCGCAATGCTTTTTTAACGTCAAAAAAGTATTGCGGAATCAAAATTACACCCTATTTTTGCGAGGCAAATATGTTATTCGAACTGATTCTAATCTAAATTGTCTAAAAATGAAAAGGACTTTACTCGCACTGGCTCTTGTGCTGAGTTGCTTCTGCGGCATTCAAGCGCAATGGTTACAGCCAACTGTGGACGCTCCTTTTGTAAAGGTTCTCACACCAACAACAAAAGGCACAATCAAACCCGGCGCCAACCAAGTATGGTGGGGTTATTACGCCGATGGCATGCAGCGTGATGCTATCGGAACGCAGGTTGCCGAAACGGTAGAGCAAGCAATCTTCATCAAAGGCAACGACCCTTTTATGGCCGGCAAGAAGATTCAAGCTATCCGCTTCTTCCTCCGCTCGCTCAAGGACGTTTCCGAAGTCCGCGTATGGCTCGCAAAGCCTAACGCAGCAGGACAACCGCCTGCCAATACAAAGCAGGCTAACGTGTCTGTCACTTGCGATCTGACTAAACTGCAAGCCGGTGATCAAGATCAAAAACATCTGGGTATGGCAAACGACATCGCTCTTACGCAACCCTTTGAAGTGCCGGCTGAAGGCGTATTCGTCGGCGTTACTTTCGAGATCGAAGCGCTCTCTGATCCGATCAACGCTTCGCCCATCGTAACGACCGGCAGCGGTACAGACATGGATAATTCGCTCTGGGTGCGTACGGCTATCCGCATACCTAACTGGCCCGTAACAGCAATGATGGCCGGCACAAAGCAGATAAACAGCCTGGCCTTTACGATGAAAGTGGGCAACCGCGAGCCATCGCAAGAGCAAACAGTAAATCTACCTCAACCGCTCACCTTGTTTGGCCAAGAGTTACTCTTAAATATTCCCGTCAATGCGCCTACGCAGAGCGGCGAATTCCCCGTAGAAGTGACGATCACAAAGGTTAACGGAGAAGCCAATGGTTCTATCCACCCCACGGGCAAAGGTGCCTTTGTCGTGCTGGAGAAAGAGATTGTGCGCAACGTTGTCGTAGAAGAATACACAGGCACAGGCTGCGGCTACTGCCCACGCGGCATTGCCGGAATGATGAAACTGCGCGATACTTTCGGCGACCGCTTTATCGGCATCGGCATCCACCGCTACAACCAAAGCGACCCGATGTTTATCACAAAATATGAACGCTTAGCTTGGGAAGGCGCACCCAAGTGTATGCTTGATCGCGGCGATCAGATCGACCCCTTCAAGGGCTCCGGCGAAAGCATTACGAAAGACTTCCAGGAGGAGATGGAGCGCACTTCGGCTATCGATGTAAGTGTATCCGGCGTCTTGGATGATGCAAAAACCCACGTTTATGCCACGGCTAACATCAACCCGCTCGTTAGCGGCAACTTCAAGTTGGCTTATGTTTTGGTTGCTGATGAGGTTTTCTGCCCGAAAGACAACTGGCGTCAAATGAACTACTATTCTGCACGCCGCAGAGAGACGCAACCTGAAGAGATGGCGCAATTCTGCATGGGCGGTGCGCAGGGCACGAAACTCTTTGAATGGCACTACGATGATGTGGCGATCAGCAGCTCTTACGATAAAAATGGCAAGAACCAAGTGCAGATCGACGCGCTCGAAGCCGGCAAGACGATGAAGCACTCCTTCACGATCGATATGCCGACAGATGAGGAACTACTCTCTGCCGTACAAACGAACAAACTCTACGTGGTGGCAATGGTCATCGCCCCCGATGGCCGCATTGAGAATGCAGCGAAGTCGCACGTAACGCCGATCGCAGGCATCCGCGATATCGAAGGTACGCAGACGCTCACAGAAGTAGCGCGCTACACGATCGATGGCCGCCGCATCAGTCAGCCGCAAAAGGGCATAAACATCGTGAAACTCTCAGATGGCACAACCTTCAAGGTATTGGTAAAATAAACCAACGAGGCTCAAGGCTTGTTTAATATACCGCGCCGGCAATGAGAAACCAAATCTCATTGCCGGCGCTTTTATGAAACAGCGAAAGTTTTCTAACGTATTCTTTGCGATTATCGATTCGACCTCGTATCTTTGCCTTGAAGAGGGAAAGTGCAAAAATTAAACACATCTATAATCCATACGCGCTCACCCGCAAACTTTGTAACCACAGGCAGCGAAAAGCTGTATTTGTATAACTAAAAACCGCTATTTACTTATGAAGAAATTTTTCGCAACTTTCCTGTTCTCCGCCCTCTTTGCAGGTATGGCGGTAGCACAGGACGCTCCGACGGTCATTACGAAGCCGGCTGCGGGCGAAACGATTAACCTTTACCGTACGACGACGGGCTTTGAGTCGATCTACTACTATGGCGTACCCCATCAAAGCACGGGCGACTGGCATCGAATCGTCTTTGGCGATGACGGCGCTGTCTACCTCGAAAACCCGCTCAACTCGCTGTATACAAAGACGTGGATTAAAGGTAAACGCACTGAGGGAGACACGATCAGTTTCCAACTTCCGCAAGCAATTTTTGCTGAGAAAGACTTCTCTACGGGCGACTACAAGTATGGTTACCTCTATCGCATTCATCCGGCAACTAAAGATGGCAAGCAAACGTATATGCCTAACGAAGGCGAGGCCAATCAGGTATTGAAATACGTATGGCGCAACGACTCGCTCGTGATGGTGCTTGGTCGAGAAGAAATGATCGGTATGTGCCGCGAAACAGGGGCTTGGACCAGCTATGCTGAGGGCACTTACGAGGGCGTGCGCAAGGACAACAACACGGAAGCGCCGTCAGCTTCGGCGAAGACTTGGGACGGACTGATACTCTATATGGATATGGAGGGCAAATCGCAGTTGTATCCCGTGAAATACGCTATGGATGGCGATGATGTCTATATTGGCGACTTGTCGGCTAACGTGAAAGGCTTGTGGATAAAGGGAAAGAAGGAAGGTTCGACCGTCACTTTCCCCTCTACCTCCTATGTTGGTATCGACACTACGGCGGCTTGCTACGTCTATGCTTCTTCCGGCTATATGGGCAAGGGCAAGAGCGAATCGGGCGAAGAGTTTGCGAAAGCTTGCATCAGTCCGGATCCGCTCGTCTTCACTTACGACGCAGAGAAAAACGCGCTCAGCACGAAGGGCATCTTAATGATTCACAAGAGTCTGGAGGATGATCGCAGCACGCACATCTTCGACGTCTATCGCTATGCACTCATCAATCAATGGGATAAGAAGCCGGCTGCACCTATGCCGCCGAAACTCACGGCTTATCAGCCTTACGATCCGAATCCTTGGGGTGGTCCCGGCGGTTTGCAGTTCACCTTGAGCTACTACTCAGCCGACTTCAACTATCTTGACCCCACACATCTCTACTATAATCTCTACATCGACGGCGAATTATTTACGTTCAAGCCTGAAACGTACAAGAGTTTGACGGAAGAGATGACCGATGTGCCCTACGCTTTCTCTGATCAGTATCATTTCTACAAGTATGACGAAAATTCACGCGCCATTTATTTTTATAAAGACGTGAAGGATAAAGTGGGTATGGAAGCAGTCTACATCGACGGCGACCAGCGCCTCCGCTCAGGCATCACGGAGTATATCGTATCAGAAACCGGCCTCAAGCCCGCGACAACGAAGCGTATTGAGCGAGTTGAGTTCTACGACTTATCCGGCCGTAGCGTAAGTTCTCCGGAAAGAGGCATCTATGTGCAGACAACGATCTATTCTGATGGTTCTAAGGCTTCGCAGAAGATCGTGAAGTAACCCTATCATAAGAGACTGCTGCCAAACGATTGACAGCAGTCCTCTTCTAAAACTTTTCCAGCAATCGCAATAAAAGTTTTAAGGATACTGTTAAAGGGCTGACACCAATAAACGGCGTCAGCCCTATTTTTCGTTGGCTTGTTGTCGATAACAAAGGCAATCTGCAAGGCAAAACGACGCCCCCTACCGCAGACAGCGGCAAAGTGACGACCTATCCATTCATTTACATGCGCCTCGGAATGATCTCATATACATCAGCCTTACCGACCAGTTCGATATGATCCACACCTTTGGCAACGTCTACCGTAAAGAACGATTTATCTGTAGTCATCTCAACCTTCAGACGTTTGCGCTTATCATACTGACACACGCGCACAGAACCATCTTTGGGCAAATCAAGCAGGAAGGTGTAAGCATTGGTAGCGCGCGGCACTTCAAACAAAACGACGTGCGTACTCTTATAGGCTGTGTTCAATTGACGATCAAAGGCATTTACGACCCTCTCAGCCGTAGCCTTGCTATCACTCAAGACTACAGAAGCACCATCGGCCGGCGTCACAACGAAAGAGCGTATAGCCGCCCAATTCTTGCGCGCAGAATCCAATCGGCGCAAACGAATATAACGCGCCATCACCGGCTCACCCTGCCACAGAATATCGTAGCAATTCTTCAAATCAGCCAGTAGCGGCTGCCAAGCATAGCCATCCACAGAATATTCCAAAGTCGCGTGGTCATAGAAGTCGCAATCATCTTTAGAATTTCTGCCTTGCAAAATGTGTACATCGCTCACGGCCGTCAGTTCAGGAAGCGCTACGCCCATCCAGTCGCCGTCTTTCTGAGACACGCCTGAGGTGTAGTGCGTCACGCTATCCGCATCAAACATCAATCGGCTTTGCATCGTCTTGATACTTTTATATGTTCCTATGCCGCGCAGCCTAAATGCTTTTTGCCCCGATAGCTGTTCGTAGAAGACATCAGCCAGATCCTCCATCGCAAACTCATAGAAGGGTTGCAACTTCATCGTGCCCAACTTGTGCGCCTCGTAGGCTTTCTTATCCTCCGGACGCATACAATTCTTCAGATAATCTTGCCAGAAATTCTGCGTATGGCCTGCGCGATAGAGATCCATAAGTTCGATAGCCTTTTTACCTCGCTCGCCGAGTTTGCCACACTCTATGAGCCACGGCCTCAACTCCTTCAGCAATTGTGGGTCTGTGCTTGATACAGATCGTCACGTTTCCCGCGCGTGTAGTTGGATAATCTGAAAATGACCGTCTCCCACGACTCATCGCGCCGATAGCCCGTCTCCGTATCGGCTGAGTGAATCGCAAAGGTGCGATAAGCCTCCTTAGCCCGCGGCATCATCACCTCCAAACCACGCTCCCAACTATCAATCGGATTGTAGTCCTTTGGATTCCAAGTATAATCAGCAACGCTATAAAGCGATAGTTTTGAAGCCGCACCGTGCTCCATCGGATTGCTCACAAGTCCGCACATATCTTGATTCCTAAGCGAATTGTCCAAGCCATAGACCGGCCCTTGCAAGATAATATGGCGGGCATAGTCGGTTACCGCATAGTTCCACCAGAAGAAAGCCGGGCGCTTGATCCGACTATCGACCCAATCGAGCGTCTCCTTTGTTACGTCACTGCAAACCACATCGCCCGTCCAAAACACGCGAATAGAGGGGTCGAGCGTGCGGCCATAGATACTCAAAGGTCCATCTTCGCCGGCCTTTGCCCACAACTTGGAATAGTCCGTAGGGCAAACAATAAGTGGCGACACGTCACCTTTCGCTTTCACAAACTCCTTGGTCAGACGATTCAGCAGTTCTACTTGTCGGTTCGGATTAGTGCCCTCGCCTTCAATATCATCAAAGAAGATGGCAAACGAGCGCACACCGTCAGCATACATAAGATCAAACTTATGCACGAGGTTCTGATAATCTTCTTCGTTCCATTTAATATCCTTTCCCGGATGCACAGCCCAAACGAAGTCTACCCGATTCTTATGGCAGGCCTCAACCAGTTCCTCAATCTGCTGCTGCTCCTTCACGGGATAAGGCAGTCGCCAATTCGGAGCACTATGATAAGGATCATCTTTAGGGCCATAGATATAGGTGTTAAGTTTATACTTACCATACCAATCAATCAGCGACAAACGCACAGCGTGCGACCAAGGCGGCCCATAAAAGCCCTCCACGACGCCACGATAAGGAAAAACCGGCGCGTCACTAATCTCGAGGCAAGGAAGCTTCTTTCCACCCTCCACAGCCGGACTCTCCATCAATTGTCGCAAAGTCTGGATGCCATAGAAGAGTCCTAAATCGTTCGCAGCCATAATGCTGATTCCCTTCTTCGTAATGCGCAACGAATAGGCACCATCTGCAACCGAACTACCCTCATAGCCTTTCTCTATAATCACCGGTATCTTTGCAAATTGCAGCCGCAGCGGGAAGCCCTTGGGCGTATGAACGAGAAAGTCAATATCGCCCCGATAGTCCCAAGCCTCTTTAAGCGTCGGCAGTGGCGATTCCAACTTTACGCCGCCACTAATATCGATCGTTCCCTCATTCGTCAGCTTCATATAACGCGGCGTGGGATTGACCACAAGTCCGTGATGATCCATCTTCTCTCCCGGAGCCGGATTGACCCACTGCACCTCCAAGCGCTGACTACTTAGGTCAAACTCATTGCTCTGTGCATAAGCAGCCGCCAGGGCGCATAAACCCCAAGCGAAAGCCACGAATCGTTTCTTTTGTTTCATGTAAGTTCTTCAATTTATAGCAGCCGACTTGCCACATACTTCTACATAAGTTCAAGCCGACAAAGAGAGGCAACCCGACAGCTCCCTCCGTAAAACAAGAAATTTTACCTGCAAAAAAAAGAAATTAAAATGACTTTAACCCCTCACCGCACATTAAAAATTCCTTTAACAGAAGATTCGCATCACGAATACCTAAACTTTTTATCGAAGAATTGTAATAAATCGTGATATGAACAGTAATGTGCAACCAAACTTGCGATAGGTTTATAAGTTATTAGGCCAAAAAGTTTACTATCATTCAGGTCAATGATCGCAAGGCAATTGCTAACTTCATCTGACAAGGCTCCCCCTGGCAACGCAAGCTCTTAGGCTTGGCCGTTAACCCTTTCTAATGGCGGGCATTGGCATGTTTTTGAAAGACCAACCCTATGGGGTTGTCAATTAACCTATGCTCCGAGGCAGCGTTGACGTTGCACGTCAACACTGCCCTACCAAAAGACTAACC
>QWCI01000794.1_pt1 | contig 12875 bp, 10 predicted proteins | sample 1972541 | NCBI WGS metagenome assembly QWCI01 (sample SAMN09866712, study PRJNA288562) | Human oral metagenome isolate term3_saliva, whole genome shotgun sequencing... | isolation source: mouth | host: Homo sapiens | place: USA: California | reverse complement strand
AATGGCACGTGTTAAGCGTTCTGTCAACGCCAAGAAGAAGCGTCGTACCGTACTCGAGCAGGCCTCCGGCTACCGTGGCCAGCGCTCGCGCATGTACCGTAAGGCCAAGGAGCAGGTTACTCACTCCTTCGTCTACTCCTACCGCGACCGCAAGGCCAAGAAGGGCGACTTCCGTCGTCTGTGGATCCAGCGTATCAACGCTGCGTCCCGCGCCCAGGGCCTGACCTACAACCGCCTCATCCAGGGCCTGAACCTGGCCGGCGTGGAAGTCGACCGTCGCATGCTGGCCGAGCTGGCCGTGAACGACATCAACGCGTTCAACGCCCTGGTGAAGGTTGCCAAGGACGCGCTGCCCGCCGACATCAACGCCCCCAAGGCCTGATTGGTGGACTCTCATCCCGAGCGCCTGACCGTTCTCGACAATCCCCGCGCAGATCGCGTGCGCAGGGTGTCGGGTCTGGTCGGGCGCTCGGCGCGTTCGCGCTCGGGCCTGATGCTCGTAGAGGGGCCTCAGGCCGTGCGCGAGCTCGTGCGCTTTCGTCCCGGCGCTGTTCGGGACGTGTATGTGCGCGAGGATGCGTGGGGTACTCACGCTGACGTCGTCGATGCTGCGCGGCGCGCGACCCGGTGGGTACACCCCGTGACTGCCGAGGTTTCGGCTGTGCTCTCGCGGGATTCGCAGGGAGTGTGCGCGGTGGCCTCCGCAGACGCTGTGTCGCGCGAACTACCTGAGCCGAGCGTGGGTGAGACCCTTGTGCTCCTTGCCCAGGGGCGCGATCCCGGCAACGTGGGCACGATTATCCGCACGGCCGACGCGTTTGGCGCGGTCGGTGTCATCACGGTTTCGGGCACGGTGGAAGCTACCAGCCCGAAGGTCGTGCGTGCCAGCGCGGGTTCGGTGTTCCACATTCCCGTGTGCATCGTTCCCTCGTTCGAGGAAGCTCACGCCCTCATCCACCGCCGCAGCGCCGCACTGCTGGGGACCAGTGGCGGGGCCGGCTCCCTTGACCTTTCTCAGATGCTCGCTCAGGGCGTTTCCGGCCGTTCGCGCTTGTCGCAGTCCCACGCGTGGGTCTTCGGTAACGAGGCAAAGGGTCTGTCGGGGGCAGAGATGCGGCTGTGCGACGCGCTCGTGTCGATCCCGATGACGGGGGACGCCGAGTCCCTTAACGTTGCCAGCGCGGCGACAGCCTGCCTGTTCGCCTCCCAGACCGTGCGAGGCATGGCGCTCTGACGTTTCCTGATCGCGGTGCATTGTGGCGCTCGCGACTACCCTGGGTGTCATGAAGTTAGGTGACCTGTCCGAGGCCCAGTTGGTCTCTCATTTCCGTGCATCGTTCCCCGCAGGCGAGCGCACCCTCATCGGCATTGGCGATGACTGCGCGCAGATCGCGGCACCCGAAGGATCCTTCATCGTGACGACGGATGTCATGGTGGAAGACCAGCACTTTCACCTGTCCTGGTCCACCGGCTACGAGGTCGGTGCCCGCGTGGCGGCGCAGAACCTAGCGGATATCGACGCGATGGGCGGGCGTCCCTCAGGTCTCGTTGCCTCGGTCGTCGCGCCGCGAGACATGGATGCGGATATTTTTCTCGATGTTGTCCGAGGCCTGGGGGAGCGGGCGCGCGAGGTCGGCGTGGGTGTCGTCGGCGGCGACCTGAGCGCGGGAGACAAGCTCGTCCTCTCGGTGACTGCCTTCGGCTATTGCCCGGGGCCAGTGGTGCGTCGCGACGGGGCGTGCCCCGATGACGTCATCGCGGTGAGTGGTACGTTGGGCTTTTCCTACGCTGGCCTCGACCTGCTCTCGGGCGGGCACGTCGACCCTGCCGCGCGTGGTACCGACCAGCTGGGGGAACTCGCTCCCTTCATCGAGACCTATCGTGCGCCGCACCCGCCGCTGGGGTCAGGGGTTGCCGCCGCGGCCGCGGGTGCTCGGGCGATGATGGACCTGTCCGACGGACCCGCCGCCGATGCCGCCCGCATGGCCACGGCCTCGAACGTCGTCATCGAATTCGATCGGCCCGCCATCGAGGAGGAGGCATGGAAGCTCCAAACGCCGGCTCTGATCTGCCGAACGGACCCCGTGTGGTGGGTGCTCCAGGGTGGTGAGGAACACGGGATGCTCGCCGCGTTCCCGCCCGACGCACCACTGCCCGACGAATTCCGCGTCATTGGTCGTGTGCGGGCGCGCACAGAGGGGGAAAAGGCCTGTGCGATGTTCGATGGGGAGATCCTGCGCGGGGCGTGGGACCATTTCGATTCCGATTCCGTACACTAGCGTGATGTAGACCGCTGGTTTCCCCGTCGATGGGACGGCGCACACCGAGTGGTGTATCTGCAAGGAATGGAGAACGTTAGCATGGCTGCTTCGACCGAGGGAACCCAGGCCTCGTCCCGTCCCATGTCGCGCGTGGCGCGCAAACTCGCCGAATCCTCCCAGGAGATCCCAGCAACCGCTGGGCTGTCACTCCCGGCGTTGCGCGGCGACGCGGTGGTGCCGCCAACGAAGGCCCTGCCCGTCGTCACCCGGGACGAGGACGACGCCAACTAACGCGGCACCAAGCAGGGGAAGAAACGTCGATGAGGACGACGAGGGACACACGTACGCGGAGTTGGTTCATTGCGCCCCTCGTCATTGAATCCATCGATGACCCGCTGTAGAACGCTCGCTTGTCGTCGCGAGCATTCGTGAACGCGACGCTGAGATCAAACGCGAACGCGTCGTGTCCAGCTGCGCTGCGCTCCCCGAACGTGACCGCTCTGAAGCTGTCCGTGATGCCGTCCATGCTTGTCGCCGACACGGATTGTGGGAGTTTCACCGGCTTCGACGCGTTCGTGACGATCAGCGAATCGGGCGGCACGTCCGGGTCCAGCGAACGCACCGTGGCGGTCACTCCCTACGCGCAGGTTCCCCTGACCGAGACGGGGATCCCCCAACTGAACGCGGATAGAATGCTGACGATTCTCATCACCCTCGCCAGTCGCTGAGAAGTACTGGAAGGGGAGCGTGGAATCGCGATATGCGTGGTGCCGTTCGCCTGTGATCGGGTGATGGCGTAGGCTACCATCACACTATAGTTAGCGAGTATGTGAGGGTGCTGTCAATGGGGACTCAGATGTCTGGCCCGCAGTATGGGGTACCGGGTGCCGCGAGCAGAAGGGGGATAACGCCCTGCCGTTTCCCCGTGGCTCTCTGCCGCTGCAGGGAACGTATGAAGTGGTCGATCGTGGCGGTCCTGTGCGTCGTGCTCGTTATCGGCTTCGGGTTCTGGATGACGGGGAAGGAAAGCACTCCCGAGAGGGAAGTACGCCGGTACTTGTCCTACCTTGCCAGGGGCGACGCGGAGGGAGCCCTGTCGATGGTTGATCCCGGTGTGCCCAACGATCAGAGGATCTTCCTGACGAATGAGGTTCTGGCTTCGGCTGCATCGCGCCTAGAGGTGGAAGCTGTTGAGGCGGAAGATACCCGAGGCAAGCGGGTGGAAACGTCGAAGGTGACGGCCACGCTTCGGCTTGACGGCCATCGCTTTACTCATGTTTTCACCCTCGACCGCAAGGATCGTGAAGATAGCATCATGTCTACCTGGACAATCCGTGAAGGCCTCGTTGTTCCCCTGAACGTTTCGGGACATCACGTTCCCCGGTTTAGCGTCGGGGGTGCCGTCGTGGACCTTGATCCGTCCGCTCCGGAGGGAACGGAATACCTCTTCTTCCCAGGCGTCTACGACCTTCAACCTGAGGGAACAGGGGAATATGTGGACGCGCAGTCCGCACGTGCCGTCGTTGAGGACGGGACGCAGGGGAGTTCCTACGAGACGACGCACGTCACGCTGGAAGGCTCGCTCAATTCACAATTGAGGGGTGAGGTCTTGCGCGCTGCGCAAGACGCGGTGCAGGCATGTGGGACGTTGGGGCGTCATGCGGATCAGATGTGCCCCAGTGCCCTGCGCTCTTCGAGTCTCAGCGTCCTTGACGTCACGACGTTACCGTCCACGCTGGTAAGCGTGAACGACTCTGGTGCCTATACCGGAGAAGACGCCGTCATCACATACCAGGACCCTGGATCCTGGTTGCCGGATCGCCATCCCCGCACTCTCACCCTGAGACCGACCATGACGGTCGCGCTCTCAGACGCAGGAGTTCCGGTTACCGATATTGACGGAAAACCCGTCATCTCCGTCATGCTCAGCATTCCATCGTCGTCAGGGGATTCACCTTCTTCGTGAATATAAGACGGAGGTTGAGAGCAGTGCTAATTCTTACCCTGTCACGGTAACCGTTTGCCGAGGAAGTGCCTGGCGGCTTTCCCGTGACGTGACGCCCGGGACGTCGTAAGGAACGCGCAACGGCTACTCGACACAATGACCTGACGGGGGCCTCGATTCCACCGTTCGCTGGTGGCATGGACGATGATCCCGTCCCCGACCCGCCGACGCTCTCAGCTGTGCCGTCCCCTCCGCGGCAGACAGCTGCGCCGGTGCCTGGATACGGGCAGTATCAGGTAGCTGCCCCGGCATCGATGTCGGCCCCCGCCGGCGCGACAGCGTTCGGTGGCGTGACGGCACCCGTGAGCGACTACGATTCGTTCCCGTTCACGTCGCCGACCTACATGTTCTACCCGGGTGTCTACACGGTCAATGCTGCCGACCTTGGGGACTACATTGAGGCTGAGTCGGCCACCCTCAGGGCGACGCGAACTGAGTACCAGTACGGTGCTGACCCCCTCATGAATGTGTCGATTGAGATCACCTACAGTGCGTCACTGTTGGACGCTGCGCTCGACGAGGTTGTGGCGCAGACGAACTCGTGCGTCACCCCGCCCGGAAACCTTGATGCCACCTGTCCCTTTGCCCTGCAGTCGCGTACTCTCTCACTCCTCGAAGTCACAAGGCTGCCGACAGAGCTGAAGCCCGGTGAGTGGGAACCTAATCGCTTCCAAGGCTACGTGACCTTCAGAATCCAGCGGGGTGCGGGGACAACGATCCAGGACATTAAGACGACAGCGATTGCGACCCCTGAGTTCGACGATGACGGCAAGCTCTTGCTCGACGCGTCAGGTAAGCCGCATTTCTGGGTGGAGTTCGAAGCGGAGTAACCGCCAACGATATGTGCTCCCCGGTCGCTCGGTGACCGGGGAGCATGGTTGTATCCCCACTGTGATCGGTGTTGACTGGCCACAAGCCAGATATGATACTGGGCACGTCTGAGCGACCGGATTGCGGGGTGCGCAGTGCACTCCGCAATCTTGGCTGTGGTTTGTCAAACGTTGTGAGGAGTGCATGATGAACACCGAGAAGAACAATGCAAGTGCGGCTCCGATTCCGGCACCGCCTGTGACCCCTGCGATTCCGGGTCCGCCGATGCTCGCCGGTGCAGGCGTGGCGTCGTCCCCCTCTTCTGGTCGGGGCAAGAAGAAGATGATGCTGATCGGGATTCTGGTCGGCGTGCTTGTCGTGCTGGTGATTGCTGGTGTGGTGGCGATTAAGGTTGCGAATAGTTCTCGTACGCCCGAGGCTGAGGTGCGTAAGTACCTGGATCTGCTGGCTGCCGGTAAGGCGAGTGCGGCGACGGCGATGGTCGATCCTGGGGTGAATAATGATCAGCGTACTTTCCTGACCGACGACGTGATGGCCTCGGCGACTTCGCTGCTGGTCGTCGAAGAAGTAGCCGCCGACAAGAATGAGGACGCTGAGACCCGTCAGGTGTCGGCCACCCTGCAGGTCAACGGGGAGCGCTTCACCCACGCCTTCACCGTGACCAAGGAAAAGCCGACGATGGGTGTTCTGAATAACTGGACAGTGAAGGGGTCGCTCGCCGCGCCGGTGAGCGTCGACGCCAGCGGGTACACCCAGTTCACGGTCGGCGGTGTGAGCGCCGATGCTCCGCACAAGCTTGTTTCTGGCAAGCCGGCCACCTACCTCTTCTACCCGGGCGTGTACACGTTCACGCCTGTCGCCCCGAGCGAATACGTGGATGTTAATCCTAAGACAGTTGCCGTCCTCGATGGCGTCCACGGTGGGACCACTTCCTATGCTGATACCGCCGACGTCTCCCTGATTGCGACCTACAGTGACGAGCTGAAGGAGGCAGCGCTCGAGTCCGCGAAGGAATTCCTGAACTCCTGCGCCTCCATCCCGGGGAACCAGAATTCTGACTGTCCGTTCGCCCTCCAAAGCGACGCGGTGACCACGATCTCTGTCAAGACGATGCCCACATCGCTGGAGCCGCTGGAGATTGATCCGGGGGTCTTCCAAGGGCCAGTCACTTTCGCGGTGACCTACTCCGACAAGTACTACATGCCGGGAACACGCGACGTTGATGCGAAGGTAGTCGTCAACGTCCAATTCAGCAACGACGGGCTGCTCAAGCTCACGTCGGACGGCAAGCCTGATTTCTTCGTTGGTGCATCCCGTTAAGGCCATCGCCGCCCTCCGACCCGTGATGTCGCCCGTCCGCGTAGCGGACGGGCGACATGCGTGTGTGCGCTGGAACCCGACCCCGGCCTCGTTCCAGGAACGTGAGCCGCGTGTAGCCTTGAGGTCCCACAATGCTTATGCAACAATTGTCAGGTTGTGTCCGTCGAACCCTGCACCACATCCCAGGCGCGGGACCGGGGCAGAGCGTCGCACAGTGAGGAGAAACAGTGGAACCGAACGCGCAGAACACGACCCAGGGGACGAGCGAGCCGCCTCCCATCCCCGAACAGACTGTCCCCGTTCCTCCGGTACCCGCCGCGCCTCCCGTGCCCGCTGCGCCGCAGGTGTACGTGACGCAGCAGGTTCCCGTCATGGCTCCGGTGCCCGGCGAGGTGCCGCCTGCCGCGCCGACGAGCGGAACCATCGCTTTCACTCCCATGTCCACGAAGAGCCGCCGCCGCATCAAGCGGAGCGTAATCGCCGCCGTCGTCCTCGCAGTTGTCGCCGGAGTGGGCGCGCTTAGCATCATGTTCGCGAACTGGACGCGCACGCCGGAGGCAACAGTGCGCCAGTACCTGGATTACTTGGCCGCTGGCAAGGCCAGCGCGGCGACAGCAATGGCAGACCCCGGCCTGGCTAATGACAAGCGCGCATTCCTCGCGGACGATGTCATGGCCTCGGCCGACGCGCGCATCGTCATCGAGGACATCGTCGCCGACACGAAAGAAGACGCAAAGATGCGCACGGTCACCGCCACCATGCAGCTCGACGGGGAGCGTTTCACCTACAACTTCAACGTTTCCTCCGCAAAGCCGACGTTCGGTGTGCTGAAAAACTGGAAGCTCGAAAACTCGATGGTCATGCCCGTACGCATTATGGGAGACAAAGTCTCGAAGTTTTCCATCGGCGAGGTAACGACGTCGGTGAACGCCGGCGAAATGAGCACTGGCACGGAGTTCGTGTTCTACCCGGGCATCTACACGGTCACTCCCGTCGACGTGGGCGAGTATATCGACGCCGATCCGGTGACCGTGCGGGTTAAGCCGGAGGCCAGCTCCGGTCGATCGGGGGATACCGCCCAGCACGTCCAGCTCAAGGGAACCTACAACTCCAAGCTGTCAGACGCGGCCCTGAGCGCGGCCGTCGCCCTGACGAACTCGTGCGCCACCGTCCCCGGAAACATTGACCAGGCCTGCCCGAACGCTGTTCGCGCCACAAACCTGGCAGTCCTGCAAGTCAAGAAGACGCCTACCACCATGACGAAGTCGGGCGAGAAGGGCAGCTACACCGGGGAAGCAGTGTTCTCTATCCAGAGCACGAGCAGCTGGGACAAAGAACCTCATGACGTGAATTCGACAGTCACTGCAACCGTGACGCTCGACGAGAACGGGTTGATCAAACTCGACTCATCGGGCCAGCCGGTGTTCAAGGTGACCTTCGGTTACTGATTGGAAAGCGGCGTGGGTGCAAGCCTCGCGCCGCCCCGTCTCTTCATGGTTGTTCTCCAATGTGGTGGCAAGCCGCTGGAGGCACGCTATGATGGGTTGTTGGTAACTCTGTTACAGCGAGAGTGGAGCAGTCCCCATGAGCGATGACGCGCAGGCAACGAGTACACGGCGGCCCGGTCGGCCTAAGGCTGGCAGTGAGGACAAGAAGGCGCGCATCCTTGCCGAGGCGTTGACGTTGTTCTCGACCCGCGGGTATGTGGGAACCTCCCTGGCGGACATCGCGCGGGCCTCGGATATTTCGAAGGCGGGGCTGCTGCACCACTATTCGTCGAAGGACCAGCTGCTGGCCGCCGTCCTGGACGAGCGTGATCGTCGCACGATGAGTCGGCTGCCCGGTGGCGACGAGGGGGCGGAAGTCGCGCTCGACGCGTGGGTGGAGATGATCGCCCACAATCAGCGCCATCCTGACGGGGTGGCCCTGTACACGGCGATGTCGGCGGCGGTCATCGATGCTGATCATCAGGCTCATCCGTGGTTCCGTCAGCACCTGATGAGCGCGATCGCCTACCTGGTCGATGCCCTCGAGCGTGGAAAGATGACAGGCGAAGTGCGTGCGGACGCGCCGAGTGAGCAGATCGCCCGTAAGCTGGTTGCCCTCTCTGATGGTCTTCAGGTTCAGTGGCTGTGTGCGCGCGTGGATGGGGGAGGAGAAGTCGACATGCGCGGGGTGACGGCTGGTGTGGTTGCCGACGTGAAGGATCGCTGGCTCGTTCGGTCATGAACGAGGCCGGGGTTGCCCTCCGGTGAAAAAGGTGCTTGTCTAGTGAAGTGCATCACGGGTGATGAGCCTTATTGACCATTTTACAGGGATTGGGGCTTAGGTCCCTTGAGCGTGGTGGCTTGTAGTCATCATCTGGCGGTACGGGCGTGCCTCATGCGCGTTAGTATAGACAAACCAGCATGCTTCACAATGTCGGGAGTTTTGCCGAACGTGCCCAGCGGTGACGCTGCATGCGACGCAGAGGATCCGACGCATTCTCACGCCTGGAGGTCTACGCATGACGAACACCGCTGTTCCCACCCCGCCCCGCCCTGATTCCACCGCTCGGCGGTGCCCCGATGATCTGTGGATCCTGGGGGAGCGCGCAGTGACCCGAGCCCGCCGGTGGGCTGATGAGTCTGCTTACGAACCCACGCCACAGTCGGCCAAGCTCCTGTCCCGCATTCTCGCGGATCCGGATGGTCTGACGTTTACGACCCGATTCGTCGACGACGTCGTGCGCCCCGCGGACCTGGACGTGGCCAGCGCGGCCATGAAGCGTCTGTCGGCTGGCCGCAAGAGCTTCCTGCCTCCGGCGCTGGCGGCGGCGATGGGGCTGGGATCAACGGCGTCGCGTTTGGCGCCGCGCACCGTGACGGCCACTGCGCGTCGCGTGTTCCGTGAGATCGTCGGTGACCTCGTCGTCGATGCAACGGACAAGGGACTCGGCCCGGCGCTCGCTCGCCTGCGTAAGGGTGGGAACCGCCTGAACGTCAACCTCCTTGGCGAAGCGGTTCTCGGTGAGAAGGAGGCATCCCACCGTCTGGCCGAGGTCTCGCGCCTCGTGACGCGCGAGGACGTCGACTACGTCTCCATCAAGGTCTCTGCGGTGACCGGCCCGCACAATCCTTGGGGCTTCCAGGAGGTCGTTGACCATGGCATGAGTGCGCTCCTGCCTCTGTACCGCCTGGCCCGCGATCATGGGACCTTCCTGAACCTCGACATGGAAGACTACAAGGACCTCGACCTGACGATTGCAGTGTTCACCGCCATCCTCGACCAGCCGGACATGCGCGGCTACGAGGCCGGCATCGTTCTTCAGGCCTACCTGCCCGACTCCCTCGGTGCCCTTCAGCGTCTCCAGGAGTGGGCGCGCACGCGCGTGGACGCTGGCGGTTCGCGCATCAAGGTCCGCATCGTCAAGGGCGCGAACCTGTCCATGGAGCGGGTGGATGCCGAAATCCACGGGTGGGAGCTCACCACGTGGCCTTCCAAGCAGGCTACCGACACCAACTACAAGCGCATGCTGAACTGGGCCATGACGCCCGAGCGTACCCGAGCGATCCGGCTGGGCGTGGCCGGTCAGAATATCTTCGACATCGCTTTCGCTTACGAGCTGCGCGCAGCACGCGGCGTTGAGGATAGTGTCGAGTTCGAGATGCTCTCCGGCATGGCGACGGGCATCCAGGAAGTTGTGCGCCGCGATGTTGGTTCGCTGCTCCTGTACGTCCCGGTCGTCAATCCCCGCGAGTTCGACGTCGCCATCTCCTACCTGGTGCGTCGCCTCGAAGAGAATGCTGCACCCGAGAACTTCATGTCCGGCGTCTTCGATATCGCTACAAGCGAGGACGTGTTCGCCCGTGAACGTGACCGTTTCCTCGCCGCCCTGTCCGACGTCGATCCCGACGCTGCGGTGCCCGTACCCAACCGCGGTCAGGACCGCTTGTCTGAGCGTGCGGCCGGGGTGCCCGCCGAACAGGGGAGCGTCGCCGAGCGCGCGCGTCGTCCCTTCGCCTCCGAGGCCGACTCCGACCCTGCGCTGGCGGCCAACCGCCAGTGGGCCCGTGAAATCGCTGCGGCTATCCCGGCGTCGACGCGCGGCGTCGAGGCGGTTCGTGCCGGTGCGCAGGCCCTGGCTGCGAACGAGGCAGTGGATGCGCTGATCGAGGCGAGTGCCAAGGCTGCCCACGCCTGGCAGGCCCTTGCCCCCGAGGAGCGTGCAGCTGCTCTGCACCGCGTGGGTGATGTCCTGGCTGCGCTGCGTGGCGAGCTGATCGAGGTCGCTGGATCCGAGGCCGGTAAGACCATCGATCAGGCTGATCCTGAGGTCAGCGAGGCCATCGACTTCTGCCACCATTACGCCGCAGCCTCCCTGGAGCTGGCCGACGAGGCGCACATGGCGGGCGCGCGATTCGTCCCCGTGGATGTCACCGTCGTCGCCTCCCCGTGGAACTTCCCCGTCGCCATCCCGGTCGGTGGCGTCGCCGCAGCCCTTGCGGCGGGTAGCGCGGTCGTCCTTAAGCCTGCCCCGCCCGCCAAGCGCTGCGCGGCCGAGCTGGTCGCTGCCTTCCATGAGGCCGGGGTACCCAAGGATCTGGTGGCGCTGGCACCGCTCGAGGACGGGGATGTCTCCCGGTACCTCGTGACCCATGAGGGCGTCGGTCGCGTTGTGCTGACGGGTTCTTACGACACGGCTCGCCTGTTCCGCTCGTGGAAGCCCGACATGCACCTGCTGGGCGAGACGAGCGGTAAGAATGCCATCATCGTCACGCCCTCGGCCGATCCGGATCTAGCTGTGCGCGACATCGTCCACTCGGCGTTCGCGCACGCTGGACAGAAGTGCTCGGCATCCTCCCTGTTGATCCTCGTCGGCTCGGCCGGTAAGTCCGCGCGCATCGCGCGCCAGCTGGTGGACGCGACCGCGTCGCTGCGCGTGGGGTTGCCGGCATCGCTGGATTCCCAGGTCGGTCCCGTTGTGGTTCCCGACGATGAGAAGGCTGTGCGCGGCCTGACGACGCTGGGCGAGGGGGAGCACTGGGTGCTTAAGCCCCGTTACCTGGGCGATGGACTGTGGACTCCGGGTATTCGCGCGGGCGTCGTGCCCGGCAGCGAATTCCACCTGACCGAGTACTTCGCACCCGTCCTCGGCGTCATGCGCGTTGATACGCTTGAGGAGGCCATCGAGGCGGTGAACGACGTCGACTACGGTCTGACGTCGGGCCTGCACACCCTCGATACCGGGGAACTCGCAACGTGGTTGGAGGGCATTGAGGCTGGCAATCTCTACGTCAACCGCGGCATCACGGGTGCCATTGTGCGTCGTCAGCCCTTCGGTGGGTGGAAGCGCTCGGCTATCGGCTCGACCACGAAGGCCGGTGGCCCCTCCTACCTGCTGGGGCTGGGAGAGGTCGAATCCGTGCGTGACACCAGCGCGGCGGGCCGTGCCGTGTCTACGGTGCCGGTTGACCCGCGTGTCCTCGCGCTGTGCAACGCGACTGCTCCTCACGTGGACGCGGCCGACGCGGCCGAACTCAGCCGCGCTGTCGCCGCCGACGCCGCTGCATGGGCCAGCGACTACGGTGCCAACCGCGACGTTACCGGAATGGCGTGCGAGCGCAATATCCTGCGCTACCGACCCACCCCGGTCCTTGTGCGCGCCGGGAGCGGAACCGCCCTGGCGGATACCGTTCGCGTCCTCGCGGCGGGCATCCTCGCGGGCGGTCCCATCGGCCTGTCCGTCGCCGACCAGCTGCCGGGCGCGGTGCTGGAACTGGCGGAGGCTGCGGGCATCGAGGTGACGATTGAGGATGCGCGCTCGTGGGATGCTCGCCTGGCGATGGTTGCGACGTCGGGTGGTCTGGGGATGCGCGTGCGCGTCCTTGGCCCGCGTGAAGAGTCCTCGGCACAGCGGTGGGCTCACGCGACCCGCGTGAGCTGGGGCAGCCCCGACGTTGCCCTGTACACGGGTGCTGTCACGGCATGCCCGCACTCGGAGCTGCTGCCCTTCCTGCGTGAGCAGGCAGTTTCGATCACGAACCACCGCTTCGGAACGCCGCTCGACCTGGCTGCGAACCTCCTCTGATCGGTGCGTGCCCCGCGGCATTGACCCATCCGATGGGTCGATACCGCGGGGCACTGCTATCCTCCGGCCGATGCTAGGGACGCTGGCAACGCGTCGGGGAGCGGTGTCCAAGGGATAGGTAGGCAACAAAGAACGCCCGCGACTCATCGTCGCGGGCGTTTGTCCATGCCCACGTGGGGCAGACAAAATCCGTCAGATCGCGCGAGCAACCTTGTCGGACTTCAGGCACTTGGTGCACACGTTCAGGCGCTTGGGCGTCCCGTTGACCAGGGCGCGAACGCGCTGGATATTCGGATTCCACCGGCGGTTGGTGCGAACGTGCGAGTGCGACACGCTCTTGCCGAAGCCGGGTCCCTTACCGCACACGTCACAAACGGCAGCCACGATG
>QWCI01000793.1_pt1 | contig 12881 bp, 12 predicted proteins | sample 1972541 | NCBI WGS metagenome assembly QWCI01 (sample SAMN09866712, study PRJNA288562) | Human oral metagenome isolate term3_saliva, whole genome shotgun sequencing... | isolation source: mouth | host: Homo sapiens | place: USA: California | reverse complement strand
TTCGTAATAACTCTCTAGGAAGCGAGTCCTGAAGATTTGCCATGAGGGCTTTTTCAAATTTTAAGTAGCTCATGTCTGTTAAGGTTTACTATTTGGTTTCTATATCATTCGGGTAGAATCCTTTACTGATTTTACCATTTGGCACTTCAAAGATACAAATATTTTTCATAACAGCATTAAAAGTAAGATATTATTTTCAAGGTTAGATTTATCTTATAGCAGTTATACGAAAAAGTTTTAAATTCCTTTGCCTTAAAAGCTCTTATAAACAATAGGAAAAACTTAGGAACTTTTTAGGAAAAGCTTAAGAACTTTTTAGAGAAAGCTTAAGAACTTTTTAGAGAAAGCTTAAGAGCTTTTTGGAGAAAGCTTAGGAGCTTTTTAGAGAAAGCTTAAGAGCTTTTGAGAGAAAGCTTAAGAGCTTTTTGGAGAAAGCTTAAGAGCTTTTTAGAGAAATCGATGGAACTATTCGAGGAAAGGGCATTATAGAGAGGATGAGAGGTAAGTAGATGGAAATGAGAGGGATTTGTGCTATATCTCTATGGTTTGCGTATTGAGATAAAGAGCAGAAGATGTGGATTTATGCAGAAGTTCCGTTACCAAACCGTTAGTCCATTCCTCGAATGGTAACGAAGAGGTAGAAGAAGGTAACCGACAGAAGAGTATTCGGTAACTCATTTTTCTGCGATTACGGTTCTTATGCTCTGTACCACAATGTTTTGCATAGCTGAAAACGCTTCAAAATCGGGTAACTTTGCCCATAAAAAAGAAGCGTATGGAAAAAGACAAAATGAAGGTTTTGCTCTACCTGAAAAAGAGCGGATTGGACAAGTCGGGGCAAGCTCCGATAATGGGGCGTATAACTCATGGTCGAACCATCGCCCAGTTCAGTTGTAAGCTGTCGTGCGACCCCAAGTTGTGGAATGCTCGTGAGAGCAGATTGAATGGCAAGAGCCGTGAAGCAGTGTTAACGAATGGCAAGTTGGAACGCTTGCTTCTCTCGGTACAGTCGGCTTATAGGGTTCTTTGTGAGCGAGGGATTGTCTTTACAGCGACAGACATCAAAGAGCAGTTCCAAGGAAGTATGCAAGCTCAAATCACCTTTTTGGAACGATACGACCGAATGGTCAAGGAGATGGAGCAAAAGGTGGGCATCGAAATAAAGGCTGCGACTATGAGAAGTTACCACACTGTTCGCAAGCACTTGTATGCTTTTATCCGAGAGAAGTACCGCACGGCAGACATTCCTTTCGGACAGATAGAAGAAGATTTCTTGGAATGCCTGCGACACTACTCGGTCGGAAAGTTGGGACATTCGCAAGGTTATTATCGTAAGATGGCTTTGGCGGTGAAGAGAGTCTGTTGTTTGGCGTATCGTGAGGGCTTGACAGAGCGACAACTATTTGCTCACGTAGAGATAGAGCGAGGAGAGAACAAACAACCTCGTGCATTGGACAGAGCCTCGCTGAACAAATTAGAGGAGTTGGCTTTTGAGCCTTATGAAGTGGAGTTGGAGACTGCTCGCAATCTCTTTCTCTTCTCTTGTTATACGGGCGTTGCCTATTGCGATATGGTTGCCCTTAATCGGGAACACCTTTTTACGGATGATGAGGGAGCTTTGTGGTTGAAGTTCCGCAGACAAAAGACCAATACCCTTTGCCGTGTGAAGCTCCTGTCTGAAGCGGTGCGTTTGATAGAGCGGTATCAGTCTGATGAACGTAGCACGCTCTTTGCTCCCATTGCTTACTCGGCTTACCTTATCCAACTCAAAGCCCTACAACTTCGGGCAGGTATCTCCGTTCCCCTTTCGGCACACGTTGGTCGCCACACATTTGCCACGCTGATAACCTTGGAACGAGGCGTTCCCATCGAAACGGTTAGCCGAATGTTGGGGCATAGCAACATCCAAACGACCGAGCGATACGCCCACGTTACCCCGAAAAAGCTCTTCGACGAGTTCGAGCGGTTTCTCTCTTTCACTGAAAACCTAACCTTAACTCTATAAGGCCTATGCGCAGTACATTCAAAATTCTATTCTATATCAATAAGAATAAAGTCAAAGCAGACGGCACAACGTCAATCCTTTGCCGTATCACTATAGACGGAGCGAACGTAGTGATAACCACAGGCGAAAGCACAACTCCTCACTATTGGAGCGTGAAGCAAGGAGAAACAACGGACAAGAAGACCAACCAACGCCTGCAAACCTTTCGAGAGGAAATCGAACAGGGGTACAATACCTTGCTCTACAAATATGGAGCGGTGAGTGCCGAGCTTCTGAAGAACTACTTGCAAGGCATCGGGAGAACTCCAGCGGCACTACTTGCCCTTAGTGCGGAGGAACTCAAAGCCCAACGAGAAACCAAGAGCGAGGGAACATATAGTAACAATCGGTGTTCCGACAGACAGCTTAACGCCTTTGTGCGAAGTCGTGGCGAGGAGGATATTCCCCTAACGGCTATCACGATAGATTTCTTTGATGATTACCGTTTCCATTTGAAGAAAGAGGGCTATGCCCCTGCAACGATAAACAGGCATTTGTGTTGGTTGACTCGATTGATGTACCGAGCCGTCAATCAGGGGACAATACGCTTCAATCCGTTTGAAGAGGTGAAGTATGAAGCCGTGGAGTGCAAGCCTCGTTTCCTGAGCAAAGGCGATGTGGTAAAGCTCTTGGCATTCCCGTTGCAGGAGGAAGGGGCGGAACTGAGCCGAAGAATGTTTCTTTTCTCTGTCTTTACGGGTTTGGCATTTGCAGACTTACAGAGCCTGCGAGCTTCGCAAATCGAAATAAACAACGAGGGGAAGCGGTATATCCGCAAAGCAAGACAGAAAACGGAGGTGGAGAGTTTGATACCCCTGCATCCGATTGTAGAGCAGATACTTTCGCTTTACACGAAAGAGGAAAGCAAAGGAGATTACAAGATATTTCCCGACACGATGAGCAAAGGCAAACTATCCACTCACCTCAAAGCCGTTGGTTTGGCGTGTGGCATTCGCACGCCGCTGGCTTGGCACGTAGCAAGACATAGCTTCGGCACGCTAACTTTGGAGGCAGGTATCCCAATTGAGAGTATTGCCAAGATGATGGGGCATTCGACCATTGCCAGCACGCAAATCTACGCTCAAATCACTGATCAAAAGATTGCAATGGATATGGAGAGGTTGATGTAATGATAGGTATAGTATATAATAGAAAAAAGAGCCTGAACCCTAGGCTCTTTTGATGAGACTTCATAAGTCACGACATAGGGTTATGTGTGTGAAAAATCTTTGAGCTCTATACCCTACGCTTGTTTGTGGCATACATCTATCAAGAATAAACCTCTTGACTGATTTTTGCGTTTAGTTCCTTTGTAATATCAATGCTTGTCCATTTAGTGAACATGTATTTCTGCTCTTTCATATAATTAATAATTTGCTGTCCTTCTGCTTTTGAAACACCTACAGCTTGAAGAAATTTTATTCTCTTACTCGGATAAATATAAGGACAAGCAGCCATATCTAGTGCAAATATAATATATTCAGCAGATATATATCTTCTATTAGCAGGTATTTCTTTTATCTTTTTCAGAGCGTGGTCAACAATAAGATACTTTAGATCTATAAACTGTTTCGCATTACCGAAGTAATATACCAGAATCGTAACTGCTAACATATTCAACTTCGGGAATATTTTTATCGTTCCATCGTTGTTATACCTTATTTTAAGATATCGTTCTATTTCTGGTAGGGACAAACGGTATTTGCTATTCATACTGCGTAGTATGATTAAGAAATATAATGTTTCTAGCTGGACATTGTCATCCATAGGGGCTGTTTGTAGTACTACGTTTATTTCATCACGTATCTTCTTGAACACAATCTCACGAGTGTATTCGGTAAAACGATGAACTATTGATTTATTCTTCCCTACCCTCAAACTATAATTATTATCCAGATAAATCCAAATTATATTTAGAATTTGCATTACCTTGAGAGTAGTGTTAATACGTTTGCTATTTGCATAGAGGAAGAAAACTGCATCGAGAATATTAAATAGGTATTTCGACAAAATCTTTTCAAGCTGTCTTCTTTTCTTTTCTACTTGTGGATATAAATCTTTTAAATTCAAATCAACTGCCGATAAACACAAGGCTTTATAATATTCATCAAGCTTTTTCAGGTTTCTCTCTAACCGAATAGCTAAGCGAGCCATTGTGTAGTTTAGGACATCTTTAGCTTCTACATTGTTGGTAGATACAATAGCCTTAAATCGTTTATTGAAGTCAGTTGCATTTAGGCGGAAATAAATATCAGTAGTTAGACAGTCGAGAGTTTTTTCACGATCAATCTTTAGAAGTTGCTCCTCTGCTTCCATTGATATATCCTGTTCTGTTTCTTCTATTTCTTCTTCAATAGATTGCTCAGATTCCGGTTCGTTAGTATATAGTTTGATAGTATCATTGAGTAAACAGTCTATCGCGATTTTTGCTTTTGTTATATCTGTAACAAAAGGACGTTCAAGAGTCTTACTCTTTTCTTGACTAAGACTCAACTTAAACTCTTTTAGATACATTTGAAACAACTGTTCGGCATCGACCTTAACAGCTTCGCTATTGTAGAAAAAAAAATAATCATCCACGTAGCGATAACATTCATAATCCACTTTGTTTCGGTAACCCTTTTCATATAGTTGCTGCTCTACCATTTGATCAACATGTTGCATAATAACTTCTGCAAATATGCGTGAACACTCTGGTCCAATGACTATGCCATTCGTTTCGTTATAGTTCATCTCTTGCATCATCTTATCCCATAATGCACCAATGGATCCGTCACACTTACCTTCAAATGTGTCTTTATATATGTCCACTCCACCACTTATCGCCCAAGCTATTGAATGCGTATATATACTGTCGAAACAGTTCTGTACATCCATTTTTAGTAGATGAGAAAACTTCTTTTCAGCACGCTGATATCTATAATCTTCATAGAATTTATAGATATTAGTGTATTGTTTATAGCTAAAGAATGTTTTGAGATTCTCATATTCGTTGAAATACATTTCCATTTTATCTGTTTTCTTTCCCATAAGCACGTGATGGAGCCGATCTTTATAATAAAAATAACAAGCTACTTTATTGGGATATCTTATGGAAAAATTACTTTTAGAACAGAGATATATGATAGTATCCTTATATCTGTTGTATAAATCAACCACTTTAATTTGATTGACAGGATGTATCAATGAAAGATATCTATGTTTCAGAGGTTTGTGTTGTATGCTATACACGAATGGAATACGTTTGAGGTCATGTGTTCTAAGCTCCAAAGAGTTCTTACCTTCGAATTCAGAACTCTTTCGGCAAAAGATTATAGCTAACACACCCAATATACCTTTGTCGTCTGTTCTATTCCAATGTAATGTATCTTGCCCTTCTCTACCTATTTCTATCCAAATACCATTACGCACTAGAAATCGATAAAAGTAACGATTACTAAAAATCAAAGGAAGTTCGTATGGTAGTACATCCGAGAATACTACTCGTTCTTTCTTGTAGCGAAGTCTGATTTTCTTTCTTCTCATAACCATTTCTTTATTTCCTTAATACGCTGAATACTGAAGGAAAACATTTTACGTTCTCTCCATCTATGATTGAAATCTATGTTTGATATACGCTTAACGAGCTTAGCCTTTACATTTGCGTAATCTTTTAATCCCGCATAAGGTTCTATGGGGTGTCCTTTTAGATATGTTGTCAGTTCATCAAGATCTTCCTTGCGATCCAGCAAATCATTATTATAGAACAAACCAACCTTTACGCTATTCTTCGATTTGAATAGCTTGAAATTACCAGTAAGAATATTCAATGAATCAAATAGATCACAATATGCTTGCTTAATATTGTACTTGCAGAGAGTTTCAAAATGGTCTATTGCATAATCAATTTTTTTATGGTATCGCTCCTTCTTTTTATCTGAAAGCCCATACGTAACTGACAGTTTTTTTGCGGTTCGATTCATGTACAAACAGTATCCTAGATAGTTCATAGGGTTTTCGACATGATTGTCTTTGGTAAAATCCATAATGCGACACTTGCCGGATCTATCTCCAGATGGTTTCAAAGATAAACCATAAGTTTGAAAAAAAACTGTCATATCGGCATAATACTGGTCTATAGAAGATTCAATAGGCAATGAGGCAAGAATGATAAAAATATCATCAACATATCTTGCATAGAACATCACCTCCTTTCGAGAAGATATTTTAGCGTCAATATCCCTCATATATAACTCACTTAAGTATGAACTGATCCCTATACCACGAGGAACTCCTCGTGATGGAGGAGCGAATTCATGACCTTTGATTTTCTCATATTCCCCCAATATACCTTTAATAAACGCTTTAGATTTATTAGATAGTAAGGTGTTGTCAAATATCATCGGCATTAGTTTGTCATGAGGTATAGACTCATAGAAACTTGAGATATCTGTTCGAATAACATAAACTGGAATATCAGAATTCAAAAAAGTCTTGATGTTTGCCAATATGCTATGTCGGTTAGACTGCTTTACCTTGAAAGTATGTTGAATATTATATTGAAGTTGCTTAATGGCAAAGAGATATGCGTGAGATGTCACATCTAACGTATAAACTTCTTTGTTGTCGTCAGCAACAAATTTATTCAAAGAAAACTTGAAGCTATGAGCATTTACCTGTTTGTCGATAGTTTCCAAATAAATGCGTAATACATCCTTTTTTTGCTCTATAAGGTTCTTTAATTCGACTTTTTTTATATCAAGTTCTAATGCTTCCTCCTGTGTTCTGTCTTTTTTCTGCCTAAGAACTGACACCGCTTTCTTTAGCTCCTCAAATCTTGCTAAAACATCACGATACTCTTCAGGCATAGTCTGTATGTCTATATTGCCTTTACGACTCTCAAGGCAATAAATGGTTTCAAAATTATGTGCAGAAAAAGATTGATCAAGCATATTTTATTTTATAACAAAGTTGAATTTCTATTTTAACAATTTTGTTGCAAGTTTGTAGGTAAACATAATTCGAGGATTAGATAAGTCCCATCGCTCCACTTCCTGTCGTATTAATTCTGTGTGCTTCTTGCTTATATCTTTCAAAGCATTTCCCACGGATTTCCGAAGATATTCGCTCTCATGTGCTTTGTGCTTACTGATTAGAACAATAGCCTCCGATGGATTTTCATTGAAGAACGGGCGACTTGTCCAAATTCTCAATCCCTCTGTTACCGCACGGACAACATTCGGATTATCGTCATTTATCCACTCTTCAATGAGAGGTAAGGACGTTTCATATCCTCTGTGTTTACAAACTTCATCGAAAGCCTTTGCAAGCATTTCCTGCACATGCCAATTTTCATCGGTGCTTATTCGCTCTTTCAGAAAACAAAGTGCATTATTATCCTCTGTTGCCAATCTACCCAATATCGTTGTTGCTAACATTCGTGCTTGATAGGCTTCGTGCTTTAACAATTCAAGTGCAAATTCAAAGCACTGTTCTTTTGAGTATGTAAAAAAGATTTCGTCGGCTCCATTAATGATGTGTTGGAAACCATGCTCTATTTGCAGTATTCGATTAAGTAGATCACTTATTTCCATTATTTTCCGATATTACTTCGTTATTTGAAACTGTTATGTTACTTGATATTGAATGTCTTGTTGTCCATTTGATTTCTATAAATTTGACAACGCAAATATATTTGACTTATTGCGAAAAGATACCGAGCGATTACGAGATTGCTCGGTATCTTTGGGACGGGTCATTCAATAGATTATTTCTGCATGGTTCAAAATGATAAGAAAACATATCTTGGCAATGTTTTATATTTAATGTGGAATGTTAGTCCTTCCAAAACCACCAGTTCAGCTTTTCCTTTTCCCTATGCTCTGGCGGTGTCTGCGCGAAGTAAACTGCACACCTGAAGGCATACAACACGCAACGGTCTTGCACCACTCCGGCATAGTCGTTGGACAGGGTAAAGAGTACTTCGGGGTCTTTGCCTTTCAAGTCTACGACAGAGGTTATCCCGATATTCCACAAATCGGTTGCAAGCGATTTCCCTATTCCGGGAATCACCATCAGTTCCTTAATCGTCTGCTCTTTGGTCATTGCACTTGACAAACTACAAGACAAGATTTCCGTCTCTGTCAATCTGCCAAAAAGGATTATAGGCTACCTCGAACACATAGCCGTCCAAATCCTTGAAATAGCCGCTGTATCCTCCCCAATACACTTTCTGTGCAGGTTTCACAATGGTTGCTCCAAGCCGTTCGGCTTCCTGCATCACGGTATCGACCTCTTCCTCCGATGTGGCGTTATAGCTGATTGTCATGCCCGAAAAGGATGTCTGCAGATAATTTAGCATTGTGTCTTTTTCCAATTCTTGCAGTGGATATAATCCTAAAACTATGCCACCCAAAGGAAACAATGCGTAGGCTTCCTGACTTTGTTGCGATTTCTTCCAGCCTAAGCCCTCGTAGAAAGCGAATGCCTTTTGAAAGTCTTTTACTCCCAATGTGATTAAAGTGAGTTTCTGTTTCATAAGTCTATACACTATGGAATTTGCTACAAAGTTACTCAATCATAAGAAGAATGACAAGGAAACAGCAAAAAAAATGATTCTTACGAATACTTTATCTCCGATAATTCTCTTGCAATAGTCGGTTGATGTCGGATAGTCGATAGAGTATTTTCCCTGCGATTTGGGTGTAGGGGATAATGCCCTTGTCCCGATAGTCCTGCAAGGTGCGAGGGCTGACGAAAAGCCGTTCACAGACCTCTCGCCCCGTAAGGTAGATTTCTCCCCCGAAGAGCGGACGATGCGTTTGGGCAATCTCTCGAAGGCGTTTGCTTACTTCTTGAATGCCCGAAATGAGTTGCTTCATTTCGGGTGTTTCTTTGTTGATAGTTTCGTATTCCATAGCTGTGGTTATTTGCGGTTGGACTTGGCAAGGAGTACTTCCACATCCTCACGTTTGTAATAGCACTTATGCCCGATTTGGATAAAGGGCAGCACGGACGTGTCCCGATAGTGCTGGAGTGTCCGTTTGCTGATGTTCAATATTCGGCACACGTCCCCGTTGTGCAACAGGTCGGGTAGTTCGGGCTTCGTGCCGAAATGTTCTTTCATACAAAGAGCCAGCTCTTCGATGCTCTTTTTCAGTTCCTCCCAAGCGGAGGTGTCGATGGCTGTAAATCTCATATCAATATCGTTTTAAATTGTTGTTTTTTCTCTTTTTGATGCAAATATACGCAGTCGAAATCCTTATTTTCTTGACTGATGAAATCAAGGGAGACAGCAGGAACTCGCAGGCAAAAGTACAAGCGTAATTCTTTCATTTCAACAACTTTAAACCAAGTGCGTACTTGTGGCTTCAATATGGTATGAAATGGCCCCCTTACCGATGGAAAATACTCTTCTCCTTTGTTTCTGGTGAAGAATGATGCAGACATTAGCAATTCGACGAAGTCGCTTGCAAAACCGTTCTCCTCTCTGTTCTCTTCCTTTGAGCATTTTCGTTCCGATTTCTCCTGTTTATTCCACCCTTTTTCGGAGCATTTTTCTGTACCCCGAAGCAACAACCTCGCAATCCTTGGTAATGTGTGTTCGGCTCTCTAACTTGGTTTCAGCATCCGTTTTCGGATGAAAGTTCAAAATCAAGCAAACAGAAGAAGTACGAACAATGAAAGGAAACAAGCTAAGCAGAAATACCATAGAAACTTTTTTATTTCACTGTGAAAGGATATATACAGTGAAAGAAAAAAGCAGAGAATGGCTTTCTGCTTTTTACCTACTGGCAAGTGCTACAAGGCTCGTCCTCCGTGAACAGACAGCCTTTTCTCTTTCACTTTTTATAACTAAATTTATTCATTCAAGAATTAGCAAATCAATTTATGAAATCAAGATATTACGACCTCCCCACTATCAAGGCGATATCGATAATAGACTATCTGCACGCCTGCGGTATCGAACCTGCCAAACGTTACAACGGCTATGCCCTCTATCACGCTCCCTACCGAGAAGACCCGAATGCCAGCCTGAAAGTGGATTTTCGGCAAAACCTGTGGCACGACTACGGCACAAGTCAGGGCGGAAGCATCATCGATCTTGTGATGCGGATAAAAGGATGTAGTGCCTACGAAGCAATGGCACATCTTGCCGAAGGAAAAGTGATAACTCTCGTACCCTCTTTCTTTCATCGTGCAACAACCACTACTGCAACCAATCCCACAAGCACAAGGCATATTCTTTCCATCAGCGAAGAATTGCCCTTGCATCTGCAAAGCTATCTCCGAGAGGTTCGCAAGATAAACCTTGCCGTATCAAGCTCTTATCTCCGGCATATTCGCTATGAGGTGGGAAAACGGGAATACTCTGCCATCGGTTTTTCCAATCGTGCAGGAGGGTATGAGCTTCGGGACGAAAAGACTTTCAAGGGAACAATCGCCCCAAAGGATATAAGCCTAATTCAAGGGGATATTTCTGAAAAGCTTTGTCTCTTTGAGGGCTTTATCGACTTTCTTTCCTATCTCACGATGAAAGGAAAAGAAACCGCCCCCTGCCTTGTACTGAACTCCGTCAGCAATCTTCCACGAGCCATTGCCTATCTCCACGAAAACGGTATCGACTCCGTCCGTGCGTTCCTCGATAAAGATGACGCAGGACAAAAAGCCCTCCAAGCCCTGCAATCGGCACGTATCAACGTGGAGGACATGAGCCGACAATATGTCGGATATAAAGACTTCAACGAGTATCACGTTGTCCAATGTTCCAAACAGCAGGAAAAGCAGGCGAGACCACCTCGCAAACGAGGGCTTAGGCGATAAAGTAAAAGAGAGCAAATAACATTATTTCATCAACAGGGTATTCAAATAAGTAGGAGGCGAAAAGTATGCAGACAGACGACTTTGTTTTGACAGGTTACAGCAGTTCTTCGGAACTGCAAGTTTGCTGCTCCAAACTTAGAAACAAAGCGTGTAGGCATTCACAGAATGCAGTAGGCGATAAGAGAGAAAGAGACCGTGCGAAGCGGACATTTCGAGAAATGCCATAGCTCATTAGGGTATTTTCTTTACGCTGCACTCCGTTATCGCTAAAAACACCCTCCTGAGCCAAGGGGAGGTGTCCCTTTGGATACCCCTAAATCAATCTTCAAGCAATGGGCTACGCCGTTTTACATATAGACAAGGCGAGAGGAAACGACTCAGCAATGACCGCTCACATAGCGCGTACATTCATGCCGAGTAACGTCGATTTCTCCCGCACGCACCTCAATCGAGAGCTGGTGCAATTCCCTGCAAATGTAACCAACCGTACCGAAGCGATAGAGCATCGCATCGCCACAGCAGGTATCTACCGAAAGGTGGCACAGAACCAAGTCAAAGCCTTGCGCTTTATCCTGTCAAGTTCACCAGAAGATATGGCTCGCATAGAGCAGGAAGGACGCCTGTACGAATGGTGTGCCGAATCGATGGATTGGCTTCGCTCCACTTTCGGGGCGGACAACGTGGTCGCAGCCACGCTGCACGCAGACGAAGACACACCTCATATTCACGCCACAGTTGTCCCGATTGTCACGGGTGAAAGACGGAAAGCCAAAGAGGAAGCCAAGAACGGCAAGCGGAAGTACAAGACAAAAAAGAATAAGGTACGACTTTGTGCAGATGATGTGCTCACGCCCAAAAAGTTGGAAGACTATCAGACGAGTTATGCCAAGCGAATGCAACGGTTCGGATTGGAACGGGGCGTACACGGTTCGGAAGCCAAGCACCGCACCACGATGGAGTATTACAAGGAAGTCCTAAAATCCACGAAAGAGAAAGAGGCGCAAGAAGCAGAACTCACTGCCAAGATAAAAGAGTTGGAGAAGCAGGCAGGCAAGCTCCGTATGAAAGGAACGCTGTACTCCCTCTTTGGCAACTCCGAACTCGACAAGGCAGAGAAGCGCATTGCAGACTTGGAGCAGGAAGCCGAACGGCGACGGTATCTTTCGGAAAAGGAGAAGAATGAAATCAGAAAGGAAGTCATCCTCTTGCAGGATACGGTCAAGGGAAGGGACGGAGCCATTGCCGAGTTGAAAGAAACCGTGCAGATTTACGAGGAAGAGCGGAATTGGATAAAACGCTTCTTCAATGGTTTCTACCAACTCTTGAATATCCGTCTGATGCTCCGAAAGATGGATTTCTCTGACGATAGAATTGCAGAAATGTATCGCACGGAAGCTCCCCAGCGAGGAACGGCTAAAGCCTATTCTGGATTATACAAGAGAGAATTTACGGAAGAGGACAGTGAAATCCGTATCACCAAGGACGAGAAGAAGCGACCACTCCTAACTATCAATGGGATTCCCATAACTGATTGGTGTGAACTGAAATGGAAACAGCTCATCAACCGTAACCGCTCTCAACGACTGTAAAACCGAAATACACTTTCTCTTTCATCGTAGTATTTCAGCCTTGACAAAACTTTTAAAAAGAAAATCACGCAAGAACGCTCACTTTCACTCGCAAATGTGTATCTTTGCAAATAGTAAAAGTGAGCGTTCTTTGGCTATTCAAAACAATGTACCTCAAAGCACTCTGCTCATTTCCAAATCGTTACCTACATATCTATTCTAAAATGGTAACACTCTATTATCCAACGAGATAGTTTGCAAACAAAAAAATCGCTTAGGAGCTTTTTAGGAAAAGCTTAGGAGCTTTTGAAAGAGTAATTAGGATCTACCTATAATTTGCATAAAAGGAAAAAGGATTTCCTTCTAGAAAAAGCAAGAAAATAGATAGAACCTATATAATATATAAGGTGTATTAACTCGGTATGATAAAGTTAATAACTTCCTTCTCCACACTAATTCTAAATGTA
>QWCI01001334.1_pt1 | contig 12887 bp, 17 predicted proteins | sample 1972541 | NCBI WGS metagenome assembly QWCI01 (sample SAMN09866712, study PRJNA288562) | Human oral metagenome isolate term3_saliva, whole genome shotgun sequencing... | isolation source: mouth | host: Homo sapiens | place: USA: California | reverse complement strand
GTGCGTTTGTACCAGGTTATAGACCAGGCGAACAAACATCGCGTTATATTGATAGAGTAATGACACGTTTAACCTTAATTGGTGCGTTGTATATTACCTTTGTTTGTTTGGTTCCTTATATCATTACATCATTATGGAAAGTGCCATTCCAATTAGGCGGTACTTCATTATTAATTGTAGTGGTAGTTATTATGGATTTCATCGCACAGGTTCAAAGTCATATGATGTCTTTACAATATGATTCTGTGTTGAAGAAAGCCAATTTGAAAGGCTTAGGGCAATAGCCCTTAAAAAAGGATAAGCAATGAAAGTTCGTGCTTCAGTTAAAAGAATGTGCCGTAACTGTAAAGTTGTTAAACGTGAAGGTGTTGTTCGCGTAATTTGTAGCGATCCTAAACACAAACAACGTCAAGGTTAATCGTATATTTCTTGCAAAGAACCCGCTGAGCAGGTATACTGCTCAGCTCATTCGTCCTGATATGCTGTTTGAGTATCCTGAAACGGGCTTTTCAAGATCAGCATATCAATAAACTTTAAATAATAGGAGTGCATAGTGGCCCGTATTGCAGGCATTAACATTCCTGATCAAAAACACACTGTAATCGCATTAACTGCAATTTACGGTATCGGTAAAACTCGTGCTAAAGCTATCTGTGCTGCAGCGGGTATTGCTGAAGATGTAAAGATCAGAGAATTGTCTGAAGAGCAGATTGAAAAACTGCGTGAAGAAGTTGGTAAATTTACTGTCGAAGGTGATTTACGTCGTGAAGTAACTTTAAGCATCAAACGTCTTTTAGACCTAGGTTGCTACCGTGGTTTACGTCATCGTCGTAGTTTACCAGTACGTGGTCAACGTACTAAGACTAATGCGCGTACTCGTAAGGGTCCACGCAAACCGATCAAAAAATAATCGGAGTAGATAATAATGGCTAAAACACCAGTTCGCGCACGTAAGCGCGTTAAAAAACAGATTGCAGATGGCGTAGCTCATATCCACGCATCTTTCAATAATACAATCGTAACCATTACTGACCGTCAAGGTAATGCATTAGCATGGGCTACTGCAGGTGGTTCAGGTTTCCGTGGTTCTCGTAAATCAACTCCATTCGCTGCTCAAGTTGCTGCAGAGCGTTGTGCAGAAATGGTTAAAGAATTTGGTTTAAAGAATTTGGAAGTTATGGTTAAAGGTCCGGGTCCAGGTCGTGAATCAACAATCCGTGCTTTAAATGCAGCAGGTTTTCGTATCACGAACATTACAGATGTGACTCCGATTCCTCATAACGGTTGTCGTCCACCGAAAAAACGTCGTGTATAATTGACGTTAGAATAATTGGAGAAAGAAAATGGCAAGATATTTGGGTCCTAAGCTCAAGCTAAGCCGTCGTGAAGGTACTGATTTATTCTTAAAATCAGGCGTTCGTGCGATTGAATCAAAATGTAGAAATAGACTTGATGTAGCACCAGGTCAACACGGTGCTCGTAAGCCACGTTTATCTGACTATGGTAGTCAGTTACGTGAAAAACAAAAAGTTCGTCGTATCTATGGTATTTTAGAGCGTCAATTCCGTAACTATTACAAAGAAGCTAACCGCTTAAAAGGTAATACGGGTGAGAACTTATTAGTATTATTAGAAGGTCGTTTAGACAACGTAGTTTACCGTATGGGTTTTGCAGCTACTCGTGCTGAAGCACGTCAATTAGTAAGCCATAAATCTATCGTGGTAAACGGTCGTGTAGTAAATATTCCTTCATTCCAAGTTTCTGTTGATGATGTAGTTGCTGTTCGTGAAAAATCTAAAAAACAAGCACGTATTAAAGCATCATTAGAATTAGCTACTCAACGTGAAAAACCAACTTGGTTAGAAGTTGATGCAACTAAAATGGAAGGTGTATTTAAACGTACCCCTGAACGCTCTGATTTATCAGCAGACATCAATGAACATCTGATCGTTGAGCTTTACTCTAAATAATAGTTAATTTACTTAACATATATTATTTAATTATTAGTAAGCTTATAAACAAAGAGAGGATAAAATGCAGGGTTCTGTGACAGAATTTTTAAAGCCGCACTTAGTGAATATTGAACAAATTAGTTTAACTCACGCAAAAGTGACCCTAGAGCCGTTAGAACGTGGTTTTGGCCATACATTAGGTAACGCACTCCGTCGCATTTTACTTTCGTCAATGCCAGGTTGTGCCGTCACTGAAGTTGAAATTGATGGTGTATTACATGAATACAGCAGCAAAGAAGGCGTACAAGAAGATATTCTTGAAGTATTGTTAAACCTTAAAGGTCTAGCGGTAAAAGTGCAAAACAAAGATGATATTGTTTTGACACTGACTAAATCTGGAATTGGCCCTGTGACTGCAGGCGACATTACACACGATGGTGATGTTGAAATTGTAAATTCTAACCACGTTATCTGTCATTTGACAGATAAAAATGCGTCTATTAATATGCGTATTCGCGTACAACGTGGTCGTGGTTATGTACCAGCATTAGCTCGTGTACACACTCAAGACGATGATCGCCCTATCGGTCGTTTACTTGTAGATGCACGTTTTAGCCCAATTGATCGCATTGCTTACAATGTAGAAGCGGCACGTGTTGAACAACGTACAGACTTAGATAAACTCGTTATTGAGATGGAAACAAATGGCACTATCGATCCAGAAGAAGCCATTCGTCGTGCTGCAACGATTTTAGCTGAGCAGTTAGACGCATTTGTTGATTTACGTGATGTTCGTCAACCAGAAGTGAAAGAAGAAAAACCAGAGTTTGATCCGATTTTACTCCGTCCAGTTGATGATCTTGAATTAACAGTTCGTTCTGCTAACTGTTTGAAAGCAGAGACAATTCACTATATCGGTGATTTAGTACAACGTACAGAAGTTGAGTTATTAAAAACCCCTAATCTTGGTAAGAAATCTCTTACAGAGATTAAAGATGTTCTTGCTTCTCGTGGCTTGTCACTGGGTATGCGCCTTGAAAATTGGCCGCCAGCGCCATCGTAAGAGTGGACGTCAATTAAACCGTAACAGCAGCCATCGCCAAGCGATGTTCCGTAATATGGCAAGTTCTTTAGTTGAACATGAAATCATCAAGACAACATTGCCTAAAGCTAAAGAGTTACGTCGTGTAGTTGAACCATTAATTACTTTAGCAAAAGAAGACAGCGTTGCAAATCGTCGCTTAGCTTTTGCTCGTACACGCAACATTGAAACAGTTGCTAAATTATTCAATGAATTAGGTCCACGTTTTGCACAACGTGCGGGTGGTTACACTCGTATCTTAAAATGTGGTTTCCGTGCAGGTGACAATGCTCCAATGGCATACATTGAGCTTGTAGATCGCCCTGAAGTTTCAGTTGAAGCTGCAGAATAATTTAAACTCATATTGAGTTAGCTTTTAGAGGTTGATTTTGGTATTCCATAATCAACCTTTTCTTTATCTTTTCTTATTCTTTAGTTTTTATAAAGAATCTTTTCAATTTTCTAATCTTTATCTTCCTCGTTATTTTTCCTAAACTGTATCTGTTTTTTCATAATGATTTATCTGGGGTTTCTGATGAAAAATGTATTAGTTATTAAATCAAGTATTTTGGCAAATAGTTCTCAATCTAGCCAACTTGTCGATTATTTAAAATCAAAAATTTCTGCGAATATTGTTGAGCATGATTTTGGTGTAAATCCACTTCCTTATTATGACTTAGATGCAGCAACAGGTACACGTGGTGAACCTAAAACCGCCGAGCAACAAAAAGCATTTGAATTATCAAATCAATTAATTGGCGAAGTAAATAAGAGTGATGTACTTGTTTTTGGTGTGCCAATGTATAACTTAGGTATTCCTGCACAATTAAAAACTTATATTGATTATTTAAACCGTGCGGGCGTCACTTTCCGTTATACAGCAAATGGTCCTGAAGGTTTAATTACAGGTAAGAAAGCGATTGTTATTTTAACGTACGGTGGAATTTATAAAGATAGTCTAGCTGACTTACCAAAACTTTATATGCAAACGGTACTAAATTTTATAGGTATTACCGATATTGAATTTGTTTACGCGGAAGGCATTGGTTACGGTCCTGAAGCGACTGAAAAAGCACAACAATCTGCAAAAGTAGAATTAGATCGTATTGCAGAAACTTTCTAAGATAATCTAAGTCCTCAGAATCTGCATCCTAAGCATTATTTGACTTCTTAGGATGCAGATTTTTTATAATAAGATAGTCTGTTTTATCATTGTAAAACCCTTTTGGCATTTTATTTTCTAGCGTGTAGAATAATTCAACAAGGAGAAATAGATGGCAGATTACCCAATTGACCGTGTGATGGTGTTTGATAAGCAGGCTTATCAGGCGATTGATAAATTGTTGGCTGAGGAAGGGATTAAACGCGACCCGAATTTAGATTATACCTGTGCGATGTATGATGAAGAGAGTGAAATTATCGCAACGGGAAGTTGTTTTGCTAATAGTTTGCGATGTTTGGCAGTTTCCTCAGCACATCAAGGTGAGGGGCTAATGAATGCGATTGTGACCCATTTGATTAACGAGCAATACGAACGGGGTAATTCGCATATTTTTCTTTACACTAAATGCAATTCCGCAAAGTTTTTCCAGAGTTTGGGTTTTTATGAAATTGCACGTATTGAAGATAAATTGGTTTTTATGGAAAATCAACGTAAGGGCTTTGCAAATTATTTAGAAAATCTGACCGCTTGCGTGCCCAAAGTTCAAGCAAGGCAGCGAGCTGCAGCGATTGTGATGAACGCCAATCCGTTTACGCTTGGGCACCAGTATTTGGTTGAAAAGGCTTCACGTGAGAATGATATCGTGCATCTGTTTGTGGTGAGCGAAGATAAAAGCCTCGTACCATTTTCAGTACGTAAGCAGTTGGTAGAAGAGGGTGTAGTGCATTTACCAAATGTTTATTGCCACGAAACTGCGTCTTATATGATTAGTTCTGTAACCTTTCCAAGCTATTTCCAAGAGAATGAAAATGCGGTGATTGAGAGTAACGCATTGCTTGATTTGCAGATTTTCAGTCAGATAGCCAAAGCATTGGGTATTCAACGCCGTTATGTGGGTGAAGAGCCATTTAGCCGTGTAACTAACCTTTACAACCAGATTATGCAAGCAGAATTGCCGAAAGCGGGGATTGAGTATGTGGTTGTGCCTCGTAAAGCGAATGAAGGGCAAGCGATTAGTGCCTCTAGCGTACGAGTAGCGATACAAGCGGGCGATTTTGAAAAAGTTTCTGCAATGTTGCCTGAGAGCAGCTACCAATTTTTATTGAGTGAGGAAGGACAAAAGGTTGTACAACGCATTCAGCAAGCAGAGAACGTGATTCATTATTAATTTTTAAGGGGATAAAAATGGCTTTTAAATATAAAGTGATTGGTTTTGACTTGGATGGCACGCTGATTAATACCTTGCCAGATTTAACGTTAGTGGTAAATTCGATGTTCTTAGAGTACGGTTTGCCAACGGTAACGCAGGAAAAAGTGCTCAGCTGGGTGGGGAAAGGTGCAGATATTTTCTTCCAAAATGCGGTAAATTACACGGGCAAACTGTTTGATGCAATGCAATTGACCAGTATGCGTGCGAGCTTTGATAAGTTTTATGCCACTTATGTGTGTGAAGAGAGCACGCTCTATCCTAAAGTGAAAGAAACGCTGGAAGCCTTGAAAACCAAAGGGTTCACGCTGGTAGTGATTACTAACAAACCAACTCATTTGGTTGAGCCTGTGTTAAGTGCATTTGGGATTTATTCACTCTTTAGTGAAACCTTAGGCGGTCAATCATTGCCAAAAATCAAACCAAATCCAGAACCGATGTGGTTTATTTGCGAGAAATTCGGCATTCAGCCAAGCGAATTGCTTTTTGTGGGCGATTCTGAAAATGATGTGATTGCCTCAACAAGAGCAGGTTGTGATGTGGTTGGTTTAACTTACGGCTACAACTATAATGTGCCAATTGAGCAGGCAAATCCAACATTTGTGACGTCAAATTTTGCAGATGTGTTAGAAATCTCGACAAAAGAAATCTAATTTTTTGAGGTGCGAGAGAGTAAAAGGGTGTTTTTGTCTAAAAAATGCTTATTTTGAACTTAATTTGTGCAATGTTAAAGATGTTTTTAAAAATATGTTTGACTTAATTTTAAGATTCTCTATAATGCACCTCGTTATTCAATTTTACTGAATGATGCAATGAAAAGTTGCCCGAGTGGCGGAATCGGTAGACGCAAGGGATTTAAAATCCCTCGCCTTTCGGGGCGTGCCAGTTCAAGTCTGGCCTCGGGCACCATTTTAAAGCAACTTTAAATGCGGGAATAGCTCAGTTGGTAGAGCACGACCTTGCCAAGGTCGGGGTCGCGAGTTCGAGCCTCGTTTCCCGCTCCATTTTAAAATATGCCCGAGTGGCGGAATCGGTAGACGCAAGGGATTTAAAATCCCTCGCCTTTCGGGGCGTGCCAGTTCAAGTCTGGCCTCGGGCACCATTTTAAAGTAACTTAAATGCGGGAATAGCTCAGTTGGTAGAGCACGACCTTGCCAAGGTCGGGGTCGCGAGTTCGAGCCTCGTTTCCCGCTCCATTTCTTACAATAGAAAATAAATGATAGCACCATGAGGTGCTTTTTTTATATCTAAAATTTTCCTATCTACGTTATTGTTTCTTTAATTTGTTCTCTAATCTTTTGCCTCATTTCTTATGTGAGCGTACTATAATGGTGTTTGTTTTTATTGATGAGGAATATAAAATGTCAAAAACGCTCCAGCAAAAAGCGGACGAAGCCCGCAATATGTGTAAATTAAAAGGTGACTCAATGTTAGACAACACTGATCGCCAAATTGCCTTTGAGGCTGTTTATGATAGCGAAGCACAAGCGAAACAAGCGGTCGAATTTTTCACGCAAAAAGCAAAATCAGTGGAAACAGAGGCTTGTCAAATTAAGTCAGAAATCCAACCGCTTGAAGATAGCTTTTTAATGCAGATGTGGATTGAATTTAGCTGTCAAGCAGAAGTGGTGTTATTCCAAATGGCGGTGAGATAAAAAAGAGGGCATTTGCCCTCCGTTTTTATTTATGATTATCGTGATATAACCACTCTGCTACCTGTTTAGCAAAGTAGGTCAAAATCCCGTCTGCTCCAGCACGTTTAAAGCAGAGTAATCCTTCTATAATACATTCGCGTTCTTTCAACCAGCCGTTTTGAATTGCTGCCATATGCATCGCATATTCACCCGAAACTTGGTAAGCAAAAGTTGGCACGCCGAAAGTCTCTTTCACGCGCCATACCATATCTAAATAAGGCATTCCAGGTTTGACCATCACCATATCTGCCCCTTCTTGAATGTCCATCGCCACTTCGTGTAAGCCTTCGTTGGCATTCGCAGGATCAACTTGGTAAGTAAATTTATTACCGCCTTTAAGATTGCCCGCTGACCCTACAGCATCGCGGAACGGTCCGTAGTAGTTTGAGGCATATTTTGCGGAGTATGCCATAATTTGGGTATTGATAAAGCCATTCGCCTCTAATGCTTCACGAATAGCACCAATACGGCCGTCCATCATATCGCTTGGTGCAACCACATCGGCACCTGCTTTGGCGTGTGAAAGTGCTTGCTTAACAAGAATTTTGGTAGTGATATCGTTTAACACATAGCTTTCTTCATCAATGATGCCATCTTGTCCGTGCGTGGTGAATGGGTCGAGAGCCACATCTGTCATCACGCCTAGTTCTGGGTATGCTGCCTTTAACGCACGTACGGCACGTTGTGCCAAGCCTTCTGGGTTGTAGGCTTCTTCTGCCATTAGTGATTTTTTCGCTTCGCCTACCACAGGGAAAAGTGCGATCATTGGTACGCTATATTTCACGAGTAAGCCTGCTTCAATTAAAAGTTGGTCGATGGTTAAGCGTTCTACACCTGGCATTGAAGGCACTGCTTCACGATGATTTTCGCCTTCAATGACGAAAACAGGATAGATTAAATCGTTGGCGGTAAGTTGGTTTTCTGCCACTAAACGACGACTGAAATCGTGTTTACGTAAGCGACGCATACGACGTTGCGGGAATACAGTGTTGAGGTATTGGGTCATTTTTTGTCCTTTTCTGATTTTTCCCCTCCCTCCGCAAGTGCAGGGAGTGAAGAGATAGTTTGTCGTAAAAATTAACCCGCTTTCGCGGGCTAAGATTAAGCGTTTTCTTCGCTCGTGGTTTCTTCTTCTCGTGGTTTGTAGAATCTGGCACAAATCACGCCAACTTCAAACAACAAGCACATTGGCACAGCCAAGAGTGTTTGTGAGAAAATATCGGGTGGAGTAAGTAACATCCCGATGATGAAAGCTGCCACGATGATATATGGGCGTTTTTCACGCAAGTCTTCTGGGGTGGTGATGCCTGCCCAGCAGAGCAAAATAATCGCCACAGGGACTTCAAAGCAGATACCAAATGCCAAGAAGATTGTGAGAACGAAGTCTAAGTAGCTACTGATGTCGGTTGCCATCTGCACCCCTTCAGGTGTGGTGCTGGTTAAGAAACCGAACACGATTGGGAACACCACATAGTAAGCAAATGCCACGCCACAGTAGAACAGCAAGGTGCTTGAAACTAACAGAGGGTAGATCAGGCGTTTTTCGTGTTTATATAATGCGGGAGCAACGAATGCCCAAATTTGGTACAAAATATAAGGTACTGAAAGGAAAATCGCCGTGACAATTGTGAGCTTAATCGGGGTAAAAAATGGCGTTGCCACGTTAGTAGCGATCATCGTTGCCCCTGCTGGCAAGTTGCTGGTCAGCGGTGTTGCCAACAAGGTGTAGATGTCATTCGCCCAATACACTAACGTACAGAAAACTACTAATACAAACACCAAGCTACGTAGTAAGCGGTTGCGTAGTTCAATCAGATGAGCGATAAGCGGTTGAGATTGATCAGCTTCTTGCATTCTCTTTCTCCTTGTCTTTTTGAAGTGCTTGCGGTGCTGGCTCGTCATCATCTGGTGGATAATAAATCGAGAGTTTTTCAGCAAGCAGGGCTTCGTCTAACTCTGCTTGTTCTGCATCTTCTGCGGTTGTCACCGTTTTTTCCTCGGTGGTAAGCGGTGGATTTTCTTCAGTGTTTTGCTCTTTTGCGTTTTCTTGCACATTTTCGACCGCTTGTTCTACGTCTTTGAGCTTACTCTCGGTTTCGATTTTCGCCTGAATTTCTGCCACTTGTTCATCGGTTAATTTAGTAATTTCACCTTTGGTGGTGTTCAAGTCTTGCTGCATTTGTTGAGCAGATTGTTTAAGTTCTTCCACGGTTTTGCTTAATTCTGGTGAAAGCGAACTTAAATTTAATTCCTCTGCTTTTTTAATGCTGTCTTTGAGCTCTTGTAGCTTAAGTTCTTGAGCCAGTTCGTTTTGCACGTTTGCTGCCAAGCCACGAATAGTTCGTACCCACCCCATCACGGTGCGGATCGCAATTGGCAAACGTTGTGGGCCTAGCACGACTAAGCCCACAATTAACACGAGTAATAGTTCGGAAAAACCAATATCAAACACGGGTTATGCCTGCTCTTTTTCGGTTGTTTTTTGTTGTTCAGCGTTGCTTGATTTTGCTTCGACTTTATCGAAAGCTGCATCTTGAGGTTTCTCATCTGCTATCGCTTTTTTGAAGCCTTTCACGGATTCACCCAAGTCTTGACCTAAAGTGCGTAATTTTTTCGTACCGAAAAGTAACACAATGATTGCGACCACGATCAGTAATTGCCAAATGCTAATTCCACCCATATTAAAATCCTCTTTTGTTAATAAAGTGTTGAAATAGTGAGAGTTCATTATACGCTGAAATCATAAAAAAGAAATCTCCCCCAAAATGAATAAATGGGAAGTATGACAATCCTCAAATTTTGTTGAATAAAACGCCACAAAACTTGACTATTTCGTACAAGATAGGTAGTATTCGCACCGCTATTTTTACTTGAGGATTACATTTTGGACAGTCATAGTCGATACTTTTCAGATTTTTATTGATTACCCTCCTTGTCCAACCTCAGGTTGCCGACAAAGTCGGTAACTTTCGTTTAGTATCTTTCCCTTTGTTCATTTTGTTCATTACCTCCTAACTCGGAGACATGAAAAATGATTCGTGCTTTTGCATTAGACCACGCACGCCTCGTAGGCCTTGATGAAACCTCTCGCGATCAATTAAACGATGCGATTTGGATAGATTTAATCGATCCAAGCGATGATGAACGTAGCGTATTAAAACTCGGCTTAGACCAAACACTCGCAGAAGAGCACGAGTTAGAAGACTTAGAAGCTTCTGCTCGCTTTTTCGAAGATGAAGACGGTTTACACCTTCATTCCTTTTTTTACTGCTTAGATGACGACGATTACGCCGATATTTCAACGGTCGCATTTACCATTCGCGATGGGCGTTTGTTCACATTACGTGAGCGTGATTTACCTGCATTCCGTTTATATCGAATGCGTTCTCGTCGAATGAAATTGCTTGATAGCAACGCTTATGAATTATTGCTCGACCTGTTCGAGACCAAAATCGAACAGCTGGCGGATGTAATCGAAACGGTTTATGCTGATTTAGAAAATATGAGCCATGTGATTTTGGATGGTAAACAAGAGGGCGACAGCCTGAATGAAGCACTTTCAGACCTTACTGAATTGGAAGATGTGAGCTCAAAAGTGCGTTTGTGCTTGATGGATACGCAACGTGCACTGAGCTTTTTATTGCGCAAAACACGCTTGCCAAACAACCAGCTCGAACAAGCACGTGATATTATGCGAGATATTGAATCACTCCAACCGCACAATGAATCGTTGTTCCAAAAAGTGAACTTCTTAATGCAGGCGGCAATGGGTTTCATCAATATTGAACAGAACCGTATTATGAAATTCTTTTCGGTAGTTTCTGTGATGTTCCTCCCTGCAACACTGGTGGCATCTACTTACGGAATGAACTTTGAGTTTATGCCAGAGCTTCATTTCAAATATGGTTATCCAATGGCGATTTGCTTGATGATTGTTGCTGCAGCTTCTCCATATTTGTATTTTAAACGGAAAGGATGGTTGTAAAAAATGCCTCTCTTTATTGGATAAAGAGAGGCATTTTTATCATTTTCGTGGATAAATCTTGAATTATTTGAGGTTACCTTACTCAAGCGGTCAATTTTTACCAATAAAATGCAAATTAAATGCTAAAAGAAGAACCACAGCCACAGGTTGAACTTGCATTCGGATTCTGCACTACAAAACGTGAGCCATCTAGCCCTTCGGTGTAATCGACTGTGCCACCGATCAAATATTGTAAACTCATTGGATCCACTACTAAACCGACATTTTGGTTTTCAATGGTTAAATCTCCGTCATTAACTTGATCGTCAAAGGTAAAACCATATTGGAATCCGCTGCAGCCCCCGCCTGTGATATACACACGTAAACGGAGATTGGGATTATCTTCCCCTTCAATTAAACTCTTCACCTTTCTTGCTGCAGCATCTGTAAAGATGAGAGGAATTTGGATATCACTCATATTAGCCTTATAACAAAAACAAATAATGGTGCATTATCCCCCAATCTGAGGGTTTGAGCAAGATCATAAAAAAGTGTAAATTTTAGTAAACTTTTCTATAAGGTATGGAATATCGACTATAATAAGAAAACTTTATAAGTTATTTTTTGTTTTTTTGTTTTAAGGTGGGTTTATGGCTGAGGTTTCTTCTCAAAGAAATGACGAGATTGATTTAATTGAACTTTTCCGCGTGTTGTGGAAGAAAAAACTCTGGATTGTCCTTTCTGCGTTTGTATGTACGCTAATTGCAGGTGTGTATGCATTTACGGCAAAAGAGCAATGGACTTCAACCGCTATTGTGGTTGCACCACGTTCAACCGATTTAGGTAGCTTACTGCCTGCACGAGCAGAATATGCTCGTATTATTGGTGATGGTGATTTTTCAGCTGAGAAATTATCCGATTCTCTTTACGGACAATTTAAACATTTCTTACTTTCTAACGATTTAAAACGTCAGTTCTTAGAGCAATCTGAATGGGTAAAAAATTACACCAAAGAAATGACGGAAGACCAAAAAAGAAAATATATTGAAGAAACCGTTTCAAAATATCTTATTGTTCACGAAGTTGACCCTAAGAAAAAAGATTTAACGGAATTAGATAAAATTGGTTTAAAACTCACCTTTTCAGCAGAAACGCCAAAAGATGCACAACTTGTATTAGGGCAATACGTTGAGTTTATAAACCAATATTTATTAAACCAAACTAACCAAGAATTTAAACTCGGCTTCAACTTGCGTTTAGATGCTTTAAAATTTGCTAAAGAGCAAATAGAAGAAAGTTTAACTGAAACTAAAACGGTTCAAGTAGAAAACTTAACCAATGCGTTAAATATTGCAAAAAAAGCAGGAATTACTGATTTCTCAAGAGGAAATAATAACATTTCCGTACCAGAATATATGTTAGGAGATGCTCGTTTAAATATCTCTGATTCTGAACTAGCAGACGGTACGTATTTATTTATGCTTGGTGAAAAATACCTGCAAGCTCAATTAGATATTGCTAAAAATAACCCTGTTGTTTATCCAACAAATTATTATAGTACGGAGAGACAGTTGAGTAAGCTAACTAAATTAGCCCCTCAATTAGATTCGGTTGAAAATGTAAAGGCGTATTATTATTTAAGTTCGCCGGATTATCCTGTGGTTAAAGATAAGCCTAAGAAAGCATTGATTCTTGCTATTGGGTTTATTATTGGACTAATTATATCATTAATTTCTATTACATTTTGTTTTATATTTAAGAAGCATATTTAGCATGTTTAGAAAAATAATTAAGAATATTTTACTCTTAATAGTTGAACATGGGGCT
>QWCI01000791.1_pt1 | contig 12893 bp, 9 predicted proteins | sample 1972541 | NCBI WGS metagenome assembly QWCI01 (sample SAMN09866712, study PRJNA288562) | Human oral metagenome isolate term3_saliva, whole genome shotgun sequencing... | isolation source: mouth | host: Homo sapiens | place: USA: California | reverse complement strand
CACTTGTCCCGGACGACAGGTGCAAGGGTGGTGCGGATCGTTGTAATACCCACAGGGACAGGGGTTCATGGCGGCAACGAGCATGAAAGAGCAGGGGAGCGTGACGTTGTAACGGGCACGCGAAATACTGATTTGGCGGTCTTCGAGCGGCTGGCGGAGCGTTTCGAGTGCGTTTTTGGAGTATTCCGGAAATTCGTCGAGAAAGAGCACACCGTTGTGCGCCAAACTGACCTCGCCGGGCTGAAGATGTGCACCGCCACCGATGAGGGCGACGTCGGAAATGGTGTGGTGGGGCGAACGAAACGGGCGGGTGGAAATGAGGGTGTCGCCGCGTCCGAGTTTACCGGCCACGGAATGGATTTGCGTGGTCTCCAAACTTTCGGCCAAACTGAGAGGTGGCAAAATGGAGGGGAGGCGTTTCGCCATCATACTCTTGCCGCAACCGGGACTGCCCACAAGTAACAGGTTGTGCCCGCCGGCCGCCGCGACTTCAAAGGCGCGTTTCACCAAAGGTTGGCCTTTGACTTCGCTGAAATCGTAGGGAAAAGTTTCTTGCGCGGCATAAAATTCGGCGCGTGTGTCGACTATCGTGGGCAAGAGGGGAGCGCGTCCCTCAAGATGGCCAATCACTTCCGTAAGGTGGCGCACGCCGAACACTTGCACGCGGTCTACCACAGCGGCCTCGCGGGCATTCTCCTCAGGCACGAAGAGGGTGGTGTAACCCATGCTGCGAGCGAGAATCGCCGCGGGGAGTACGCCGCGAACGGGGCGCAGATCGCCGTTCAAACCCAGTTCGCCGAGAAACATGCAGCGCTCTATTTGCACGTCGACGGGGTGAATGCGTTCGTGGGAAAGCAATAAACCGACGGCAAGCGGAAGATCGTAACTGCTACCTTCCTTCTTGACGTCGGCGGGGGCGAAGTTGATGGCCATGTCTGTCCCGCTCGCCAACGGATAACCACTGTTTTCGAGGGCGGAACGGACGCGCGTTTTGCTTTCTTTCACGGCGCTGTCGGGAAGACCGACCATAACAAAGAGGGCATCGCGGGGTTGATCGAAACGGGTGACGTTTATTTCGATCAATACGCGCGAAGCGGTGAGGCCGTTGATGGCTACGGTGTGAATGGTGGAGAGCATGGCGGAGATCAAGGCGGGTTTTGCGAAAGACTCCTCAATGCACGGCAAGAATGCGCCGACAAGCGGAGAAAACGCATTTATCTTCACACGCAAATCTACATATTTTTAGGGAAATGCCCAAGCGATCGGGCATTTCACGGCAGTTTTCTCTTCGAGGGAGGCGACAAATCGCTTCTTCTCCACGGCTGTTCCGCGTTCGACTGCTTGTTTTCGACTCTGCGAGTGATGTTTTCGGCGGGCAGACGTAGCACTTTCGCCAAAAAAAGAAGGCCGCCCTACGAAAGCGGTGGGCGGCGATTCAAAAGTCCTCTACCAAACATAATCTCTTTCGCGCAAAATCAGACGAACGATAACTTGTTCGGTTTTATGCGCCGTATGAATTTTAGAAACTTCGGGGCTGTTTTGGGCGCATCGTGGGGGAAAAATCAACGAAGGCGCGTCCAAAGCGCTGCAAATCGCCAAGCACCTCGTCCACCCTGTGAGGTATAGGCCAAAAGTAGGCGAGCCACCGCGCGATCGAGCCACGAAACACGGCGAAGTTGCGCACCGACAGCGGAAAGTAGCGCATCGGCGGCCGAACTTGCGCCTTCTGCGCGAAATTGTCCTGCGATAATGTGCACGCGCAACCACAAAGCCAAACGACATTGGGCTTGTTCATCCGTGGCATGCTCTGCAATCGACGTACTGTCCGCGACTGCCGGCGAAGCGTCCACAGCTTGCGCAGAAGATTCGGCACCTTTCGGAAAACCTCCCGCTGCTATCGGAGAAAAATCCGCAGAAGGTGTCGAAAAATTTCCTCCATTCAACTGAAGATCAAGCGTGTTCGGCGGAAAATGGGGGGCTTTCTCTACTTGTTCGGCCAGTGTGCGCAGCACATGCACAATTCCTTCCGCATTCTCCGAAAGCGATGCGCCGGTGATGCTGTGTGGCGTGCGATAGATGCGGTGAAACACCGCAGAACACCAAGCAGGACGCGGCGCCGCGCGAAGAAGTCGGAAGCCCAGCTCGTAGTCTTGCCAACAAGTGAGCGTTTCGTCCCAACCGCCGACCGCTCGCAACAAATTTGCCTCGGCTACGAAAGATTGAGTGGAAACTTGCGCGCTCAACAAGTGGTGTGCCGCCGAAGGGTGGGGCACGCCGTGGCGCACTTGCGTCGATCCGTCGGGGAAAATCATGCGTGTTCGCGCCAAAACCCACTGCGCAGCGGTGTCCTTGCGCAAGGCAGCGAGCATTTGCGTGAGAAAATCGGGCGACATTTCGTCGTCTGAGTCGAAAAAAGCCACATAACCGTCGGTCACGGCGCGCAATCCGCAGTTGCGTGCCGCGTTCGCGCCGGAACGTGGCTCATCGAGCAAGCAAGTTTCGACAAAACGCCCACCATTCGCCGACATCCAGTCGGCCACTCGCGACCGCGTGTCGTCGGTCGAGCCATTGTCCACCACAATCAGGCGCACGCGCTCATACGTTTGCGCTGCCACCGATTGCAGACAGCGGACAATCACCTCCGAACGATTGCGAACGGGAATGATTACGCTCACCGTCGGTACAAAAGCGGAGCGCGAATCGGCGAAAGTGGGGCATTTCCCCTCCGCCGCTGGGACGTTTGAAGCAAAAACGGGGTAGGACATGACAAGATAGGGCGACAATGTGCTGCAACGACACAAAAAAGGCGGGAGCCGCGTGGGCTTCCGCCGATGAAAGGGGGATTAGTATTCGTCTTCGTTGAAGAGGAAATCTTCTTTCGTGGGATAGTCGGGCCAGACGTCTTCGATCGTCTCGTAAATTTCGCCTTCGTCTTCCAGTTCTTCGAGGTTTTCCACCACTTCCAACGGAGCGCCCGAGCGCATTGCGTAGTCAATCAATTCTTCCTTGGTAGCGGGCCAAGGTGCGTCTTCGAGTTTCGAAGCCAATTCCAATGTCCAATACATAGTTACGTGGATAGGTTTTACGGTTTGAGCGTGCAAAAGTAACATTTCCTCGCGGATAACCAAATTTTTCGTCCATTTTTTCACCACAACGGCTAACTTTTGTGATTTTCGTGCGGAGAAACCCTTACAAATAGGCCACAACGTAATGCTGCTTGTGGAGTTTCGGTGCGAAAAAAGCCAAGCCAAAACGGCCGAGATCAAAACTTACGCATACTTCCGGACGCTCCGCGAAATGCTGCCACGCTGCTTTTGCCGCCGCGTTGTGCGCTATGCCCCGCACCACCACAAGTCGGCAGTGCGCAGTGTCCGTGTTGTCGAAAAAAGTCGACAGAAAATCGTCGGAAGGCAACAATTCAGCCGCGGCGAAATAGACAAAATCGTGCTGCCCCGTCCACTTTTCCGCAGAAGTCGGGAGCGCTGCGTAAGTTGTGAGCCGTGCCTGTGTGCGCGCCGCCGAGAGATAGGCGATTTCGCGTGCGCCGACTGCGCCGACCACGGCGATGTCGTTGGCTTCCGCAGCGTTGGCTACCCGAAAGAGGAGGCGATCGTCTTTCTCGCTGAGCGTTCCGGCGAGCGACTCGGGATCGGCAGCGGGCAAACGGCGGCGGCGCTGCAAGTCGGCGTAGGCATAGTAAGCCATGTCGTTGTAAATCACCTGCGTGATCCACGAAAATGCCCACGGAGAGTGGACTCCGTAGCCACGACGGTGGCGCCAGCGCGAAATCCACCGCGTGAAGCGGCGCAAAGGAGAGTAGTCGGGGTGCATTGGGGAGGAAAGTTGACGTTGAAGTTGCGCACTTGGCGATGGCGAGCGCCCGTTTCAAACGCAATGCGCGCATCTGCTCGCCGCAAAGCGGAACAGATGCGCACACTGAGGGGAGGTTTGCCGATTCACCGCGGGTGCTGATCACACCGCAGGACTTGTTTTCGACAAACGGCAGTCGGGAATGGCAAATATGCTCCCGTTATTAGATGCCGAGCTTCGTGCGGATGGCCGCGGGGATGGCGTTTTTGTTGATCACGATGTTCATCGTCTTGTAAGCGGCGTAGGGTTTCGACACATACCAGAAGCCTTTGTAGGGACCGTAGTCACCCCAAGAGTTTTTCATCATGAAATACTCCTTGCCGTTCTGGTCTTTTGCCAAACCGTAGATCTGCATACCGTGATCGTCGGTCGTTTCCCAGTTGTCGTAGGCGAGTTGGCGCATCTCCTGCGTGATGGTCTTTTCGCCCTTGCTGTCGGTGGCGTTGATCTTGGCACCGGCCTGTTCGCCCGTCCAGCGCGACTGGTCAGAACCCACACCGGCCGAGCTCTTCGTGTCGGGCACGGTGGCCACGCAGCGGTGTTTGCCCGTGCGGCGCGAGAAACCGTCCTCGCTCACGTCGGCACCCCAAGCAAAGGTGTAGCCGTTGCGCACAGCGCTCTCCATCACTTCCATGAGATCGTTGAGGGGGAGGTTGTAGCTGGGCGCCCAACGCCAGTTGTCCTGCACTTCGATGACGAAAGGCTTGTAGAAAGGCTCGTGCGTGTAGGAGGTGAGGCTCACATAGTCGTTGGGATCGAGACGGAGGTAGTCCTTCACGTAGGTGTGGGGCGTGTATTCTTTGCCCTTCACCTTGAAGGTCTTGGGCGCTTCGCCGAAGTAACCGTCTACCATTTGTGCCACCGTCTTCTTCCAGATGGGGTTGATGGTCTTGTGGTCGCCCTTCGCCACGCTACCCACGAAGGCTTCGAGGCCGGGGAAGAAGTGTTTGAAGTTGAAAAGCGAATCACCGTAGAGCGTTTTGGGGTAGGGCATGGTGCCTTCGGGCACGAGGCCATAGCGATCCATGCAGTAGATCACGTCATAGAACGAACCACCCTGCGAGAAGCTCACATCGCCGTGCGTACGAACGGCACGATCGGCGCGGTCGTTGTAGGTTTTGGCCACAACAAACGATTCGCAGAGATCCACATCGGCGGGTTTCAACGAGGGGTTCTTCTTGAGGACTTCGCTTTCGAGGAAAGCCAAAGAAGAATAGGCCCAGCAAGTACCCGAGTTGTTCTGGTTTTTGATACTCGTCACAGGGGCCGACACGATAGTCGTGAACACGAGCGTGTCTTTGGGGGCTGCCTTCTTTGTGTTGTTGGCGGCAGCGGCCGCACCGAAGAAGCTCAGCGCCGCGAGGGCGAGGGTAAGAAATTTCTTCATATTGGAATGATAGTTATAGGAGTTTACGATGAAAAAAGGGGCGCCGCGCCTTGGGGCGAAACCTGTGGAGCGGGGCGCTGAAGCAGCGTGCGATACGCCGCCGGTCGATCAACGTGCCAAGAAGGCTTCGACATCGTCGGAGTGATAGGGCACGAGTTCCGTGCCGAGGAAACGACAACCGTCGGCCGTGATGAGCAGATCGTCTTCGATGCGGATGCCGCCGAAATCCTTATAACTCTCGATGGCATCGAAATTCAAGAAGTCGCTGTTCGTGCCTTCGGCGCGCCAGAGATCGATGAGGTCGGGGATGAAATAGATGCCCGGCTCGTCCGTCACGACGTGTCCCACTTCCAAGCGGCGACCGAAGCGCAGACTGGCCAAACCGAACTGGTCGGAGGGGCGCGTCTCGTCATCGTAGCCCACATTCACCTGGCCGAGGGCTTCCATGTCGTGGACATCCATGCCCATGGCGTGGCCGAGTCCGTGCGGCAAGAAGAGGGCGTGGGCACCGGCGGCCACCGAAGCGTCGACATCGCCCTTCATCAGGCCGAGGGCCTGCAAGCGTTCGGTCATCAGGCGGCACACCGCGAGGTGCACATCCATGTATTTCACCCCGGGGCGCGCCACTTTGAGCGCCAAATCGTGGCAGTCCACCACAATGTCGTAGACATCGCGCTGGCGCTGGCTGAAGCGGCCCGAAATGGGCGTGGTGCGCGTATGGTCGGAGCAGTAGTGCTCGCGCGATTCGGCACCGGCGTCGACCAAGAGCAGGCGCGTGGGATCGAGCGTGGCCGTCGAGGGGAAACCGTGCAGCACTTCGCCGTGCATCGATACGATCGAGGGAAAGGAAACCATGCTACCGCGCGACGAGGCAATGCCGTCGAGCGCACCGGCGATGGCGGCTTCGGTCATGCCGGGCTGTACGGCCATGCGCATGGCGGTGGTGTGCATCTCATAACCGATGGCGGCGGCGCGGTCGAGTTCGGCGATTTCCTCCTCGCTCTTGATGTTGCGCAGTGCCACCACGGCACGAATGAGTTCGATGCTCGCCGCCTCGCGCACCTTCAGGGGGTGCAGGCCGGTGAGATCGGCCATTTCGATCATGATATCGTGACGATAGGGGGGCAAGTAGTGCACGCGACGTCCCAAACGGCGGGCTTCGGCGAAGATCGCCGCCAGTTCGCTCTTCGGGGCAGTGCGTTCGATGCCACTCTCGGTCGCCATGTCGGCCATCGAAGGGACAGGACCCGTCCAGATGACGTCGTCGATGTCGATGTCGTTGCCCACGAGCGTCTCGACGCCGCTTTCGCAGTCGATCACCAGCGCCAGCCCGTCGCGGTGCTGACCGGTGAAGTAGAGAAACGAACTATCCTGACGGAACTTGTAGGGGTTGTTCGGGAAGTTGCAGGGGCTGTCGTTGTTGCCGGGGATGAAAATTATGCCGCTACCGACGAGTTGGCGCAGGCGGCTGCGGCGCTCTGCATAAGTGGAACGAGAAAAGAGCATAGAACGCAGTTTTTAGTAATTATTCTTCCCGCAAAGTTACTACATTCCGCGCGGAATAGTATACCTTTGCACAACTTTTATAGACTGATATGCAGCATTTGTTCGCCAAAGGGGCCAAAAGCTGCCACAAATGTTTGTGCTTATGAATGCAACGACAGGACTGGTTTTGGAAGGCGGGGGTATGCGCGTGGTATTCACCATCGGGGTGCTCGACTACTTGATGGATGCCGACATCACCTTCCCCTATGGCATCGGCGTGTCGGCCGGTGCCGGCCACGGCATGTCTTTTCTGAGTCGGCAAAGAGGTCGCGCCAAGAAGACGGCCATCGATATGCTCGAAAAATATCAATACATCGGGCTCAAACATTTGTGGCAAAACCAAGCCATTATCGACCAAGATTTTCTCTACGACCGCGTTCCCAACGAGATTCTGCCCTTCGACTACGACACGGCCTTCAACAATCCCATGCGCTTTGAGATTGTCACCACGAACTGCCGCACGGGGTACGCCGAATACCACACCGAGTGCCGAGATCGCAATCGCTTGCTCACCCTCTGCAAGGCCTCGGCCGCGCTGCCTTTCGTGGCACCGATCTGCCCTCTCGACGGCGTGCCGATGCTCGACGGCGGCATCACCGACCCCATCCCGCTGGAGCGCGCCATCAGCCAAGGTTTCGCCCGCAACGTCGTGGTGCTCACCCACAACCGCGGCTATCGCGATGCCGGCAGCGACGTGCGCATGCCCAAATTCGTCTATAAAAATTACCCCCGCCTGCGGGTGGCACTCTCCCACTTGAAGCGCGTCTACAATGCGCACATCGAACTGGTCGAACAGCTCGAAGCCGCGGGGCAAGTGCTCGTCATCTGCCCCGAAAAGCCCCTCGAAGTGGATCGTTTCGGCACGCGCATCGACCAACTCGAGGCCCTCTATGAGGAGGGATATGCCTGCGCCGAACGCATTTTCTCACAACCGCACACCCAGCGTTTTCTCGCCGGAGAATAAAGTTGTGGTGTTTCACGGGAAACACCACAACTTTCTCGCGAAACCCGACTTGTTTTTTTCGATTTCGCCCCGCTTTTCGTCAAGACCTTCGGCGAGGGCGGGGCGAAGTTCTTTTGCCTTGACTGATGGTTCTCCATATTTTCAATCCCTCGCACGACGAAGCCCTCGCCGCTCACACGGCGCACTACTGTCCCTCACGCCCTGCACGCCGATTGGCTCACGCGCTGGCCGAACTGCCCCGACTGTGGGCGGCGGCCGGTGATGTGTGCCTGCATTTGCCCGAATCGGGCGGCACGGAAGGGGTGGAAATTCCCGATTGGGCCGCGGTGGAGCGCATCGATCCGTGGGGATGGGATCGGCATTTGGTCGGATTGTTGCGCCGACTCGGCGCGCCCGAACGTCTCCTGCCCGACGACGAGCGGCTCTGTGCGCTGCGCCGCATGAGCAGTCGCGAGATGGGGGTGCGATGGGCGGAGGGTTTGCCCACCGACGACCTGCCGGGAGTGGTCAAGCCCCGTGCGGTGTTCTGCACCTCGACGACGGCGGTAGAAACGGCCGCGGCGACGATGAACGGGCGCGCCATGATCAAACAACCGTGGAGCTGCAGCGGGCGCGGGGTGTGGGCGTTTGCCGACGATGAGCCCTGTCGTCGCCGAATCGAAAAAGCCATTCGCCAACAGGGTGGGGTGGAAGTGCAGGCACGCTGCGAAGGCCTGCTCGATGCGGCGCTTGAATTTAGCATCGACGCGGCGGGGCACGTGCATTTCGAGGGCGTTTCGCTCTTCACCACGGCGGCCGGCGGTGCCTACGGGGGCAATCTGGCGGCGCACCCCACGCAGTTGCGGCACACCTTGCTCGAACGTGCCGCTGCGGTGGGCAGTCCGCTTGTCGACGAGGTCTTCGACACGCTCATTGCCCGCATGGCGGCGCGCATTGAGGAGGTGTACGGCGCGGGATGTCCCGACACGGCGGCACGATACGTCGGCCCCTTGGGCGTGGATGTGCTGGTGGCGCGCGAAGGGTGGTTGCCCTATGTGGAAATCAACCTGCGGCGCACTATGGGACACGTGGCTTTGGCGGCCGGTCGCACGTTTTCTCCCGACGAAGCGCCGCGCCTGCTCCGACTCGGTGCGCACGGTTGGGATTTGGTCGACGAGATCGCAACGGACTAATGAGGATTTTCGACTCGACCGAACGAAGGCACAAACGAAGGCCGCGACGGGTGGAGCAGCAGCCCTCGTCCTGCCCCTCTCACCGGCGCAAAATCGAAGTGAAAACACGCAAGCGGACACGAAAAAACGGCTCCCCGACAGTGTAAAAATGCTGTCGGGGAGCCGTCTGTTGGGAGGGTTCGCGAACGAACGCGGCATCAACGCTCGCGCTCGCGGAAGAGTTTCAACGTTTCTTCGCCGGCCACGATGTAGTCGTGGCGCGTGTTGGGATAAGTGCGCACGCTGTCGGTGGTGAATGAGGAGTAGAAAGTGGGCGTTTTGGCTTCACGATCGACCGAAGTGCCGGCTTTGAATCCGGAACCGGCGGCGGCTTTCACGAAGGCGGCTTTGTCTTCGGGATACTTGAACCAGAGTTCGTTGTACACACGGCCATTGTTGATCACAAAGCGGCAGAGCACTGCGCCTTTCGTGGTGGTGAGCTCGTAAACGTCGGCACGTTCGCTCACTTCGTCGCCGGCTGTCGAAGCCGTGGCGGTGGTATCGGTCATATTCACGAAGCCTTTTGCCTCGAGCATCTTGCGCAACTGTGCATTGGTGTACTGAAGAATCAGACCGCTCGAGCGTTTGGCATAGACATCCCAGTAGTTGACCACCTTTTCGCGCAATTCGGCCTCGTTATCGGCCACCGCTGCGGGTGCTGCGGGCGTGGTGTCGGGCTTCGCAATGGGAGTTTGCACCGTGGGTTCGGGCGCGGCGAGGTAACGATCGTAATAATAATATCCTCCTGCGGCACAACCGCCGACCACCAAGGCAAGTAGGCCGAGCGCCCACTTCATTCCACCACCGGAACGGCGGGGCTCGTCGTCGTCCTCGTCGGTCGAGGGCTCGAAAGCGGGGGGCGGAGCGACGGGAGGTGTCGGGGTGGGGGGCACAGGCGGCACTTCGGGCGCAACGGTCGGCGCAACCGGTTCAACAGCGGCGGACGTTGTCGACGAAGCGGGCGCAGAGCTTTGGGCAGCCGCGGCATGGGCAGTGGAAGTGGCGGTTTCGGCCGTCGCTACTCCCAATTCTTCACTCAAACGCTCCACGGCCTGCAATTCGGGGCTGGGCGTGGCGGCTGCGGTGGGAGCGGGAGAGGGTGACGGCGTTGCGGGCGGGGGCGGCGCAACGGGGCGGGAAACCGGGGCGGAGGGGGCAGGAGTGCTACCGCCGCCGAGGGGTTTCGACGTAGAGGCGGGTACGAACGGACGACGATCGACCACGCAACCGCAATAGGGGCAGTATTCGGCGTGCACCGAGACGGGACGACCGCATTTCTTACAGGGATTCACTTCCATAGGTGGGGAGTAGGTTGCAGAGATGGAGAAGAGGGGGCTTTGGGCGGCGGTGATGTGCAGCTCACACGCTGAAGAAGGGGGCGAGACATCGGGCAACGACCAAGAGCAAACGCGAATTTTTCGCGCCGTAAAGTTAGCCATTTTTTTGTAGACTTGCGGCGTTTGAGCCACATGGTGAGCAAAAAAACGAGTTTTTTTAGGACAAACGCCACCTTCTTCCCGTTGAATGGGAACAAATTCACCGGAGAGCAGGGACTTTGGACACAACCTCACGGAAACACGCCAAGCAAGAAGAAAAGGGGCAGAAAATAAAAAAGAAACGACGGAAAAAGCGCAACGAAAGCGGGAAGTTGTTTTTGATTGCCGCGATTTTACGGCAAGAAAATGGGAATTGAAATCATTAAAACGCGCACTTTAGATGTCTTCAATGTTAATAAACAATTTAATTCGGTGATTTCTCGGGTTTTGGTTTGGAAGTAAAATCGAGAATAGCTAATTTCGCACTGTGTTTTTCATAGTATTAGATTTAAGGTTAACAAGGTTGGGATACAGTGGTATCCCATTTTTTTTGCCCCTTGGTCTAAACCTACTTCCCCCTCTCTGATTTTTCGCGTCAGTTGTGCGCTTTTCGCGCTGTGCTGACCTCAATGGGCGGAAAGTCGTCTCCTCGTTTTATTCCTCCCTCTCCCTTTTCGGCCGTTTTCTCCCTGTGCGTGGGAGTAGACGGCGTTTTTTCTTTTCTCTGCTGCAAGTTGACCAACAAAGCGCCGGGCCTTCGGGCACGGATGCCGCCTGCTCATCGGCCGCAGGGCACAAAAAACACAGGCGTTTCCCATCACTCACCCCGATTTGTCCAACTTTCGAATGAAGTCGGGACGAGAGGTCGACGTGGAAACGCCTGTGTGCTGCTGACGAATGTCGCTAAACGGCAGACATCAGCTGTATTTGCGCGGATAGCGCAGCAAGATCCCGCCGACGGCCACCACGCCGAGGAGGAAATTGTAGTACAGATGCGGAATGATTTGCAGGGGACTGAGCGCGGCCAGGCTTGAAGCGAGGAGCAACTGTGCGCCGTAGGGCAACAGTCCCTGCGCCACGCACGAGAAGGTGTCGAGGAGCGAAGCACTCTTGCATTTGTTCACCCCGTAGCGCACGGCAATGTCGTTGGAGATGCGGCCGACGCTGAGAATGGCGACCGTATTGTTGGCCGTCACGCAGTTGGTGAGCACCACCAAGGCCGAAATGGAGGCTTCGGCGCCGCGTTTGCCGCGAATGTGGCGCGTGAGGCGCGAAATGATGAAGTCGATGCCGCCGTTGTGGCGAATCACTTCCATCAAACCGCCGGCCAAGAGGGCAATGAGGATGGTTTCGCTCATGCCGGAGACACCTTTCGTCATCGCATTGAACCATCCCGCCGCATCGAAGGCGCCGGTGCTCATCCCGATGACGCCCGTGAGCACATTGCCCAGCAGTAACACCAGCATCACGTCGACGCCGACCATCGCGGCGACCAAAACGGCGAGATAGGGGAGGACTTTGATCAAGCTGAAGTCGGGAATCGAAGCCACGTTCTGGCTGCCGGCACCGTTCACGCAGTAAATGACAAAGCAAACCACGGCGGCGGGCAGGGCGATGCGGATGTTGGCGCGAAACTTATCGCTGAGTCGCACGCCTTGTGAGCGAGTGGCCACGATGGTGGTGTCGGAAATGAACGAAAGGTTGTCACCAAAAAACGCACCGCCCACCACGGCGCCCACCACCATGGGGAGGGCGAGGCCGGAAGACGAGGCCACTCCGGTGGCAACGGGCACCAAAGCCATGACAGTGCCCACGCTCGTGCCGATGCTCAGCGAGACAAAACAGGCAGCCAGGAACAATCCGGGCAAAAGCAGCGAGACGGGGAGTGCATGCAGTGTCATGGCGACCGTGGAGTCGATGGCACCCATCTGTTTCGCAGAGGCGGCAAACGCACCGGCAAGGATGAAGATCCAAATCATCATCATCAGATTTTTCTCACCTGCACCGCGGCTGAACACACTCACGCGTTCGGCGATGGGAAGCAGACCACGGTGAAGTTCGGGTTCCGCGGGGCGCGTGGCATCGGGGTGATTGGTGATGAAAAGGGCGTAGGCCGAGGCGACGATGAAGACAATGACGAGCGGCACCTTGTTGAAATCGCCGGCGGCGATCCCCAACACGAGGAAAAGCACGACCATCAACAACAATGGGCTCACCGCCAACCATCCGCGTCGCGTCGACACACGGGGCATAGAAGAGAATTGTGTCATAAGGGAACGAATCGTTTTTGTTTGTGGCTGCGAAGTTACCATTTCCGCCGCGCACGACCAAGCACAGGAATGGGGGGAATACAAAAAGCCGCACCACTCTTTTGTGGTGCGGCTTTGCATTTTCCATCGAAGTGCAGATGAATGCTTGCGATACTAAATCAAATCAATCAGCTTTTCCGCAATGGAAATGCCGAATTCGACTAAATCGGAGTTGGAATGGGCAGCGGGGCGAATGGTGTAGCGAATGTCATTTTCTTTATCGTGGGGATGATAGTCTATTTCGGTGAATCCTTGCAATTTTCCCTTGACAATATTCTCCAGTTCCTCGTT
>QWCI01000832.1_pt1 | contig 12921 bp, 13 predicted proteins | sample 1972541 | NCBI WGS metagenome assembly QWCI01 (sample SAMN09866712, study PRJNA288562) | Human oral metagenome isolate term3_saliva, whole genome shotgun sequencing... | isolation source: mouth | host: Homo sapiens | place: USA: California | reverse complement strand
AAAAATTGGAGGCACGTACGAGAGTCGAACTCGTCTAAAAGGTTTTGCAGACCTCTGCGTAACCGCTCCGCCAACGCGCCACCACTTTTATTATATCAGATTTTACAAAACATATCACGAACAGATCGTCTAATAGCTGTAATATGTTTGGTGGCGATGTGTGCCCTATTTCGAACGTAAAAACTGAGCCATGCAGGCTTGGTCCTGAGCACCTGGCGGGCGCAAGCGCCCGCTCGCCCCACCAGAAAAACCCTTTGAATTATCTTTTTGAAATTTCCCCGCCGATCTTTTTATTTTTTAGTTGAAAAGGATGTTTTCTGGGTGGGGACGACTACTGCCCGGGCAGTAGAGGCGTTGGAGCTTCGCCCAGTCGGCAAAGCCGACGCGCTGCGCACACTACAACACCACACCGTCCTTTAATACATAATCTAGCCAAGCATCGGCGATCATACTCTGACTCTCCTGAGAACTTGTGAGTAGCGTTTTATTTTTGAGCACCTCTTTTCTTTCTTTGAATAACCTACCTATGCTGGCGACAAGCTCTCCTTGCACGAGGTAGATATATTTATCGACTGCCGCAGAGTACAAGAAATTGACAGCATTCCCGTCGTTCATTAAATGGAAGTGGTGGCCTCTTTTTGAGTAGCGTGTAATATCTTTGGTGATTTTGTCTTTAGAGTATTCACCATTAATAAACCGCAAGTCAAACTCATCGTCTGATGATGTAACAGATGCCAGGAAGGCACCTCGTTTCAGGTCTCTCAATTTCAGGATATCTATTGCCTGTGATCCTGTCGCACAGAATACAACATCACTATTCTGTAAAAGGTGATTCATAGATGTAACCTTCGCCCCATCACACGAAGCCTGAATGGCACGCATAGAGTCAATTTCGCAGACATGCGGCTGGACGCCACGCTGCTGTAAGTACTGAAATATGCCCCTCCCTATTTTTCCGTAACCAATAATGCCACAGCTTTTGTAGGTAATGAGTATATTTAAGTCACGTAGTACTGTCTCGGCGGCATGAGCTACTCCGTTGCCAACCAATTGATCTTCAAAGCTCTTCAGCGGACTGCGAGCAACAGATATAACACGGAGATTATCTGGCATATTTTTCTCGTATTTTTGATGGCCATTTTCTGTATCTTCGACAACACCAAGTAGCTTCTTGCCTAGCTTCTTCCTGATTGAGTCAATACTCTCGCTAAAGTAACCGCCGATATCTACCATGCAAACATTGTCATATTTATCGAGGTAATCCGATAGCTCGTCGGGGTTGCTCGTAATGTTTTTTCGAGTAAACTGACTGAGAATTGGCACACCCTTATCCGTTAGAAGAGCTTCTGTTTTTTTATTGATTGAGTTGGGCTTTGGAATTATTCCAATAAGATTGAAGTTTTCTTGCAAGCTAAGAATATAGCTATCTGAGCTTGGGATAATATGCGACACTGCTATAACCGATATTTCTTTCCCTTGGTTGTCTGCAATTGATCTGAAAAAATCACGTGGATTTGGCTCCAGCAAACCCTCAATCCTATCGACAACAACCGCGAAGTGTGGGTCGTCTGCAAAAACCTCCCAGTCGACCCACTGGAAGCCATTTGATTCATTGAGATCAACGTTTATGTCAGACTTTTCAGTAATATACAGATAACGAAAGTCATGATGGTAATGTCCGGGTTCACCTTTGCGTGGGTTTTCTGGTATGTAGTGACTGTCGATATGAAGTGGTACGGTCGGATGGTTGCGCAAGACAGGTCGAAGGGCCAGCTCGTCGGGCTTCAGTCCAGTTTCTTCCTCTATCTCTCGCAATGCTGCTCCTAGCGGCGAATCGTCTTCCTTGTCAATGTGCCCTCCGGGCTGTAGTAGCTTGCCAAGCGACTTATGTTGCAAGAGAAGTACCTGCCGCGTAAACTTATTAATCACAAAAGCACTCGCGGTGACATGTCCAACAAAGTTTTTGCGTGATGTTATGTCTTGGTCATTCTGCTCAAGCTGTTCGGCAAGCAGTCTAAGGCTATTGGTGTCTTCAGCGTGAGTATTTATGTACTTCTCGTATAATTCTTTAATCTGCACTAACTTTCCCATATTGCTATTATAGACTAGATTATCTCTTAAAACTATACTATTATAGCATTAAATCGTGTAGTTTTCAATGGAGCAAAGGATGAGGTTGCCAGAAATTATTGGGATAAGCGGAACAAACGGAGCAGGCAAGGACACGCTCGCTGCTCTTCGTCACGAAAAAGAAGGTACTGAACATGTTAGCCTTAGCGATATACTGCGTAGAGAGTTAATAGCACGCGGCATCACTCCTGAGAGAGAAAACCTCATGAATTTGAGTAGGCAGTGGCGTGATGAAAGCGGAGACTACGGAATACTGGCTACACGCACAATTCAACGATACCTCGGAGGCAAAGCTGTTGAGCCAACCCTAAGCGGACTGTCAACCGTCAGTGTGCGACATCCCGATGAGGCAAGGCGCATTAAAGAGGCTGATGGTAAAATCTTTTGGATTGATGATGACCCGAAGTTAAGATACGAGCACATACAGACTGGCGGCAGGAATCGAGTTGATGACCAGAAAAACTTCGAGAAGTTTGTTTATGAGGAGCAGCGCGAAATATATCCAGTCAGCACCAATCCTGCAAGTGCTAATCTTGGTGCGGTATCGCGTATTGCGGATGTAAAGATTGAAAATAATTTCGATGACGAATCGGCATATGTCTACTTCTTACTTGATCAATATTTCTCTGAGGGGTAGTGGGTTTTCTGCTGTATAGACTCACAGACTTCTATAAAACGGCTAGCAACTTTCTTAATGTCGTCATCGTTTGAATGAATATTAATTCCAAAGGCAGATCCGAGTCCACCGTCGACAACTCCAACGCTAACGTTGACGCAGCGACTTAGGATATCATCAGTTTTCGGTAAATCACCAGCGTGTGTGAATTTACCTTGGATAGACCAATTCTTGGTCGGCGTTTTATGTTCGACGATCTGCTCCATATTACTGTAAACGTGCCAACCAGATTCTGATAAGGGCATAGTTCCTAACTGCTCACTAACCTTCTTTGCCATTTCTTTGGTGTCAAAGATCACTGTCAGCATAGTCGCACATTCGCCATCGATGTCATTGACTCTTCTAAAGGACAGTCCAGAGATGTTCGCCTCTTCTATATAGCTCTTCAGTTGCCGTTTCTTCTCACGCAAGATTTGTAGCATTCCTTCTAGTTTTCTCACTTGAGCCAGCGCAACCGCACCAGATAGCTCGTTCATCTGAAAGTTAAGCCCTACGAGGCTCCTGTTTCCCACCTCTTTGCCACTTCTGTTAGGCATGTGACCTTGGTCACTAATAGCAAATGCTCTTTGGTACAAGGTGTCGTCATCGGTAACGATAATACCGCCGCTACCCGCAGCAATGTTCTTGTGTTGGTTCAGCGAGAATGCTCCGATATCTCCGAATGTACCGAGCTTTTTTCCTCTAAAAGACCCTCCAGCCGCCTGGCACCCATCTTCAATCACAAAGAAGTTGTGCTTCTTGGCGATATCCATTATGGCATCCATATCGCAAGGATTGCCGAGCATATGAACCGGCATAATAGCCTTCGTTTTTTCTGTAATTTTACTTTCCAAGTCCGCAGGATCGATAGTAAGAGATTCATCCACCTCGACCAGTACAGGTGTAGCACGAGAATAGATGATTGAGCCGATTGACGCCACAAAGGTGTAGCCGGGAACCAATACTTCGTCGCCTTCCTGCAAACCAAGGGCGAGTAGTGATATGAATAAGGAGCCCGTACCAGAACTGTTCGCAATGACGTGACGAGATCCTAGGTAGTTGGCAAATTCTTGCTCAAGTGAGTAGACTTTATGTTTGAACTTAGGGTCGTCGAGACTGCCGTACCGAGATAAATAACCGCTTTCAAGTACATCCAGCACCTCTTTTCGCTCCTCGTCACCAAAACTATATGCACCCGGACCAGCCATAGATCTCCTCTCTCTTTAAGGGTATTGTATACACTACAATATTATGCTATAATGGCGTAAATATCAAGGTGTCGTAAAAATATCGTAATATTGAGTGATACGGAGGTCGGGCAAGATGAGTAAAATTCGTATGGGATTGATCGGATATGGCCGTTTAGGTTCAGTTCATGCTGAAAATATCAACAAATCAGAATATGCCGAGCTTTATGCAGTATGCGACACCAACTCTGATGTGCTATCTGAAGCGAAGAAACTCTATGAAAATATCCTGACTTTCGACAACCTAGATGATTTTCTAAAGGCGCCTTTTGATGGGGTCGTTATAGCCTCAAGCACACATTTGCATGTCGAGCACATAAAACTAGCAGCTCAAGCCGGTAAGCATATATTTACCGAGAAGCCGATTGGACTAACAATGTCAGAGACTGATGAAGCCCTACAGGACGTAGTGAAAGCTGGCGTCAAATTCCAGATCGGCTTTCAGCGGCGCTGGGATCCTCGATATCTGGAAGCAAAAAGAATAATTGACAGTGGCAAGATTGGTACACCTGTGCTATTCAAGGCGTACGGGCGTGACCCGAACGCGTCGAATCCTGACAACTGGGGCCTGGACAAGAACGGTGGACTGTTCTTGAACGCCGCCATCCATGACTATGATGCAGCTCGATTCTTGCTTGAGCAGGAGGCGCTCGAAATTTCTGCAAACGGCGCAGCACTTGTGTATACCGACCTCAGAAAATACCAAGATATTGATACTTGTGCGACCACAATATTGATGAGCAATGACACTATGGCAATTACCGAATGGAGTCGTTATGCTTCCTACGGGTACGACATCTCTGCCGAAGTAATCGGCACAGACGGCGTCATTCAGATAGGCAATGGGCAAGATAGCGGCGTGACATTGCGACTGCGAAACGAGCAGTCTCCTAAAGTAATCGATGTTTTCCGAGATTCGTATGCGGCCGAGATAGATGCTTTTGCGCTCGCAATCAAAAACGACACTGCGCCAACACCGGGCATTGAAGATGCACGAATCGCGCTTCATCTTGCATTGCTAGCTAGACAGTCGTTTGAAGAAAGTAAGGTTATAAAGGTGACCAATCCTGCAAAACTGGACTAGATTATGAGTACCGAGCTATATCTCATACGACACGGAGAAGCGGCCAATAACGTGCGGCAGAATTATATCGCAGGTCGTAGCAATCATTTTCCGCTAACAAAAAAGGGTGTAGAGCAGTCACGCAAATTGGGCGCCGCCTTACTGGACATAGGCTTATTGCCAGATGTCGTATACTCCTCTCCAGCAGTCCGAGCACTCCAAACTGCACGTCACACACTTAATGCAATGTCGCTCAAAACCTTGATACACGAGGATGACCGCCTGCAAGAACAAGATGTTGGCGAATGGGTTGGACGTGTGGCAACAGAAGTATTTACGGATGAGCAAGTTGCCGAGATTGATAGGCTTGGAAAAGAGTTCCGGTCTCCTAGCGGAGAATCATTCAATGATGTAGGCGACAGGATGCAAGAATGGGCTGAATCAATAGCTGACGATGGACGTATATTTGCTTTTACTCACGGTGGTGCCATCCGTTGTTTCGTATCGAAGCTACAGTCTTGGTCGCACCCTCAAACGTATCAGACACGCCCTGGCAATACTTCGGTAAGTCTGTTGACGCGCACTAGCGGTGATTGGCAATTAGAATATATAGGGAAAGATGTAGAGGAGATAAAATAGATGACTGGACAGGAAGTTCCGCAGGAAATTACAGCTCGCCTCACGGCAGACGCTCTCATTAAATCGAGCCTTAAATCGGTTATTTGGTTCGGCTCTGTAAGGAATAATCAGGATGTGCATGAACGCTCGGACTGTGACTTGCAAGTTGTATTGGACGAGCCTTCGTATGAACTTACCGTTGCCGTCAACACCATACTGGAAGACTATCCGAGCGTTGACCTGAGTATTATGTATATGCAAGACATATACAATCATACGGGCGATGTCATATTCCATGATGGCACAAAAAGCCTCTTCTTTATGTATGTGCTCGCTGTCGGAGAAATCCTGTATGGCGATAATGTCTACGCAGGTATAGTAAAAAATCTTAGCCTCGATGACATACGGCCATCTCTCTTAGTAACGATACGTGAGTATCTGTCGCGACTACGAGTCATGGCCATTCAGCAGACAAATGACACGCTTGGATTCAAGAAGTACAGTCTCAAGCTATTCAAAGATACCCTGGTATACATTGGCGAGAAAAAGCCTGAAGCCATTTCTGCTATTACAAATGACACTGCCAAGGAGGCGATACAGCACATCTATCCTTTCGGCGACGGATCAACAAAGGCACTAGACGACATTACGAATTATGACAAAAACTACACGCGCGAAGAAATGGCTTATCTTCTGACGGATTACGAGAACATCATAGAAAGACTTTGCAATGAATAGTATCGAAAAAATACCCGCACCCTCTCCGAGCGTCGAACTCGAGGATAAGTCTCCAGGCGATTTCAAAGAAATTAGGCAAAGTGTTGCCGAGCGTCTATTCAAGGATCCGTCTTATACAGCGTTTGACGCAATGGCCGAGATGTCTTCGGCTGCCGAAGAGTATATCAATAAACTTTCGAATCAATACCCTAACCTTAAACTATGGGTCGGCGGTTCTCTTGGTCGTCGCGAGATGCTGCCAAATTCAGACATTGACCTATTTGTCATATATGATGACGAAGACTACGAAGAGAGCGACATCAGAGTTGATGGAGTTGATAAATTCGAAGTCGGGCATATTAGTAAAAGGCGGTTGCGCGAATTGTTGAATTATTCACTAGTTGATGCCAATCGTTTTATTGATGGTAGAATGGTCGGTCATATGCCCGCTCCTGATATAGAAAGCATGATCCTCGAAGCAAATACTCCCGACCACCAGCTAGCTAACAACATTAGTGAGTATTTCTTCTACCGTTATTTTGACTTCCCAAATAAAACTACGCCTATGGGACCAAACCTAAAATACAGTACTGGATCTAGTAGAGATACCATTTTCTTCAATATGATTTCTCGTATGAGTACGGGTAATTTCCCTGCCATACGAGGCGATAGTCCTGAGCTGCCAGAAGTTATGGCTGATGCCGAAGAGCGGTATGGTTTACGTGCGCCATTTAAGGCGACGGATCTGCTATTTACGGTGAAGAATGTGGCTATATCTGTTTATGATAAAAGCGGTGATATGCGTAACCGATACGTGTCCCCAACGAGTCTAGGGGCTATCTACGAGTTTGCCAAGGATAAGTTTCAAGCATGGGGTATCGAGGATAGCAGACAATTTATCGAAACTTACTCTGCAGCGAGGCAGGAGTTAGAATATACGGTCGATACAATGCTTACGCGAGTTCTTTCAGAGCATCCTGCGGCGAATTGCTTCGAGCAGGTCCTCAAAGCAGCACCGGAAGACTTGCCAGGGCTTTGCATAGATTTTATTAACAGTGAATCTGATTACCCGCATTCTGTCGCTGCTTTCAGTACTTGGTACGCCTCTGCTGGACGAGTAGATGGAGCTAGTATGGAAAAAATTGCCGATGAACTAATGAAGCAACCGCTAGATCGCTCATGGGGTGCACTCATGGCCGTCGCATGCTGCCCTTACACTCTAGACTCTACGCTCTCGGAGCTGGCTGATTGGCTATATGAACACGAAAAAGGGGCCTATCTCACAAAGCTCATCACGCGCAATGCAAATGCATCTCCAAAAACCAGGAGTAAGGCGGTGCGGTATTACAATGATAAGGAGATAATCATCTAATATACTCAGATTGATGACGCTAAACTTATGAGGCTACGAGCAATGGGATAATCGCAAGGATGCAGTACTCTCTCTGATTAATCGACAATCTCCTAACATCATCGCACTACAGGAGGTCCAGCTAGATATGAAGAAATCGCCAGTTTCATAAGCCTCACTCCTGGCTGAAAAAGAGCTCTACCTCTATGTAGTATACGTATCATCGTTTCGTACCGAGCAACATCCGAGGCGGCGATCTTTATCGGGAGGCTACTCTCATGGACTCGCCCTGCTATCAAAATATCCTATTACTTCAAGCGAGCAACATCTACTCTCTCAAGGTGATGACTTTGATGAGCCATACTCAGCACTATTTACTAGCATAAAGGTTAATGGTGAGAATATGGATCTATGCAATGTACATTTTGGCAATACGGATCAAGAGTCAAGTAAATACCTAGAGGAGCTAACAGAGATTTGTATTGCAAAAGGTTCTCAGCCTATAATTTTAGGTGACTTTAATATATTTGAGCTAGGTAGCATGTAGACAATGAGCTCCTTCAGGACTATTCTTTGTCTTCGGACGAACTAAGCTATATATCAATCCCAAAAAAATAATGGCACATTGGACTATATCATTATCCCTAAACGATATTCCTTCAGCTCGGTTACTTGTCCCGAAGATGTTGCGTCGGATCATCGGGCTGTGTGCGCCGATGTAGAGGTTATTCGCACATGACTACCCCTCGTAAAGTAAGTCCTCTGGCTGTCATACTCGGCCATGTCTGTATTGACGAGAATACTATAGAGGGAAGGTTCTATCGCTCGTGGGGCTCCCCTGCAATGTATGTTGCTGCGTACTATGCCCGTGAGTATGGAGTGAAAACGCATATCATATCTGAGTATGGTGCGGACTTTACTGAATACATTCGTGATTTCACTCTCATGGCGATTGAACCCAAAGGAGACGATATGCTCATATACAATAACAACATTGAAAATAGCCATCGTACTCAATTTTGCCCGAATCCTGAAGATAGCTTACCTGTGCAGCTTGATGAGACCATAACTAAACTTATAGCATGCGCAGACATATTTATTTGTTGCACCCGATATACCAAACTGCTCAGATGTGTATATGCGAGAGGCAATTAGCTACACGAAGCGAGGTTGCAAGAAGATACTTATGTCTCAGGGAGATAGACGGAACCCTCGTATCTAGAGGGGGGGTTGAAGAACCCAGATATTGTTAGCCCGTTCGATGTAACAATTATATCGGATGAGGATATAGATAGCACCATGGAGGCCGCAAAGCTGTGGAGTGAGAAATATACGAACACTGCAATCATTGTTACGAGAGTCAAGAATGGAGCTGCGCTGCTGAAAAACGGAAATATTATCAATATACCCACAGAGCACCCATTGAATGATAGTGAAATCATCAATCCTGTCGGAGCTGGCGATATGTTTAGCGCAGAGGTTGTGATGAAATTATTCGAAGGTCTGTCCATGGAGAAGTCAATACAATCGGCTCGTGTATCAACAGCAAAGATACTCACTTCGAGAAGTCAGCATAATCTGTAAACTAGCTACCGATTGCAATGGTTTTAAGTACTTTTCGCTTGTATGGATCTTTGTCCGGAAACATATCAACAATACTAAGCGCAGTAAATCGTACCTTGTCACCCTTATCGAGTCGCGCGTGCTTTTGGACAGTTGCATGCGGAAGAAACCCGTCACGAGCAAATTGTGGATCATTGAGCTTTAGCCCACCCTCTTCAAGTGCAGTCAGGATATCTTGATGAAGTTCAACCAAGCTATTTGACCGGTTGAGTAATACTACCTGAACCTGTCCTTGATCACCGAAGAACCTGTCGTCTTCAGTCACTGAGTCAGCGGTAGCGTGATTCTTGAGGACATCTTTTAGCCGACTGACCATCTCATCGACAGACCAGTCAATGGCGAACGTATCCACGATTGTAGAGTGGAGCGGCCAGCTGTCGGATGAATATTCGTACCCCTCGCCAATATCATCAAAGAACTGAACGATGGTATATTTTTGAGTGAACTGCTGGGTCATGACGATAATGCTCCAAGTTTATTAAATATCAACTTTTATTATATCACTTTTTACGTTCGAAATAGGTTCGAGCTTCGGCATACATTGCCACCAAAATGGAACTTTCCGAGATTTTGTTCCGAAATGGTGCGAGCGAGAAGACTTGAACTTCCACGAGCGCAATGCTCACTAGCCCCTCAAGCTAGCGCGTCTACCAATTCCGCCACGCCCGCATAACCACTTACCATTATACCTGATTACGGGGTTTTGTAAACGGACTTTTTCTCTGTCGCCCAATATTGAACATCAACATAGCGATCGACGGGATTGACAACTTCGGTACTTGCGTCGAGAGCTTTAACGTTCCGAATATGAATATAGTCAAACTTCGGCTGATACAAGGCAATTGCCGGGGCGTCTGCTTGCCAAGTGGCAGTAAACTTCGCGTAACGATCGGCGCGTTGCTTCGCTGAGATTTTAGATCGACCGCTCTCCAAAGCATCATCCGCTATCGCATTATTGTAATTGGAGAAATTCAAACCATTGTTGGTTGCCTGTGAAGAATGCCAATAGGCGTAAACATCAGGGTCGCCGCCCAAGGAGAGCTCATAAACCAACACATCAAAATTGCGCGGCTGCAAAACTGTCTGAAGGATATTTTGAGTGGCGTCGTTCGGATCGACAACTTTAATATCCGATTCTATATTCAGCTCGTCATACCAAACTTGAGCCAAATACCTGGCGACCTTTTCGTAATTGCTATTCTTCAAAACGACTACGTTGAGTTTTAACTTATCATTTCCCTTCTGGCGAACATTATTTACACTCTTCCAGCCCTCAGCATCCAGTAGAGATTTCGCTTTCTTGACGTCATAACTAGACGAATTCGAACTCTTTCCCAGGAATTTGTTAAGCGTTGGGCCAGATAATTCCTCCGTAGACAATGACAAAGATTGGCGCAGCTTGGATGTGTCGACACTGAGCGACAAAGCTTGGCGAACAGCTTTTGATCGCAAGAACTGACTATTGTTGTTAAACAGCGCGTAAACTCCGTTATTCAAAGAATGCGCTTCTGCGGCATACATAGATTTTACCTCGGCGGATTGATCGTTATAAATCAATTCTGGAGTTCCTGTAATTTCTCGCGTACGCAAACTTTTCGCAATATCATCCTGCGTCGGATACGCATACAACTGGAATCGCTCTAGCTTAGGAGTGCTGCCATAATAATTGCTATTCGACTGCAAATATAGCACTTTTTTACTGCCATCACTAGTTGCATTCTGCAACAACCTAAAGGCGAATGGACCGCTGGATATAGGCGACTTATTAAAATCATGTTCACGTAAATTCGACGGTTTAACATCTTTTAATATATGTTTAGGGATAATCGGGAATGTCAAAGCGTGGACAAACGGCGAATATGACGACGGTAAGATGAACTTCACCGAATCGTCAGACACTTTCTCGAATTTTATAGACTTCCAGCCAGATATCTCAGCTCCAACTTCTGGATTCGCCAATAGTTTCAATGTAAAGATTACGTCGTCCGCCGTTAAATCTTGCCCGTCTGACCACTTCAAGCCCTTCTTCAGCTTAACCGTATATTCAGTTTCTTTATCGTTCACGCTGATACTATCCGCCATGTCAGCCTTGATATTACCCGTTGAGTCATATCGGTACAAACTTGAAAATAGCAGTTTCGCGGCGGATTTTTCAGCATTGGTTTTTGCGAAAATCGGATTTAGATTTTCCAAAGGACCCAACACACCCTCAGAATATGATCCGCCAGAAGTGTACGCCATTGTCGTGAAAGAATTGCGAGAAATATGCCACTGCACCGCACTGGCGCCAATCATCACCAATACTAGAACAATCCAAACAGAAACCCGACGTCGCACATTAGACAAACGATCTAACCTGGATGTCACGAATTTATGTGCATGACGCAAGCTTCCCTTTTCAATCTTGCGCAGACGCTTATTGACATCTTTACTGGAAACTTTTAGCCGCGCAAAACGATTCCATGACGAATTATCCGAGCTCAAATCTATTCTCCTATTTTTGCAATCCCGGCAAAATCATACTTGCCAAAATCGATAGCACAAAAATCACCGCAAAAACAATAGTTACGTCAAACAAGTTTTTATCAAATCCGCGACGAGTAGTGAATAATTCCCCAGACGAGCCGAATCCTGCACCCAAACTTGCGCCTCGTTGTTGCAACAAAATTGCGATAATCATTAGTACGGCAGATCCAAGCGTCACGTACGGTAAAATTGTATCAATTGACATATTACTCCTTTTCTTCCCGCTGCAAAACCAGCGCGCTACTTATAATATAGTTTACCAAACTCAGTATAATCCCGGCAATAATTGAATGCGCAAAAGTCATAGAAATCCCTGGCGCCAAAGCGAGCGAGATGTAAACCATAAAGCCGTTCACAATTAAGGTAAACAGTCCTAAGGTCAATAGAATTGCTGGCAGAGCTAAAATCCAAATACCTACCGAGTTAAGAATCAGCCGAATCAAAAACGTTGCAAATTGTCTTTTCATTAGTCTTATTATATATAATTTATGCTTTATTGTCGATTGAATGCTTGATTTTAAGATAAGCGCTTAATCAAATTCGCCTTTTTCGTGCCAACTTCCGCCTGCAATTCCGTATAATCCGCCTCGATAATTTTTTTCACACTACCAAACTTCCTCAACAATTTCACACGCGTCTTTGGGCCAATCCCCGGAATTTCTTCCAGCTGGTTTTTCGTCTGGTTTTGACGCTTCAGCGCTGTATGATAGCTCACAGCAAATCGGTGCGACTCGTCACGAATCCGCTGGAAAAGCTTGACAATATCTGTCGTCGCAATAGAACTTTTTGTAAAATTGTCCCGGCTGGAACCGTCATCAATAGCAGAGCCTCGTAAGTTCTTTGAATGCGAGCCGGCGTTGCGCTGAGCAGGATGCAAATTTACCACATACATATCATTGTCTTCGTGAATAGCGACATCCTGATGAATAGATTTTTGCAACTCTTCAATGCGCGTTACGTCAATTTGCGAGCCAGTTTTATGAATAATAAT
>QWCI01001045.1_pt1 | contig 12924 bp, 9 predicted proteins | sample 1972541 | NCBI WGS metagenome assembly QWCI01 (sample SAMN09866712, study PRJNA288562) | Human oral metagenome isolate term3_saliva, whole genome shotgun sequencing... | isolation source: mouth | host: Homo sapiens | place: USA: California | reverse complement strand
CATTGCTGAATTTGTGAGGCAACAAAACGGGCTTCGTCTAGTTCATTAAAGGCACAATAAATTTCAACAGGATCACCATTGCCACTTGCTGTCCAGAGATTTTTACCCAAACGGTTATCATTGTTGGCAATCAGCTCATTCGCTGCAGACAAAATATGCCCTGTAGAACGGTAATTTTGTTCTAGGCGGATCGTTTCTGCTTTTGGATAATCTTTCAGGAATTTCTGGATATTTTCGACCTGCGCCCCACGCCAGCCGTAGATCGATTGGTCATCATCGCCTACAATCATTACCCTGCCTGAATCACCCGCAAGCAGTCGAATCAGATCATATTGAATATTGTTGGTGTCTTGGAACTCATCGATCAAAATATGCTGGAAGCGTTGTTGATAGCGTTGCAAAATTAGCGGTTTTTTCTTCAACATTTCATAGGTGCGAATCAGTAATTCCGCAAAATCCAATAAGCCTGCACGGTCGCACGCTTCTTGGTAAAGCTGATAAATTTCAACTAATTTTTTCTCATTCAGATCATTGTGATGTTCAATATCTTTAGCTCGATTACCCTTATCTTTTTGGGCATTGATATACCAAGCTACGTGTTTTGGTGGAAAATGTTTTTCATCAATATTGTGTAATTTCAGCAAACGTTTAAGTAGTCGGACTTGGTCTTCGCTGTCCATAATCTGAAAATCTTGTGGCAGGTCAGCATCTAAATAGTGAGAACGTAACAGGCGGTTGGCAATACTGTGGAACGTTCCTACCCACATACCAAACATGGAATGGTTGCTTGTTTGAAAAAGCGTACTTTCGATACGATGACGCATCTCGGTGGCAGCTTTGTTGGTAAAAGTTACCGCTAAAATATTTGATTCAGGCACATTTTCTACACCAATTAACCACGCAATACGGTGAGTGAGTACACGAGTTTTACCTGAACCAGCCCCAGCTAACACCAAATAATTGCCAATAGGTGCAGCGACTGCTTCGCGTTGTTTATCATTCAAGCCATCAAGTAATAAAGAAAAATCCATTAGTTAGCCTATATTTGTTTTTTTATACAGTGAGATTGCAAGATTATAGCCTAAAGCGGTCGCTTTTGGGAAATGTTTTGAGAGTGGTTATAAAGTGTTAATTATTAATTAAGAATTATTTGCATTTTAATTTCATTGGAAATATAATAAAGACAGATCAATTCATCAAAAAATAATCAATCGAAAAAGGAGATTTCTCTTATGCAATTTAAACACTTCAAACTTGCCGCACTTGCTGCACTCACTTTTTCTGCCAGCAGCTTCGCTGATATCACTGTTTATAATGGTCAGCACAAAGAAGCCGCTGCTGCTGTGGCAAAAGCCTTTGAACAGGAAACAGGCATTAAAGTTACGCTAAATAGCGGAAAAAGTGCACAACTTGCAGGTCAATTAAAAGAAGAAGGTGATAAAACACCAGCTGATGTTTTCTATACTGAACAAACAGCGACTTTTGCTGATCTTTCGGAAGCAGGGCTTTTAGCACCAATTTCAGAACAAACCATTAAACAAACCGCACAAAAAGGTGTACCACTTGCACCGAAAAAAGACTGGGTTGCGTTAAGTGGTCGTTCTCGCGTAGTAGTTTACGATCACACTAAATTATCTGAAAAAGATATGGAAAAATCAGTGCTTGATTATGCTACCCCAAAATGGAAAGATAAAATCGGCTATGTGCCAACTTCAGGTGCGTTCTTAGAGCAAGTTGTCGCTTTAAGCAAAATGAAAGGGGACAAAGTTACACTTAATTGGTTAAAAGGTTTAAAAGAGAACGGAAAACTTTATGCTAAAAATAGCGTGGCATTACAAGCCGTCGAAAATGGCGAAGTACCTGCTGCGTTAATCAATAACTATTATTGGTATAACCTAGCAAAAGAAAAAGGTGTTGAAAACCTAAAAAGCCGCCTTTATTTTATTCGCCACCAAGATCCAGGTGCATTAGTTAGTTATTCAGGTGCAGCAGTATTGAAAGCCTCTAAAAATCAAGCTGAAGCACAAAAATTCGTTGATTTCTTAGCGAGTAAAAAAGGTCAAGAAGCGTTAGTGGAAGTGCGTGCAGAATATCCGTTACGTACCGATGTGGTTTCACCATTTAATCTTGAACCTTATGCTAAATTAGAAGCTCCAGTGGTATCTGCAACGACAGCTCAAGATAAAGAGCATGCGACCAAATTAATTGAAGAAGCTGGATTGAAATAATCCAAATACTGTGTGCGTGGATTTGAAAAAATTCACGCACGCGTTTACAATTTTCCTCCAAAACTAACCGCTTGCGTGCGTGAACTGAGGGTTCACATTCCTAAAAGGATTTAACTTTGCCTCGCAGACCGCCATTCTGGCTCATTTTACTTATTATCTTAATCGGGCTTCCGTTATGTTTGCCGTTTCTGTATATCATTTTACGAGCGACAGAAGTGGGATTAACGCGAAGTGTTGAACTATTGTTTCGCCCTCGAATGGCTGAATTATTAAGCAATACAATGCTTTTAATGGTTTGTGTCACTATTGGTGCTATTTCACTTGGCACGCTTTGTGCTTTTTTACTTGAACGCTGCCGTTTTTTCGGCAAAGCCTTTTTTGAAGTAGCAATGAGCTTGCCTCTCTGTATTCCAGCCTTTGTCAGTTGCTTTACGTGGATTAGCCTAACCTTTCGGGTGGAAGGCTTTTGGGGCACGATTGGCATTATGACGCTCAGTTCTTTTCCGCTGGCTTATCTACCTGTTTCTGCGACTTTAAAGAGACTCGATCGTTCGTTAGAAGAAATCAGTCTTTCTCTTGGTAAAAGCCCAACTTATACCTTCTGGCATGCCATTTTCCCGCAACTTAAACCCGCTATTGGCAGTAGTATATTACTGATTGCCTTACATATGTTGGTCGAATTTGGTGCAGTGTCAATTTTAAATTATCAAACCTTTACCACCGCCATTTTCCAAGAGTATGAAATGTCGTTTAATAACAGCTCGGCAGCCTTGCTTTCTGCAGTGTTAATGGCAATTTGTACTATTATCGTATTCGGTGAAATCTTTTTTCGTGGTAAACAAACACTGTACAACAGCGGTAAAGGCGTTACACGACCTTATCCCGTTAAAAAGCTTTCATTCGGCAAACAATGTATCACTTTTGCGTTCTTTTCCTGCATTTTTATGTTGAGTATCGGTGTTCCTGTGGTGATGCTGATCTACTGGCTGATTGTAGGAAATTCACGCGAAAGAGCGGTCGATTTCTCAGAATTTTTTGCAGCTTTCAGCCATTCGTTGACGATTTCAGGCTTGGGTGCACTGCTTACCGTGATTTGTGCATTGCCGCTAGTTTGGGCTGCCGTTCGTTATAGTAGTAAATTAACCGTCTGGATTGACCGCTTACCTTACTTGCTTCACGCTGTACCTGGCTTGGTGATTGCATTATCGCTGGTTTATTTTACGATAAACTACGCCAATGCCATTTATCAAACTTTCTTGGTAGTGATTGTTGCTTATTTTATGCTCTATCTGCCGATGGCTCAAACTACGCTTCGTGCTTCTTTGGAGCAACTTTCCGATAATATCGAAAAAGTCGGGCAAAGCCTAGGGCGGAGTCCGTTTTATATTTTCCGAACGCTCACTCTACCTGCGATGTTGCCAGGGATTGCCGCCGCCTTTGCATTGGTCTTTTTAAATTTGATGAAAGAGTTGACCGCCACACTTTTGCTTACACCGAATGATATTAAAACCTTATCCACCGCGGTGTGGGAATATACCAGCGATGCTCAATATGCCGCTGCCACGCCTTATGCGTTGATGTTGGTGCTTTTTTCGGGTATTCCTGTGTTTTTGTTAAAAAAATATGCATTTAAATAGAATGAAAGAGACATTACTCACCATCAAAAATCTAAATAAATTTTTTGGCGAACAGCAAGTGTTGAACGATATTTCTCTGACCTTAGCACGGGGTGAAATGCTCTTTTTACTCGGTGCTTCTGGCTGTGGAAAAACCACGCTGTTGCGTGCTATTGCTGGCTTTGAGCAGCCGACCAACGGAGAAATTTGGCTCAAAGAGCGGTTAATTTTTGGCGAGAATTGCAATCTACCAACGCAACAACGCCATCTCGGTTATGTGGTGCAAGAGGGCGTACTGTTCCCACATCTAAATGTGTATCGCAATATTGCTTATGGCTTGGGAAATGGTAAGGGCAAGACTATAGAAGAACGCTCACGTATCGAACAAGCGATGAAACTCACGGGTATCAGCGAATTAGCCGAACGCTTCCCGCATCAACTTTCTGGCGGCCAACAACAACGTGTCGCTCTTGCTCGAGCACTTGCTCCTAACCCAGAATTAATTTTACTGGATGAACCGTTTAGTGCCTTAGACGAGCATCTTCGCCAACAAATTCGCCAAGAGATGCTCCAAGCACTTCGCCAAAGCGGTGCTTCCGCCATCTTTGTTACCCACGATCGTGATGAAGCCTTACGCTACGCTGATAAAATCGCCATTATTCAGCAAGGTAAAATTTTACAAATCGACACACCTTGCTCGCTTTATTGGTCGCCTAATCATCTTGAAACGGCAAAATTTATAGGCGAAAGCATTGTCTTGCCTGCCTATAGAATTGATAAAAATATGGTGCAATGCCAGCTTGGATGTGTGCCTATTCAGCCTACGCATAGTGATGCGACAAGCGGTCAAATTTTGTTTCGTCCAGAACAATTCAGTTTGGTCAATATTTCGCAAAATAGTACCGCTTGTACGGTCTCGACTTTTAAAGCCATCGTGCAAAACATTGAGTTTAGAGGCAGAACGACTGCTGTTCAAATTGCGATAAATCACTATGAAATTTGGATTGAAGTGGGTTATATGCCAGAGCTTAATATTGGAGAAAGGATTAATGTGTATTTACAGGGAAGTGGAAGGTTTTATGCAGAGTAAGCGGTAAATTACAAATTCAATTGTAAACTTCACCGCTTGTTATCTAGTTATTGATATTCAAAGATCACGCGTGGGGTAAGTTTGGTTATCAGCTCATAGCTAATCACGCCAATGTGTTCAGCGATTTCTTCAATGAGCAAGTCTTTGCCCCAGAATATCGCTTCATCGCCTACTTTATCTTGGCTATCAGCACCAAGATCGACCGTAAGCATATCCATTGAAACGCGTCCGACAATGGGTACTTTACGACCGTTAATCAGTACAGGCGTACCTTCAGGAGCATTGCGAGGGTAGCCATCGCCATAGCCCATCGCGATAACGCCAAGTTTAGTGTCTTTCGAGCTAACCCAAGTGCCACCATAGCCAACAGGTTCGCCCGCTTTGTGCGTACGGACGGCAATGAGAGAAGAGGAAAGTGTCATCACGGGTTGGAAACCAAGATGAGTGATGGGTTCGTAATGGGGGGAAATGCCATGCATAATAATGCCTGGGCGTACCCATTCGTAATGTGCTTGCTTCCAATAGAGAATACCGCTAGAAGCGGAAATACTGCGAGCATGTTCTGGGTAAGCTTGAGTGGCTTGTTCAAAGGTAGCGATTTGTTTTTCGGTGTAGCCGCAATCAAATTCATCGGCACGGCTGAAATGGCTGACAAAGCTGATGCTTTCAACCAACGGGCATTTTTTAAGGCGTTGATAAAATTCATCTACTTGTTCAGGATGCACACCTAGGCGGTGCATTCCTGTATCGATTTTTAACCAAACATTGATCGGAAAATAGATCTTAGTTTTGCGTTTCCAAAAGCCTTTTTGTTGCTCCTCTTCCCATTCTTTGGCGACTTGCTCTAGCAATTCGAGCTGTTCATAGCAGTGAATCACACTGTCAAAGCGACGGGAAAGGGTTTTGAGCAACTCTTCACGATCAAAAAACCTTCAACTAATAAAATTTTGCCGGTGTAGCCTGTTTCTTGAATTTCGAGTGCTTCACGCAGCCGTGCAACACCAAAGCCATCTACTTGGTCGGCTAGAATGTGAGCTGCAGGAAGAAGACCTTGCCCATAGGCATTGGCTTTGATCATAGCAAGTAGTTTTTGATTAGGTGCGAAGGATTTGATGAGCTGAATGTTGTGGCGAAGTGCCGCACTATTGATGGTTGCAATGGCAGGTTTCATTTTGTTTTTATCACTTCAAAAATAAAAGCATTATACGCCCGAACTTCATTTCTGGACAAGGGATTGCAAAAATTAGATAATTTAACCACTCATTTTCAACGGATTACCGCAATGCTAACCCTTCTTTATACTCTTAAAGAGCAAAAAATCATTTCAGAAATCAATTATCAATTTGCTAAATTGATTGATCGTAAACAGCAAGGTTACAACTATTCGTCATTACAACAGAATTTGGCGGTGTTTTTAGCTGCTCTTGTTTCGTTTAATGTGATGCAAGGGCATAGTGCAGTGCGATTAAGTTCGAATGCGGTAAAAAATCCGTTTGGCTTGCGAGAGTATAATCCAGAGCAGGCAATATGGTTGGCAGCGATTTCGCAAAAGATTGAGCAAAGTTTACCGCTTGAATGGCAAGAAATTTTGGCTGATCACATTGCTTTTAGTCGCGATGTAACTCAAATTGCCCCAATGCTGTTTCAAGGCGAGTTAATCTATTTTTATCGCTATTGGCAAGCGGAACATCAGATTGCTCGTTACCTGCAACAAGCGGTTGAAACAGAGACAGAAAATGCAAATGTGGAAGAAGATCGTGAGATTTTGGAACGATTGTTTGGTGCTACTCAAACAGATGAAATTGATTGGCAAAAAGTGGCAGTTGCAACGGCACTGTGTAAACGTTTTTGCGTGATTTCTGGCGGACCAGGTACAGGGAAAACCAGAACGGTAGCTCGCTTGTTGGCAGCATTGCAATTAAAACAAGAAGTAGAAAATAAGGGCTTACTGAATGTTGCGTTGGTTGCTCCAACAGGGAAAGCGGCTGCTCGTTTAAAAGAGTCAATTATTGCGAACTTGGATGAGCTAGATTTACCGCTAGCGATGAAAGAGAAGATGGAAATAAATGCTTCGACAATTCACCGTTTGCTGGGAATGCGTCCTCAAAGTGATCAGCCTATCTATCACCAGAAAAATCCACTACATTTGGATCTTTTAGTAGTTGATGAAGCTTCGATGATTGATTTATTTTTAATGGAAAAATTGACGAGTGCACTCAAGCCAAGTACACGCTTGATTATGTTGGGTGATAAAGATCAGCTTGCTTCGGTCGAGGCTGGGGCGATTATGGCTCAACTTGGCTATTTTATTACGCAAGGTTACAGCCAAGCACATACCGATTATGTGGCTTCAGTGACGGGGTATCAATTAACGGCTCAATCTGACGGCTTAGCGATTCGTGATTCGCTTTGTCATTTACGTAAAAGTTTTCGTTTTGATGAAAATTCGGGCATTGGTTTATTGGCAAAAGAAGTGAATGCACAACAAGCGGTAAAATCTTGGCAAACTATTGCAAATAGTCAGCGTGAGGAGTTGGAATATGTAGCATATCCAGCGGTTACTGAATTTGCTGAGAAAAGTCAGTGGGTACAACATTGTGCGGATTTGGTGGTACAAAAAGCGGTGGAGTTATATCGTGATTATTTGCAAAAAGCAAAGGCAAGAGAACGCCAGCCTGAATCTGTTTCTATCGAAGAGATATTCAAGGCGTTTCAAAAAGTCCGATTTTTGGCAGCGTTGCGTGTGAGCGAGCTAGGAGTAAATCGATTAAATCAGTTGGTTGCGGAGGCATTGCAAAAAGCAAAGTTAGTAAAATTTGGGCATTCACGAGACAGTTATGTTGGAAAACCGATTTTAATTACCGAAAATGCGCCCCAACATCATATATATAGTGGTGATATTGGTATTATTCTGCCAGATGAAACCAGAGCATTACGGGTTTATTTTGATACGAAAGTAAATGGTGATTATTTGAGTTTGTCGATTAGCCGAGTTCCAGCGCATGAACCTGCTTATGTAATGACGGTTCATAAATCACAAGGTTCAGAATTTGAACATTCTTTATTTGTTATGCCATTGGCTAATTCACTAGTATTAACGAAAGAATTGGTGTATACGGCAATTACGCGTGCGAAAGAAAAATTTACGTTATTTGGTGAGGAAAAAACGTGGATGACAAGTATAAAAGCAAAAGTGCAGCGCCAAAGTGGATTGCAAGAGCAGTTAATCGACATTTTTAGCTAACGTTTTATTCAAATTGTATTAAATGTGTTCTCTTGATAAAAAAATCAAGATTTTTTGAGAAATTTGATAAAAGAGTTGAAGGAAAAAAGAAATTCGTTGAATTCAGATGAAAAGAAAATTTTAACTTTGTATGAATCTTTTTACAACATGGATAAAAGAAATAAATTAGGTCTTGAGCCTATAAAAAAAGATTTGAAGGAAATTGACGAGATAAAGTCAATTGATGATTTGCAAAAATATAATATTAAGAACACAAGAAAAGGATCGAATGAGTTTTACGGCTGGGGGCTTTCTACTGATTTAAATGATTCTAAAAATAATGCGATTTATTTGGAATCAGCAGGATTAGGGCTTTCAAGAGATTATTATCAAAAGGAAACTCCAGAAAATGAAAAAATCTTAAAAGAATATACAAAATTTGTTAGTGATATATTGAAACTTGGTGGCGAAACTGACACTGATGCGAAGGCTCAAAAAATAGTTGCATTTGAAAAAGAAATCGCTCAAACGCTATTAAAAAATGAAGAAAGTCATGATGTAGCTAAATATAACAATCCTAGAAAAGTTAGTGAATTGTCATCGATAACTAAAAATGTGAACTTGGCTAATTATTTGAAACAGTTGAATGTGAATACAGATAAAGTGATTATTACTGAATTGAATTATTATAAAAATTTAGATAAATTTTTGACAAATGAAAACATTGATGTGATAAAAGATTATATGAAGTTTCAAAAAATTGCAGGATCTTCAAGTGTTTTGAATGATGAGTTAGGAAAAAGATATTTTGAATTTTATGGAAAATATTTGAATGGACAGAAAGAAAGAGAAACGCTTGAAAAAAGAGCATTGTATTTTGTAGATGGAACTTTAGGAGAATTAGTTGGAAAAGAATATGTTAAGAAAAATTTCTCACCTGAAGCTAAAAAAAATACTCAAGAAATGGTTAGTTACATAAAAAAAGCATTCCAAAATAGAATTAACAAATTAGATTGGATGAGTGCAGAAACTAAGAAAAAAGCAATACAAAAATTGAATAAAATAAATGTAAAAATTGGTTATCCAGATAAATGGCATGATTACAGTACTTTAAATATAAATGAAAATGATTCATTATATGATCAAATGGTAAAAGCTGGAGAATGGGCTTACGATAAAGAATTTAAGAAAATTGGAAAACCAGTAGACAAAACAGAATGGTTTATGGATGCACATACAGTAAACGCCTATTATTCACCAACAGGAAATGAAATAGTATTCCCAGCAGGAATTTTACAAAAACCATTTTATGATTTCAAAAATTCTGAAGTAGGAAGTAATTTTGGTGGAATTGGAGCAGTTATTGGTCACGAGATAACTCATGGATTTGACGTTTCTGGAGCACAATTTGATGGAGATGGAAATGTTAAAAACTGGTGGACAGCTCAAGATAAGCAAAAATTTGACATAGCAACTAAAAAATTAGAGGATGAATTTTCAAATTATACTGTTGGAGATAACATCAAACTTAATGGTAAATACACTTTAACAGAAAATATTGCAGATTTAGGAGGGGTAAACATCGCTTATGACGCATTACAATTATATTTGGCAGATCATCCTGATTTGAAAGTTTCTAATGATACAGAAAATGAATTATTTTTCTTAAGTTATGCAAATATTTGGAAACAAAAGGCTACACAAGAATATAGAAATAATTTAGCTAAAACAGATTCGCACTCACCTAATTTCCTACGTGTAAACTCTGTATTGAAAAACACTGATGCTTTTCACAAAATCTTCAAAACAAAACCAGGAGATAAAATGTATAGAGCACCACAAGATAGAGTAAAAATTTGGTAAAAATTGATTTAGAGAAAAGTAATTTTACTGAGGATAAAGAGGGATTAGTTTATATAGATGACTGATTTATTAGGAAATCTGAGTCTTGTTAGACTTGGATTTTCTATTATTATTAAATCGGAAATCTAAAAAAATAAAATTTAAATTTATAATAAAAAATAATCTTAATGTTATAAATGAAAAGTAAAAAATATATCTTAAGAATTAAAAAAATTAATTTGACAAAATACATAAAAATATGTTATTATAACTAGGTAATTAAATTAGAAGTAGAAACATTGTTTCTCACCTTTCCATCAGAAGTGGATTTTTGCTTAAATTTATTAGCAAATTAGAAATATTAATTAATTTACAATTGATATTTAAGAATTTCTTTTTTAAGAAAGAGATGAGTAAGGTATATAGTTATTTTATTTTGCAGTTTATTTTATATTTTAATATATTTAATAATCTGTTTATATAGCTATTTTGAGCAAGGTTTCTTATATCTTGTTTTTTTATTAATTATACCCAATTATTTAGGTGTAAAAAAAGTAGGAGGTGTTCTTTATAAAAGGAACTAATAAATCTAACGAACCGAGAATGAACGAGAGAATTAGAGCAAGAGAAATTAGAGTGATTGGAGACGATGGAGAACAATTTGGAATTTTGTCTGTTAATGAAGCAATTGCTTTAGCTGCAGAAAAAAATCTAGATTTAGTTGAGATTTCACCGAATGCCACACCACCTGTATGTAAAATTATGGACTATGGAAAATACAAGTATGAGAAAACAAAAAAAGATAAAGAAAATAAAAAGAAACAAAAAAATGTTGTTGTCAAAGAATTGAGAATAAAACCTCATATTGATGAACACGATAAAGAAACAAAAATTTCTCAAATTAAAAAATTCATAGAAAAAGAACATAAGGTGAAAGTAAGTTTAAGACTTACTGGAAGAGAAAGATTACATGCTGATTCAGCTATTAAAATTTTAGATGAATTTGCAAGTCATTTTGAAGAAACAGCAATTGTTGAAAAAAAATATGGGAAAGAACAAGTACAGGAAGTGGAAAAGTATCAGTTAAACATTCAGGAAAAAGCCACATCTTAACTAAAAAATCTAATAAGAGAAAGAAAAGATTAGGTCAAGACGCAATAGTTCCTAAAGGAGCAGAAAGAAAAATTAAAAAAGCATTAGCTGGGCAAGCAGGAAGATAGTTAGAAAATAAGGAGGAAAGAAAATGCCAAGAGTAAAAACAGGAATAGTTAGAAGAAAAAGACATAAAAAAGTTTTAAAAGAAGCAAAAGGTTATAGAGGAGCTATAAAAACAAATTATAAAAAAGCGAATGAAGCTGTTAAGAAAGCAATGGCTTATGCAACAGAGCATAGAAAACTTAAAAAGAGAACTATGCGTGAATTGTGGATTGTTAGAATTAATGCTGCTGCAAGATTAAATGGATTATCTTATTCTAAATTTATGAACGGATTGAAAAAAGCTGGAATTGAATTAGATAGAAAAGTTTTAGCTGACTTAGCTTTAAACAACCCTGCAGAATTTGCAAAATTAGTAGAAAAAGTAAAATAGTATTAAATAATGTAATTTATATGAAAACATCCTAAAAATATGAGTTTTAGGGTGTTTTTATTTTAGATAGAAAGTGTTTATGGTTATAATTTACTATTAAAATTTTTACTCTATCAATTTGAAGATTATACTTAAAATATGTTAGATTTTATGCTATAATTAAGCGTAAAAATTAAAGAATATAATATAGAGAAAGGAGTGCATAAAAATTATTTTTTAAGAAGATTAATAAAAATAATTTATTATGCGAAAAAAATGTTATTAGAATTAAGGGAATTACAAAAAAACACAGAGAAGTATTTAGGTCAAGAAGTGACATTAAACGGATGGGCAAAAAAAATTAGAAGTCAAAAAAACTTTGGATTTATAGAATTAAATGATGGTACATTTTTTACAGGAATTCAAGTAGTTTTTGAAGATTCATTAGAAAATTTTGAGGAAATTTCAAAATTGACGATTTCATCTTCAATAAAAGTGACAGGGATAGTTGTAGAATCACAAGGGAAAGGACAAGCATATGAAATTAAAGCAACAAAAATTGAAGTTTATGATAAAGCTGATTCAGATTATCCATTACAAAATAAAAGACATACGTTTGAGTTTTTGAGAACAATTGCTCATTTGAGACCTAGAACGAATGCTTTTTTTGCAGTTTTTAGAGTGAGATCATTGTTGGCTTACGCAATTCATAAATTTTTCCAAGAAAAAAACTTTGTTTATGTGCAAACACCGATAATTACTGGAAGTGATGCTGAAGGTGCTGGAGAAATGTTTAGATTGACTACATTGGACATTAATAATGTGCCTAGAACTGAAAAGGGAGACATTGATTTTAAACAAGATTTCTTTGGGAAAGAAGCTAATTTGACAGTGAGTGGACAATTGAACGTTGAAACATTTGCAACTGCATTTAAAAATACTTATACTTTTGGTCCTACATTTAGAGCTGAAAAATCAAATACTCCAAAGCATGCAGCAGAATTTTGGATGATGGAGCCAGAAATTGCATTTGCTGATTTAGATGTAAATATGGATGTTATTGAAGAAATGATAAAATATATTGTAAATTATGTGAGAGAAAATGCTCCAGAAGAAATGGAATTTTTCAATAAATTTGTAGATAAAGAATTATTTGCTAGATTGGATACTTTAGTAAATAATCAATTTGATAGAATTACTTATACAGAAGCGATTGAAATTTTGAAAAATGCGAAAAAAGAATTTGAATATGAAGTTGAATGGGGAATTGATTTACAAACTGAGCATGAAAGATATTTGGCTGAAGAACATTTCAAAAAACCAGTGTTTGTAACTGATTATCCTAAAGATATTAAAGC
>QWCI01001134.1_pt1 | contig 12941 bp, 10 predicted proteins | sample 1972541 | NCBI WGS metagenome assembly QWCI01 (sample SAMN09866712, study PRJNA288562) | Human oral metagenome isolate term3_saliva, whole genome shotgun sequencing... | isolation source: mouth | host: Homo sapiens | place: USA: California | reverse complement strand
ATTTGTATCTTTGCCTACTCTATTGGGATGATAAAACCAAAATCTATTGTATTACGTAATTAAATCAAACAAGAAAATGGCTACAATGAGCGTAATCTCATGGGCAAATTTATGGCAGACTCCTCTGCAGCTTATTAATAAATGGAACCGACTTAATAGTCTCCTCTCTTGGAGAAGAGTTGTAAGTAAGGGTGTGTCAATACTCTGCACTTGTTTATTGTTAGGTCAGATGGCTAATGCACAGAACTTTAGAACCTTACGAGATGTGAAGGTAAACGAGACTGTACTCGACCTTTCGAAAACGAATTGTACGGTGATACCACGCAACGCAATGCACTCTTGTCATCGACTTACTTCTCTCATTCTCCCTACAAAACTTGATTCTATCGGTAGTCAAGCATTCTTCGCTTGCGATGGAATAGGTGGTGAACTGTCTTTCCCTGCAACTACACGTGTCGTAGAGGCCTCGGCCTTTAATGGTTGTCGTCAATTGACTGGATTGAACTTCGGTGGCACTACTCGTATAGGGGCCTTTGCTTTCGCTAATTGTAGAGGATTGCGTGAGGTACGACTTTCAGCTGTCATTCCTCCTGTTTGTGCTGACAATGCTTTCGATGGTATTGACCTTAGTCGTGTGAAGTTGATAGTCCCGACGCAAGCAAAGAAGGCTTATCGTAACGCATCGGGCTGGCGTAACTTCTTCAGCCATCACGAAACGAAGAATGTATGCGACCCAGAGCATCTCCTCGTACCCCGTCCACTGAAGTTGGAGGTATATAAATCCAAGCTTGCTCTTCAATGGAAAGATGTTGCTGGGGTAGAGGCTCCACAGGAACTGAGTAACGAAAAGATGCAAGCAGAACGTATCCTCGGTGAACGAACAGTCTATAAGAAGAGGCATAAAGCTGGTCCGATGGTGCACCTTGTACTCGACAAGTCGCTTACCAATGATGAAGCTTACACCTTACAGGTGAACGATAAGGGTATAACGATTAAAGGACGCACACCTGCTGCGGTATTCTATGGACTGATGACACTCGAACAACTCTGTATAGGTAATGGTGTTTCAGCCCGTTCGATACAGCTCCCATCACTCTATATAGTCGACCAACCCCGTACGGCAATCCGTGAGTTAATGGTCGACCCAGTGCGCCATTTCATCCCATTCAATGACCTAAAGGGATTTATCGTAGAGATGGCACGCTATAAGTTCAATGCTCTCCACCTTCATCTTGTTGACGATCAAGGATGGAGAATAGAGATAAAGAAATACCCAAAGCTTATAGAGAAGGCCTCCGACCGTGTCGGTATGGATGATATGCCAGAGCGTATTCGTGGCTATTATACCCAAGACCAGATGCGAGAGCTTGTTCGTTTTGCATCGGCCTATCATGTCATGGTGATACCAGAGATTGAACTTCCTGGTCATGAAGTGGCTGCTGTCCACTGTTTCCCACAACTCTCTTGTGCAAAGAAGCCTGTTCCTATCCGCTTGACTTGTGGTGTGAGCAATGAGTTACTTTGCCCTGCAGAGCCATTTGTTTATGAGTTTCTCGATAATGTTCTGACTGAGTTAGCCGATGTGTTCCCTGCCCCATACGTCCATTTAGGGGGTGATGAGGCTGGTCAGCCGCCTTTGGGTGCATGGTCAGATTGTGCTGCTTGTAAGGCATTGAAGCAGAAGGAAGGATACACAGAGAACTGGCAGTTGCAACAATACCTATTTGATCGTGTGATAAATAAGCTGCAGTCGTTGGGTAAGACACCGATGTATTGGTATGAACAGGAGTTTAAGACGATTCAACCGGGCTGTGTGGTCTATGCTTGGCGACATGGTTTGACGAAGACAGCCATTGATGCTGCAGTACGCAATAAGGCTAAGATTATGCTCTGCCCGGGCGAGCACTGTTACCTTGACTATCCACAGCAGCGAGGCGATATGCCTGAGAAGAACTGGGGAATGCCGGTCACTACGCTCGAACAGACCTATCGTCTTGACCCAGCATGGGGGCAGGATAGCGTGTTTGTACGTGACAATCTGCTCGGTGTGAGTGGTACGCTTTGGAGCGAATGTATCAACTCCACGGAACGTATCTACTATCAGGCTTTCCCACGTGCAGCCGCTTTGGCTGAAGCAGGATGGAGTGTTCCTGAACGAAGAAGTTATAAGGAGTTCCTCACACGAGTTCGTCCGCTGACGGATGATATGCTGCGTCGTGGTATTGCAGTAAACGTAAGATAGAGTGTTGATGAGTGTTGTCAGTCTGTAAAAAGAAAGTAGATTGTTGGCTTCGACGTATGCGGTCCATGTTGAGGCTTTCCAACTCATTCGACTGTCCACAACTCCATAGCTCTTATACCTTTGTAGCTGGTTGTTAGTGTCGATATAGTTTCCCATTCGGTGTTGGAAGCGATAGTAGAAACCAAGATCAAGGTTGCGCCAGAGGTTCAACTGAAGATTGCTGACAAACTTATTCTTCAGATATTCCAACGCATACTTACTCACATAACCTTGATTATCAACCTTCTTCTGGTGGATGTAGCTATAAGCCACGCCAAACTTCTTAAAGAACTTTTGGGAAGGAAGAAGCTGATAGAGGTCGAAGTCGAGTGAAGCCTCGGTTCCGAAATGCTTTATCTTACCGAAATTTACACTCTTCCATAGTACTGCTCCGTTGGTATCTAATGTCCCATCACTAATCCAGTCGATAAGGTTCTTGTGATTGTTCCAGTAAAGGCTTGCCTTAGCAGTGACACCTTTGTTGTCGTATTTCACACCTGCCTCGAATGCAGAAAGTTCTTCCGGACGGAGATGCTTGTCGGCTTTATGTCCGCCAACAGAGTAGAATAGCTCGGTGAAAGACGGCATGCGGAGTGATGAATTGTAGGAAGCGTATAATTTCCAAGCGTCTCCAATGCGATAACTTGCGTCAACGCCTGGGTAAACATGCATTGGCATGTCTGCTTGACTGTTCTTGACAGCTGTCAAACCAGCCGACAGTGTGAAGCGGTCAAGGATGATATTATGCTCAAGAACAAACTGAATATTCGTGCGATTCAGCCCTACGGTGTAGTCTCTGTCAGTCCCGTGGATATGCTTTGGACGAGAGAGAGGTTCGCCAAGGTTACCACTTACGAGGTCTTCATTGCGTAGCTCTGCAGCGAAGGCAGTACGTCCAAGGTTCCAATCAAAGTAAGCATTGAGGTTAACACCATATATATCAGTGCGATGATAGTTGAATGGATACTTGTTGGCAGCACCTCGGAAGAGTTCGAAACGGTCCATATTGCGGTTCCAATAGATAGAAGGGCGAATGTGGAAGCGGCCTCGGAGGTTCTCAGCTTGAATGGCTGTGAAGGTCTTGAAAGTGTGTTCAAACTGGTCATCGTACTTTGCTGAATAGAAAGTATTTGACCCAAAGTCTTTCAGACTCATACCTGCATGCCAGCGTACGACCATGTCTTTATCTATATAATTCCCTTGATAAATGGCCTTTGCAGTGCGGTAGTCGGCATTGAGGCTGCCCGCTTTGTTACGAAGATAGCCATCACTGCGGGTGTAAGAAGCTGATAACTGATTGTTCCAGTGGTCTTTCGACGCAATATTACCACGTACGCCAGCACTGAGATAGCCGTAGGAACCACCTTCAATATGGGCTGAGAGACTTGTTTTTTGTGGTGTTCTGGTTACGATGTTTATAGCACCTAATAAAGAAGATGTACCATAAACGCGGGCTGCTGGGCCCTCAAGGACTTCTATTCGTTCGATTTCACTGATGTCAACAGGGAAGTCAAAGGAGTTATGTCCCGTCTGTGCGTCACAGATATTAATACCATTAAGGAGGATCGTGATTTGTTCTGAGTTGCCACCACGGATACTTACATCGGTTAAAGCACCTATTGGACCCTTCTGTCGGACGTCAACACCGACGGCATACTTCAACAAATCGTTTACACTTTGTACTGGTGCCGCTTGGATATCCTCACGACTTAGTACAGTTACCATTCTCGCCTGCTGACTTACTGTCAGTGGTGCTCGTGTTCCTGTCACGTTCACTTCCTGCATCAAGACACCTCGGTTGGCGAATGTTGAGTCTGTCTCTGCCTTCTCTGTCTTAACGCTAATGCCCTTGGCAGTAGCGTTCTGTAAGGTAGCGACACTCAGTACACCAATCAAAACCTCCTTGCCAAGAACGGCAAAGAGCGAGTAGCCGTGATTAGAGAAGCGTTTGAACTTCAGAACACTGCGCTTTTGATTTTTTGGTTTGTACATATTTTATAATTAAATAAAAGGTCGGAAGGGTAAAAGACCCTTACCGGCAAAACGAGTGCAAAAGTAATAAAACTTTTTTGAAGAGCGTGGGTAAAACGATAATTATCAGCTTTTATGCAAGTAAGACATAGAAAAAAGCATCGTTTATGTATGTTATATTTGAGATTTTTACTACTTTTGTAGGCAATTAATTATCGAAGTAGAAAAACGATTAATTGCACAATGAAAGCATTACGTGACCGTATCCTAAAGGATGGAAAGTGTTTCCCAAATGGTATCTTGAAGGTAGATAAGTTTATTAATCACCAGATGGACCCTAATTTGATGAAGCAAATTTGCGTGGAGTTCATCCGCCGCTATGCATCAACAGAAATCAATAAGATTATCACAATAGAGGCGAGTGGAATCGCACCAGCCATTATGATGGGCTTTCTCCTTGACCTTCCAGTAGTCTTTGCGAAGAAGAAGAAACCCTCAACGATGGGTGATATGCTTTCAACAACGGTCTTTTCGTTTACGAAACAAAGGGAGTATCATGTCGTGATCTCCAAGGATTACCTTGGTAAAGGTGATAAGGTGTTGTTCGTAGACGACTTCTTAGCATACGGTAATGCGGCGAAAGGGATTATAGACCTTTGTAAGCAGGCTGGCGCAGAACTGGTTGGTATGGGCTTCATCATAGAGAAAGCATTCCAACATGGGCGTGAGGTGATTGAAGCGGAAGGCGTTCGTTGTGAGAGCTTAGCTATCATCGAGTCACTTGATAACTGTGAGATTAAAATGAAAGAAGTATAAATAAGGTGGGCTTGTGTGCCCACCTTTCTTATTATATAATGTAGTCTTCTCCTATTTATATAGTGGTCTTCGTCTTGAGGGAGTGTCTTTTTGGATTTTATAAACGCCTTTTAAGTGACTCCTGCATATATACTCAATTAGTGTAAAGATAAAACTTTGGTAGAGCTAAAGTTGCTATCTTCGTTTTATAAAAGTATGGTATCTTACCTTCAGTTATAGTATTTAATAATAGAAAAGAATGGAAAAGTCAAAGGAACTTATCTATGGTCTGAATGATCGTCCACCGCTTCGTGAAACCGTCTTTGCTGCTTTGCAGCACCTGTTAGCCATCTTCGTAGCCATTATCACACCTCCTCTCATCATCAGTTCGGCGTTGAAATTCGACTTGGCGACCACTGGTTACCTCGTGTCAATGTCTCTCTTCGTGTCAGGCTTGGCCACTTTAATTCAGTGTCGTAGGTTTGGTCCGATTGGTGCTGGCCTCCTTTGTATTCAAGGAACATCTTTCTCTTTTATCAGTCCAATCATAGGAGCAGGTATGCTGGGTATGGTTAATCATAAGATGAACGTCGAGTTGGGACTCAGTTACATCTTCAGTGCCTGCCTCGTAGCTTCTGTTGTAGAGATGGTAGTGAGTCGTCTCCTACCTTATACACGTAAGATAATCACGCCATTGGTGTCAGGTATTGTCGTTACCCTTATCGGTATGTGTCTTATTAAGGCTGGTATCAGCTCCTGTGGAGGTGGTCAGACGGCCATAGATAACCATACATTCGGTTCTATGCGCTACCTTGGTCTGGCCTTGTTGGTACTGGTGAGCATTATATTCTTCAATCGTTCAAGCAACAGATTCCTACGTATGGCGTCTATAGTATTGGGCTTACTGATAGGTTGTGTGGCTGCTTATGCACTCAAGATGATAGATTTCTCAACGCTTAAAGGTAGTGGTGGCATTATTATTCCAACCATTTTTAAATATGGGTTTAGGCTTGATTGGGGTGCAGTCATAGGTCTTGGGCTCATTTACCTTGTAACGGCTGTTGAAGCTTATGGCGATATTACAGCCAACTCGCTTATCTCTGGCGAGCCTGTTGAGGGTCCTGTCTTCTTGAAGAGAGCACAGGGTGGTGTGTTAGCAGATGGTTTCAACTCCTTATTGGCCGCTGTCTTCAATAGTTTCCCTAACTCTATCTTTGCTCAAAACAATGGTATGATACAGCTTACGGGCGTTGCCAGCCGTTATGTGGGCTATTTCATTGCAGGTGCATTAGTACTCTTAGGACTCTTCCCTGTGGTTGGTAGGGTGTTCTCACTTATCCCTGCTCCTGTTTTAGGAGGTGCTACCTTGTTGATGTTCGGTACTGTTGCCGCTGCAGGTATTCGTATTATTGCTTCAACAGAGATTACTCGTAAGGCAGTGTTGGTCATGGCTATTAGTTTTTCTATGGGTCTGAGCGTAGAGTTAGTACCTAATATACTTGATAAGATGCCCGCTATGATTAAGACAATCTTCTCAAGTGGTATCACGACAGGTGGCCTTACTGCTATCATTGCGAATGCTCTTATCCGTATCAAGGAATAGACAACAGTGATGCTTAACGACTGTGAATTTATCACTATTCACGTGTTCTTAGTAAGTGAAAGGCAGCTGTAGGGAAAAGTGTTGTGGCTGTTTTGTCATGAAGAACAGCCTCCATTTCGAATAAAGAAATCCTGTTTCAGAACACTTTTATCCCCTAAATACTGCTGCAAAAAGCATATTTTTTAGTAATCTTTCGGTACATTCTCCTTTTTAATGTTTATCTTTGCAAAAGATAGAAGGAGAATGTACCGATTGCATTTCTCCATGGATTTAAATAGAGAACTCCTTAAAAAAGAAAAGTAATAAGGCTATGTCAAATCAGAATAAACAGCATAAATTTAGAAAGTCGTTGACCTTTAAAGTCCTTTGTGGGCTGGTTGTCCTCTTGGTCTTAGGGTTAGTTTATAATTTCATCGTGGCTGCTGACGATGCTCCCATGACCGAAGAAGAGCAGGAAGAGGTGCAACAACGTAACGCAGATAGGGACACGATTGATATTGTCGGTAATTATCTTTGGCCAGACATGAAGCCTTCAAAGGAAAAGGAAACGACCGATGAGGATAAGACAGCTGATGCTGAGAAAGATAAGAACGCTAAAGACGAAAAAGGCAAGGCCTCATCTGAGAAGGAACAAGCAACCCATCATGATGCTCCTATTGCTGCTCCTGCACCAGACATAGCTCCTTCTTCTGACCTCCCTGCCAAGCAGACAGCTCCATCTATTGAGAAGATGGATGCGCCAAGGATAGAGAAGATAGAATAGTCTGGCGACTTTTCGATTTGAAAAAAAAGTCTTTAAGGTTCATACATTCACTTTTTTATGTTCTATATATCGTCTTGTAAACATGTTCTGGAGGCTTTTGTACAAATGAGAATGGATTTATAACGACTTAAAAGAAAGAGAGGTAGACAATGAAAAGGTTATTTTTATTTCTTTTTGTAGCGGTCCTTATTGCAGGTTGTGCTACTACCTATTATGATTCCGAAGGTAATCCTGTGCCAAAGGAGAAGATGAGTCAGTTGCGAACCGCTGCTGTGAAGGCTCACTTAGGAGAGCATCGTTATCGCATCTTCGTCGATCGTATGTATCCAATGCGAGGTCCTGCAGTCTATTTACAGTATGACTGGGGGATGGAGGTGAGCGGTGACTCTGTCGGTCTCTTCCTCCCTTACTTCGGTAGAGTCTATCAAATTCCTTACGGACGAGGCGGAGGCTTGAGTCTTGTTGAACCTCTAACGAGTTATAAGGAAGAACCGATGAAGGACGGACGGCGTATCTTCATGACAACACGTAATGATTTTGAGAGTTATCAGATAGTTCTTGAAGTATTCGACAATGCTACTGTCTCACTTATCGTCAACCCCAGTGGAAAGGAGTCTATCAGCTTTTCTGGTGTGATGGAACTCAATGACTCTTTTACGCCAAAGGGTGTTAAGACAGGTAAGAGACGGCAGACAACATTTATGAAATTATGATTAACCGACTTTATACATTGTTCCTGTCACTGTTCGTAAGCCTTGTGGCCTACGGACAGACGGCAGGAACAATTGCATCTAAGGATGCTATGCTTTATGATTTGTCGCGCCATCTGTACGAGAAAGGCAATAAGCTGACGATAGTCTCTAAGGATTTGGAATGGCCAAAGGGCTTGGGTGGTTCTGTGCTGACCGAGTTACAGCAATATCTTACGGCCTTCTTTTTTGGGCAGGCATCAGATAGTTACGATGCTGGATGGAAGCAGTTTGAGTCCTTACAAGGTAAAGAAGTGCATGCGATAAAGGACGATACGGGGACAGAAAGGCGTTATTATGATATGGGTTTGCGCTGTCTATGGTTAGAACAGGGACGGTTTGTGTCTTTCCTTGCCCGTCTGGAGGAGCGTAACGAGACGAGTGTTATTACGCAAAAGTATTCTTATTTCACCTTTGACCTTATTAATAAGAAGGTGTTAACACAGAAGGATGTGTTCAATCAGACACGTATGTGGCAGGATGCTAACATTCGTAGTCAGTTCTGTGAACTATTAGATTATATGGCGAACACGCATACAGCAGACTCTATAGACTGGGATCACCTTCCTAATCAGTTTGCTTTGGAAGGACAAAACATACGCTTTGACCTCGGTGTAGACAAGAGTGGAGGGGTTTATTCAGACGTGACTGATGACATGGTTGACGTACTTTTCTCTAAAGACTTTAAGCGATGGATGAAGCAAAAAGTATCAACTGAAGGCAATACAAATCTTCCTATGGAGGCTGTATATACTACTTTACCTACTGACTCGGTGTTCCCTGAAGTATTACCACAGTTTCAAGGGAATGTAGCGGCCGCTATTGGGCAGAGTCTTTCCTATACGAGTATTACTCCCGAAACGACTCCTGTGACTAAAACTTTCGTCTCTTTTATTGTCGATTCGGAAGGTTCATTGAAAGATATCACCTTTCTAACGGTTAATAACATCGAGTTAAATCGTGCTATTGCAGCAGCTCTTCAACTGTTGACAGGCTGGAAACCTGCTATGCACAATGGTAAACCTGTGGCTTGCAGATATAACCTCCCGCTTATTCTTCATTTCCAATAAGCGTCGTTATAAGCTCCATAATGATTTGTTTCATTTGTTGTCTTCGGTGGAAATAACGGCAAACAAGCTGCTAAACGGGTACAGTTTGGGGAGTAAAAATGTGTATTCTTTGTGATTCTTCATTATCAGAAGTGAAATATTTTCATGACAAGAAACATTTATTTTCATGAGTGGAAATATTTATTTTCATGAAGAAAAATATTTTTTTTCATGAAAATAATTTGAAGAAGGGGAGGGACAAGTCTTTTTCTGTTGGACTTGTGACTTATAGTCTTCCTTTAGAAGACCCATTGAAGACGGTGGTCTTAGCCCTATAAGTGCCACTATAATGGCATAGTTGTCGGTCCTCTTGGGGCTTACTTAGAATTGTGTATAGATGAAAGGTTGAATACTATGGTGACTGAGGTTGATTACCAACTGCAGAATAACAGCAAAGATACACAGCTTCACGAGCCATGATGAATTGATAAACTTACTTTGCAGCCAGTTATAGTCAGCCTCTCGGATGCTATGAAGTTCTAAACTTATCAGCACAACGGCAAGCCATAGTGGGTATTCCTTTAGGAAGGTGTAAGCGTCTGTAAGGCTTACTGTATGCAGGATATTGTTGATTAATGTCGTAGCAGTCGTCATGTCCGCCGCACGAAAGAATATCCATGCAAGAGAAACATAGCTAAATGTAATAAACCAACTGATAGTTTTGGTGTATTTATTATCTGGTATCTTATTCAGACCATTGTTTCGACAGAACTTATGAATGACCAGTCCAATTCCATGAAGTACGCCCCATACGACGAACATCCACGATGCGCCATGCCACAGACCAGCCACAATCATTGCCAAGAAGCTATTGAGATAGGTGCGAAGTTCGCCTTTCCTGTTTCCTCCCAATGGGATGTAAAGATAGTCACGGAACCATGTGGAGAGGGCTATATGCCAACGATGCCAGAACTCAGTGAGGTTCAGACTCTGATAAGGGAACCTGAAATTGTCTTTTAGTTCGTATCCCATCAGTGCAGCAACACCAATGGCAAGGTCGCTATAGCCTGCGAAATCGAAGTAAATCTGTACTGAGAAACCTAATACACCCATCAGGTCACCGAAGCCACTTTGGCTTGCTGGGGCATCAAAAACAATGTTATTGTATTGTGCGATATAGTCGGCTATGAGGGCTTTCTTTATTAACCCGCAGATGATGAGCCATAGTCCTTTATAGACAAGGCCGTCGTTGACCTTGTTTCTTGGCGTTTGAACCTGTGGAAGTAATACCTCAGCACGGGTGATAGGACCAGCGATAAGGAGTGGGAAAAACGTAAGGTAGAAAGCGTAGTCAATGAGTTCTGCTGTCTTGGGATAGCGCCCCTTATAGACATCAACGGTGTAGCTGATAGCTTGAAAGGTGAAGAAAGAGATACCGACAGGCAGCAGCATCTTCTCAGGAGAGAAGTTACTACGTAGGAGTTCATGGAATATCTCAAGAGTAAAGTTTGTGTATTTGTAGTAGAGTAGGGGGATTAACTCTGATAGAATGACGAGGGCAAGTCCGATTTTACGCACCTTTCCCCGTTTTAATCGCATCATAAAGCGAGTGAGATACCACGAGCTAATGGTGATGATAGGCAATAGCCACATCAATATTCCATTCGCTTTGAAAGCAAAGAAAAGGCTGAAAGCAATGACGTAGACCTTAGTCCACATCGGTCGATAGCGGTTTAATCCGATGTAAAAAGCGAAGAAAACAAGGAAGGAAACCATGAAAGGAAATGTACACAGCGACCAGTTCTTGTCTTGTGAAGACAAGAAATCGAATAAGGCGGTTGTCAGCTGTGTTATCTCTGCCATCTATCAATCGTTTAAGTGCTGCTTCTTTCCTATTTAATAGCCCTCGAAGGAAGGTTGTAAAAGCTTTGTATTCGTAGCCTTGTGATGGGCTTTGGGTTTATTAAGTAGCAGTGGGTTGGCACACTCCTTACTCCTAATAAACTTCGCAGCGGTATCCATCCAGTAGGCTGCTGCAGCCCAAGTAGGGTGATAATGGTCGCTACCTCTTTTGAGTTTAAGGTTACGACTGTCGAAGAAATGGCCCTTCCCAACATTCTCTTCTATAACATCATTGATGCCAGTGTCGCCGTTCCAGTTAGAAGGACTTATCCATACGAAGGGGAGATTACCTAACTTTTTAACCAACTGCTGTACGTATTGCGTGCGATTGGCAAGGTCGTTGATGAATAACTCATTACTTCCAAGACAGATAAGGACGTAGGTTGGCTTGTATTCAGCAATGAAGTGCTCTAATGTTTGGGTTGTTCCCCAGCGTTCAGTAGTAGAACTATACCAGATGACGGTATATAGTTTATGGCCGTTCTCACCTGCATAATCACCCAACCTACGTGATAGTCCTTCGACCATAGAGTCTCCTATAAAAAGGATAGTCTGGTTGCGACGCACCTTCTTAACGGTATGCTTTATGGGTTTTGACTTTTCAATAAGTGGTTGACTGAGGTTGGCAAGGGTAATTTTACGGATGGTATAGCTGCCCATAGTTATCTCTGTTGGGATAACAGCATAGACAATAATGGCTGCCATGACAGCAGCCATCAAGAGTAATGTCTTTATCTGGGCCTGCATACGAGCGTCTTATTTCAAGGTGATCTCTATAGGACAATGGTCGCTTCCCATAATCTCTGTATGAATCTTGGCGTCTTCGAGGCGGTCTTTGAGGCGTTCTGAGATGAGGAAATAGTCGATACGCCACCCCGTGTTCTTCTCTCTTGCACGGAAACGATACGACCACCAAGAGTAAGTAACCTTCTCTGGATAAAGGGTACGGAGGGTGTCGATGAAGCCATTACTTAGCAACTGGGTCATCTTCTCACGCTCCTCATCCGTGAAACCAGCATTCTTGTGGTTGGTCTTTGGGTTCTTAAGGTCTATCTCCTGATGGGCAACATTCATGTCACCACATACGATAACGGGCTTAATAGCATCGAGTTTGTGAAGATAAGCTTGGAAGTCTTCTTCCCACTTCATGCGATAGTCCAATCGACGAAGTCCGTCCTGTGAGTTCGGTGTATAGACGGTTATGAGGTAGAAATCATCCATCTCGAGTGTAATCACACGTCCCTCATGGTCGTGCTCATCAATATCAATACCGTAGGTGACGTTCAACGGCTTATGCTTAGTGTAGATAGCGGTACCAGAATAGCCTTTTTTGTCAGCGTAATTCCAGTAAGATTCATAACCAGGAAAGCTGAGGTCGAGTTGTCCCGCTTGCATCTTCGTCTCTTGAAGACAGAAGAAATCAGCGTCTAAGTCCTTGAATTGTTGCTCAAAGTCTTTCCCTACGCAGGCGCGAAGCCCGTTTACATTCCATGAAATAAACTTCATTGTATTTCTTTCTTAGCTGTTATTCTTAATTTAATCTTAATGAACTTGTTGTTGTCTTATATCTTTCTTCCTATAAGAGAAAAGCTGACAGGTGTGTCAAAGTCGTCCTGTTTAGTTGCAGTTGCGTGTGCCTTGTCTATTCTCGCTAAGCTGTTTATAGTGAATTGTATTGCCATCTCTGATCTACTCATCGTGTAGCTACTATTAAACAGATTATTCTTAAAGGTGACAACGCCTGTTAACTCGTAGGTTTCACTGCCTGTTGTTACATCAAACTTGAAGTTATGTGATAAGTTGAAAAGCACGTAGTCCTCTTGTGGTA
>QWCI01000783.1_pt1 | contig 12953 bp, 11 predicted proteins | sample 1972541 | NCBI WGS metagenome assembly QWCI01 (sample SAMN09866712, study PRJNA288562) | Human oral metagenome isolate term3_saliva, whole genome shotgun sequencing... | isolation source: mouth | host: Homo sapiens | place: USA: California | reverse complement strand
CTCGGCCTTGAAGGCATCTTCCAAAGGTTTCAACACGGCGGTTAATTTCTCCACGTTTGCCTCCTTGGCCATGGTGAGCAAGTGATTAGCAAACTGATAATGCTCCAAGTGCTGGAGGTCACGCTTAAAAATTTTTTTGATTTCCATTTTATTTGTTTTTATGGGTTAAAAAATTATCTTTGTTTTCTTATAGTAGTGTGAGAACGATAGCCGTTCTCCGTTGTTTTCGCTGTTTTTCAATGAGAACGGTAGGCGTTCTCGCCTGTTTTTGATGATTTTGGGGCAACTCGGTCACCGTTCTCGCTTGTTTTTATTGTTTTTGGCCGAGAACGGTCACCGTTCTCAACCATTTTTGTTGTTTTCAATGCCTCCCGCCCACCGTTCTCACCGTTTTGCAAAATGCAGGTTGAACACGGTGGGCGATTACGCTCGTTTATTTTATATTAAAACTCTACGAAGGGGAGGACATAAGCAGAATAATCATTACTATAGAAGCCATTTACATAATTAGCCCAATAGCTCCAAAAATCAGTGTTCTGTTGACATGTGCTTGAACAGAGAGGTTGTATCGAACGATTCTTCACAGGAGGGTTTGAAGCGCCTGCTTTGCTAAAGCCATAATCCAATGCTGCAGATGCCCATGATTGCATACTTTCATTACTCCTCGACTTGCTTGAGAACCCTATGGTTGTCATCATTAATTTTATTTGTCCAAGGCTTGGAAGAAACCATTTCCCAATGCCGCTGGTTGGAACGCCGGGATTATAGTTCGCAGCAAGTTTGAAAGCCGGGTATTTGTCACTACCTGCCTTTACTTCATTATTCGAACTTGTGTTCGCATCCCAAGTGTAGGCATAACCATCCATGTCTGTAAAAGCATCTGTTAGGGTAGAGAAGACCCGTTTATTGGTATAAACAATGCGCACCCAAGAAATGTGATCATAACCATCAGTAAATGGTCGTACTGGCGATGTAGAAGCAAGATTCAATGCGACAGCGAGCCCTTTTTCTCCTGCTGTTTTGCGCCTCACTACGATGCCTATAGGCGTGCGCGTGCCTTTATCTCTAAGATATCCTGTTGTGCCATCATTGAACAAAAATTTGTAGGAAGGATTAATCTTAATATTCAACTTATAATCATCGTTAGCAGCCATTGTCCCCAATTTAGTCAACGATGTTTTTAGTGTCCCCACACTATTATAATAGCATGTACCATTATAAAATTCTAATTTCATATCGGTGCCATCCCCCGGTAAAACATATAGATAAGATGTAGTACTTACACCCGTACCATAACCCTCAAGAGGAAACTCTAATATGTCTGTCCCTGGAATAACTGTTTTTGAGGTTAAATCAGCAGAATATCGAATGGCTTTTGTTGTTGCAATTAATCTGCCTTTCATATTGGCAAAGCCCGCTGTAGGTTCTCCATCACCTATCAGATTTGTCAAACTAACCAAACATCGCACTGCAGGGTGTTTCATTTCTATGTCTACTTTATATTCAATGCTATTTGCCGGTATGGTGGCTGTTGTTGAACCTATAAGAGGATTGTTAAAATTCTTAATCGTAAGATTCGTGCCATCATCTTCAACGGCATCATTATAGCAAACAAACTTATAGGTGCCGGGTGCCAGCATGAGTAATGAACCTGCATCGGGTGTAAACGTTAATTCAGATATACCCCCCGGATGTGATGGTGTCACTACCCACTGACTTGAGATAGTACCATGCAGCACGTTGCCCACACGCTGATTGGTTGCGGGGTTGAAGGCATAAAGATTAAAATGCCCGCTATAAATATCATGTGCGCGCGTTACAGCAGTTTTCCTCTTTTGCCCCCTTTCCACACTGATCTCAGCCGTCATACCATTATCCAAATCCACCACTTGTGTGTCTGTGGGGGCTTGCACAGCACGAGTAATCTCCCTCGCTGCATTAAAATCTTGCATAGAAAGAATTATTTTGCCTTTCGCCGCAAGGTCCACTAAGTTTTGCCGGGGCTGTGCTTGCTCTTCTTCTGTGCTACACGCCGTGAAGAAACCCATAGACAAGCACAGGCTAAATAATATACCAAATGTTATCCAACTTCTTTTCATTCTTCTACCATTTTAGGGTTCAACATCTGTTTCAAGTTCATCGTCCTTCTCTTCTAGACTTTTCCAGTCCTCTTCTTTCAATTTAGGTTGCACAGAAGCTTTGCACAATCCGTTCGTATATTCCATCGGAATAACCGTGCTTTCGGGCTTTACATACACCCGTTTTGTTGTTTGTTTCTTCATCTCGTTAAAACTATTTTTATTAAACGTTATTTCATCCTTGTTTTGCACACACAACCCATTCATTTATGCACGCAAAAAGGGTGTGCATGAAGTTATGAAAAAACTTCGTGCACACCCTTTGTGTGTAAGCGTTTATGTTGTATATTACGCGTGCGCCACGCGTACCTTTATATTGGTCTCGCTCCTGTGTGTGTGTGTGTTACACAATTATTTGGATTGACCAAATAAACAGGCATAAAAAAAGCGGCAGAAGAGAAATTCTTTTGCGCTGCGAAGGTTGCCTTATGGTGTAAACTACTCATCACTTAACGTTTTATTTTGTTGGCCGCAAAGTTAAATGTTTTTAGAGAAATGGCGAAATATTTTCGAAAGGAATTGTGTCAGGACGGAATAATATTGATGTGCCACAAGGTGAATCGGCAGGGGCGACGTTGCTTTTTGTTTTGAAAAACGCCCAGAAGCAGGGTGGGTGTACCTTGCTTTCCGGGCGCTGTTTCATCGGCAAAGGAGCGGTTAGAGCCGCTCAAGGATGTCGTTGCAAAGGGCGAACGACTTCATCATCATGCGCGGAACGTGAAATGGACCTTTGTAAAGGTTTCCTTTTGCAGGTTGTGCCACCGTACCATCGCGATGCAGATAGCCATACCATTCGGGATAATCCTTGTCGGGTAGGTGGGCGTAAGTCCATTCGCTGATTTGCTGATGACGTTGCAAGTATTTCTCTTCGCCTGTGGCCAAATAGGCGTAGAGCGAAGCGATGATGGTTTCGCACTGCGGCCACCAAAACTTCATGTCTTGCGCATAGTCTTGCGACGGCAGGTTTTTGCAGTCGCGGAAGTTAATGATACCGCCAAACTCTTGGTCCCATCCCCAGTCCCATGACCAGTCGAAGATGGTGAGCGCTGTATTTAAAAGTTGTTTATCCCATTGGCGGTGGCGTGCTTCTTCCATGAGGAACCAGCTTGTTTCGATGCAATGTCCTGGATTAATCGTACGTGTCATGTTGGTATCGATAAACTCTCCATGGGGACCAACACATTCTAAGAGCGCTTTAAACTCAGGGTGCATAAAATAGCGTTGCAGCTTGTCGATGGATTCGTTGATTTGCTTTTCCAATCGTTCGTCATTAGAAACTTGGCGCAAAATGCTACATACATTGATGAGAATCATCACGATGGAGTGGCCTTGTAACTGCACTGTGGGCTCAAATTTGGGCTGCAGAAAACCGGGTGTGTTGAGGAAACGCAGCGTGTCTTCAAAAACTTCGATTGCCCGTTGAGCATAATGTTGGTCGCCCGATGCAAGCGAATATTCAGCCATAGCAATGGCAGCGAAGGTCTCGCTAAATACATACCGGCGTTTGCGAAGGGGCGTTCCGTCGGCTGTTACCGAGAAAAACATATGGCGGTCGGTATCGAAGCAATGCTTTTCGATGAATGCAAGAGTTGTTTTTGCAGCCTCGAGCCATTCAGGTTTCCGTTCAATGTGGTTGTAGGCATAGGCGCAGATATAGGCAAAACGTCCTTGAAACCACACCGATTTGGTCGTATCCATGAGCGATCCATCACGGTTTACACATGTGTAAACACCTCCATTAACATGGTCGAGTCCATGCTCCATCCAGAAAGGCATGATGTTTTCGGTGAGGTCGTGCTTGTAGCGGTCGGCCCACTGTTGCAAATAAGTTTTAGGATTTATATTCATCATCGTTGTGTTTTAAAATTGATTACACTTGTCAAAGAAATGAATGGCCTCGAGTTCGGCTTTCATTCTTGCTTCTTCTTCATCGGTCATGTTTTGGAATGGCACGCGGTTGGGACCTAAATCAAAGCCAATGAGTTTCATGATGCGCTTGCCACCAACGATGTTTCCGCGATAGTGGCAGATCACATTAATCACCTCTTGTGCAAAATCTTGGTGTGCACGTGCAGCTTCTATATCGCCCTTTTTCCATGCTTCAATGATGGCAACAAGTTCACGTCCATTGTAGTTGGTCGTTCCACCGATTCCACCTTGTGCACCACCTTGTGCTAATGAGGGCAGAATAGTTTCGTCTTGTCCGTGGAGCATGTCGAACTTCCCGTTGGCATAAAGCCGACATTGGTTGTATTCGTAGAGGCTCTCGTAGGTGTATTTGATTCCAGCGAAATTGGGTATGCGCCCGTCTACAGCTTTCAACAGGTCGACCATCGGCAAAAAGGCGCCATTGAAAGCGGGAATGTGATAATAATAGAATGGTAGGTTGGGTGCGGCAGCGGCTATCTGTTCACAATATTTTACAAGCTCTTCAATGCGGCCAATGCGTGGAAAGGGGGGGGCCATGGCGCCAATTCCCCACGCACCAATCTCAGCAGCATGGCGTGCCAGTGCAATACTCTCGCGCAAACAGCAGCTACCCACATGTACAATCACCTTGAAACCTTCGGGCGCTTGCTTCACCCATTCTTCTGCTAAAGCCATTCTTTCGGTTGTCGTGAGCATATAGCCCTCGCCCGACGAACCATTGATAAACACGCCTTGCAAACCATTTTTTTTCAACATTGCTCCGTAAGCTGCAATGGGCTGAAGATTCACATCACCATTTTCATGAAAGGGAGTGAATGGAGCGTCAATCAATCCAATAATCTTTTCCATTTTATTTTTATTCTAAAATTCTGTTTTCTCATTAATCCATATTGTCTGTCTGCGGCTTTAAAAACCACAATTGTGCTAAGAGTGCTAAGGCTACGATGCCACCTAAGGAGGCAAAGCCTGTGCCCAGGTGGTTACCATCAGTCCACTTGCCAAGAACTTGTGTTACCGCAGCACCAGCAAACACACCCGTCATATTCATGATGCCATAGGCTGTAGCGCGTTGCTTTGCCGAGATAAACTGGCAGAGTATGGGCATGTTATTGGCATCGAACATGCCGTAGCCCACACCAAAGAGTAGGCCTGCCCCCACAATAGCGGGCAGACTATGGCCAATCCCCAGCAATATCAATGCAGGAATGGTGAGTCCTAAGCCTATTGCACTGGTATAGATACGCCCTTTAAGGTTGCGCTTCACCCAGCGATCAGATAGAAAACCTCCCCAAATAACACCTACAAACGATGAGATGGCAATGGTTATAGTGGAAATAGGCCCTGCTTCTTCCATGGGGATACCTAAGTTTTGGGCAAATAAAGTAGGCAACCAGTTTTTTGTAGCCCAGCCAGGAAGGCTTGGAACAGCAAAGAAGAAGAGGATAATCCAGAAAACCCAGTTGGATAGAACCACTCCAAATCCGCTTAGTAAGCTACTTCTTTTTGATGTTTCTTGGGCGGTGTGATTGACCCTTGTATCGTGCGAAGGCTTTTCATGTAGCAGAATTGCTAATGCCAACGCATAAAGAATACCGATGAGTCCAAACCAATGGAATGCGGTCTTCCATGACAATATTGCTGCAACCACGGCTCCAAAGCCACCCACTGCTTGGCCCATATAGATGCCCGTCATGTGGATTCCTATAGCTAAAGAACGACTTTTTCCCTCATGCCAATCAGCTAAGAGCGACAAAGCTGATGGTATATACAATGCTTCGCTAATGCCCATGATGCCGCGCAGATAATATAACTGGTTAAAACTCGTGGCATAACCCATGGCCAATGTTACTGCAGACCATACAAACAGACTACCCACAACGAGCCATTTGCGGTTCACTTTGTCGGCCACCATGCCTGCAAAAGGGGACACAAGACCATAAACCCACAAAAAAACAGCCATCAAGGCGCCGAAAGCCTCGGCTTGATTGAGTTCGTGAATGTCGGCCTTCATCGACGTTTGCATGGTCGAAAGCATCTGCCGATCCATGTAATTTAGCAATGCTACCACCCACAGCAGCGCCACAACAACCCAAGGATAGTATTTTTTTTCGATGATTTTCATCATGATGTTAGTAGCTGAAAGTGAGACGATAGATATCAGGTGTGCGGATACCAGGTTTCAATTCGCCACCAATGAGATAGATCGATTGTTTATAGCGTGCTAAGGTTGCCCCTGCGCGCGCAGCAATCTGCTCTTTTCCTACAATGTGCCATTCTCCTTTTTGATATGCGCAAATATAGGGGTTGAAACGATACCATTCCACAGGATGTGTCATGTAGCCTGGTTGAGGATGATTCACGGCTTCAAGGAATATATCTTTATTTACACCACCCATAGCTACAAAGGTGTCTTCGGTGAGATTGATGGCTGCAGCACCACCTAAATAAATCTCTTCTCCAGCATCATCTTTGGGAGGTAATAGCTCTTTTAATGGGTGTGTTAAGCTTTGACCAGCAATGTTGAGTGCTGTCAGTTCGGTCTCGGTCTTGGGTGTGCAGCCGCCCCATTGGCAAAAGCTTCCATCGACAAAAGCACTGATGGGTTGTCCTAATTTCTTGGTTGTAAGAGGCTGGAGTGCGTGCCATCCTAATTCTATATGTTCTAAATCGAGTTCGAAGAGTTGTAAACCATTGCTCACAATGACACGATGACCATAGTGCGCTCCTGTGAAGTTGTCCATCTTAGAGGGCAGGGTAGGATAGTTCTCTACACAGGCTTTACCTTCTTTGATAGTGATGACAAAAGCTGTGGCAAAGCTTTCTTGTGTGTTGTTGCCACCAATGCACAACAATCCTTTCTCTAAAGGAATGCTCACACCATAGGCACAAGGAGCAGGAAGCTGTCCGATGCATCGCCAATGAAGTTCATTTTTATCGGTAATCTGTGCAGCATAGATGCCTTGATAAAAGCGTTTTTCACCACCTTCTGCAGCGGGTTTGTTAGGGAAGTTACAACCTCCTGCCATTAAAAGCGTATTGCCCATAGTGCCTGCAAAGCAGGCTGATACACCTTTCTCTATGCCCGGTTCGGCAGATGGGAACCCTATGATACGTTCAATGTGCGATAGTTGGATGGATTGTGCATACACATCCTCCCCTGATAGGAAATCAATCATTGCGATATAAATAATTAGAATAACACGAATCGTTTTCATTGTGGAATTTTCATTTCAAACGTACTGCACGGAAGTTGTGCCCCGTTTACGAGATTAGCTCGTGTAAAAGGTTGCCAACCGTAGCGAACCATCGTCGGCTCTGTTACTTCGTCACAACGCAGTAGCACACTTTCACCTTCAATTTCGGCTGTTGCAGTATGGAAAACACCATCATCTCCAGCTACTTCGAAACCTATTAACCTACCATTTTTGGCTTGTAGGCCTATCCCATTTTTTAAATAAAGATAGGTCAAAGCACCTACTTTTCGTGCTTTGATGCAAGAAGGGCCTTCCGAAACAACATCGTGTCCATAAATGTTGTGCAGCGCTTGAAGTGTCAATCGCTCGCCAACGGGCTGCTTGTTGCGATAGTGTACGTCTAAAGAGTCACCCACATCGCTTGTCACAACCATCCATGTTTGGGGCAGTTGTTTGGTTAGAAGGCGTTGCGAATTTCGAAATTCGGGCCACGAAGGGCGGTTTAAGCTCGATAGTTGCACCATCAGAAATGGCATTTTGGGTTGGTGGAAGAAGCGCCGCCAGCTCTTTTCCAATAGTCTAAAGAGGCGTGCATGCAGTTCAATGTTGTGGGCGTTTGACTCGCCTTGATACCATGCTACGCCCTTAATAGCATAGCCTTTCAATGGCAATATGCCCGCTTCAAACATGTAGCAAGGCTCATAGGGGTGGCGTTGAGTGGCGGTTTTCTCGGCAAGGGCAATGTTTTCGAGTGCGCGTTTGCGTGCCCATGGCTGTCCGAAATCGCCATGATACCAGTCATACAGGATGGAAGGAAACTGCCATTCCAAGGTGTGGCGGTCAATCCACGACTCGGTTGTAGTGCCACCAACGGCATTACAAATGATGCCCACGGGCACTTTGAGGCTATCGGCCAAAGCCTTTCCAAAATGATAGGCCACAGCAGAGAAAGAAGCTACCGTTGCTTTATTGGCTACTTGCCAACCCTCCGTGTCTAATAATGCCAATCGATTTATGCTATCGAGCACAGCCTTTGGCCATTTTTCAGCGTTTGTAGGGAAACGGGTCGGCATATTGTAGAGATGGAGTAGGGGTTGTTGGTCGGCATGAGCTAAGTCTTCGCTCGATGTTGTCGTTGCTCTTACAGGAAATTCCATATTGGATTGTCCAGAGCAGAGCCACACCTCTCCAATATATATAAGGTGTAAATCGCGCCGTTCTCCTTTTGTTCTGATTTGAGCTTCATAGGGTCCTCCTGCTTCCATGGCAGGAAAGGTTACTTTCCAGTGTCCATCAGCAGCTGCGATACTAGTCTGTTGCAGTCCGTTAAAAGCCACTTTCACTTGTGTTCCAGCATTGGCTGTCCCTCGAAATACGATGGGTTGCTGGCGTTGCATCACCATTCCATCACCATAGAGAGGTGCAAGTTTCAATCCACCATAGTTTCCTGTGAGTGCAGCATAGATGGTTTTCGCCATGATGGTAGCACCTTCGGCATTGGGGTGGAGCGCATCGGCAAATAAATCAGGGCGTGAGTAGAGTGGTGTGTGCAAATCAATGAGCCCCGTTTGGTTGGCTTTGGAAATACGTCGGATATGCTTTTGTATGGCCGCATGCCAGTCACGCGTGCCACTTTCAAAGCGAGGATGGGGATGAAAGATGGGTGTCATGAGACAAAGCCATATCTGTGCTTTGGGATTGGCCTGGCGAAAGCTATTGATGAGCTGTTGATAATCATAATCAAATTCGCTGTTATAGTTGGGCCAGTTGCGTGGGTCTGTGTCGTTGAGCCCTAAATGGATAACCACAAAGTCAGGTTTGAAAGCTAAGGCTTCCTGATATTCTGGCTGCTGAATATAGGGACGATGTCCCTTAGAGAGTAGTGTTGTGCCTGAATGCCCAAAATTTCTTACTTCGTAGGGTTTGCCTAAAAGTTGTTGCAGCACGTAGGGATAGCAATGGGTCTCACGATTGTCTAAGCCATAACCAAAGGTAACGCTGTTGCCAACACAAGCCACTCTAATAGGATTTTTTGCAGAGCCTAAAAGGGTGATGAGTAATAAGCCACATACCAATAAATATCTTTTTGTCTTTTGTTTCATTTGCCTTAGCTGCTTTTTGTTTAATAGATTTAGCGCTGAGTTTTGTAGCTACAAATATACAATAAATATGAAACATGCCCAAATATCTATCTGTTTTTTCTGTTTTTATGCTTGAAAAAGGAGATTGGCAAGTCCAAAACAAGTATGGAACGTGAGAGATGGCATAGAGGGGGAAGCCTGTTTCCTCCATAGGAGGCAGAAAACAGACTTTCAAGCAGGCTTTGGCCAGCATGGTTGCACAATGAAGTTCATGAAGCATTTCGTTATCATCTACTAAGGAAGGTATAGGAGTCCTGTGAAAATTCGCTCCAGGATGTTAATGGTTTTGTAAGGAATGTGGGTATTTCTGTGATGCAAATCGTCGAGAAGTGTAATTGCTTTTTTGAGCATATATAAGGAAGTGCTACCCATATCTTACGAAAATGGTGAGAAGGGAACATGCTTTTATATTGTGGGGTATCCCCAAATGCTCTGTATATGGCGTTGTTCGTAGAAGCTTTAGGCATTAAATGCAATAAAATCATCCTAAATCTGTGTGAGATGCAATGCTTTGCGCCAATATTTTTTACTACCTTTGTAGGCAAAACCAACCAAGAGAAATGAAAATTGGAATTATCGTTGCTATGGACAAAGAGTTCGCGCAACTGCAAAAGGTGTTTGGAAACGATTCCAACATCGTGCTACAAAAATGTGGCATTGGGAAGGTGAATGCCGCCATAGGTGCCACGATGATGATCGAAAAGCATCATCCCGATGTGATCATCTCGTCGGGTTGTGCGGGAGGAGCAGACCCTTCACTCAACGTGGGTGACGTGGTTGTAGCCATGGAAACAACTTATCATGATGCCTATTGTGGTGACAATTGTGCTTATGGTCAGATTATGGGCATGCCAAAGCGATATGAATTAGCCGATAAACTCATTGCGATTGTGCAGCAATTTGGTAGTGATTGCCATGCAATAACGATGGGTTTAACGGTGAGTGGCGACTGGTTTGTTGATTCACGTGAAAAGATGCATGAGATTATGCAGCATTTTCCCGAGGCCAAAGCCGTGGATATGGAGAGTTGTAGCATTGCGCAAGTGTGTTACACATTTGGTGTGCCCTTTGTGAGTTTCCGTATTATAAGCGATGTCCCTTTAAAAGACCATAAGGCAGAGATGTATTTTGATTTCTGGGATCGATTGGCCGATGGTAGTTTTGATGTGACATATCGATTTGTGGAGCGGTTACAACAAGTAGGCAATGTCTTGAAATAAATATAGAAAAGGAATAAAGAATGGAAAAGATACCGAGTTTCACAGTGAACCACGAACAATTACAACGTGGTGTTTATGTGAGTAGAAAAGACCGTGTGGGTGGCGAGATTGTGACGACATTTGATGTGCGCATGAAATTGCCTAATCGTGAACCCGCATTACATAATGGTGCCATTCACACCATAGAGCATCTCGCAGCGACTTTCCTTCGCAATGATGCTGAATGGAAAGAACGTATTGTTTATTGGGGGCCTATGGGTTGCTTGACGGGTAATTATCTCATTGTGCAGGGCGACTTAGAAAGCAAAGATGTGCTGGACTTGTTGCGACGTACTTTTGATTTCATCGCTCATTATGAAGGGGAGATACCAGGTGCTTCAGCAATGGATTGTGGTAACTATCTGTTGCAAGATTTGCCGATGGCACGTTATGAAGCAGAAAAGTTTTTGAAAGAGGTGCTCCTATCCATCACCGAAGCGCAAATGCACTATCCACCTAAAGCAGAATAGATGCCATTTATCGGTTTTTTATCTTTTTAAAAAAGAAAAACGTGCATATTGCAATAGCTGGAAATATAGGGAGTGGCAAGACGACGCTCACGGAATGTTTAGCACATCATTATGGATGGATTCCTAAATATGAGGCTGTGGACTATAATCCTTATTTGGAAGACTATTATAAGGATATTCCAAGGTGGTCGTTTAATATGGAAGTGTTCTTTCTGAAAGAACGTTTTAAAGATTTGCTGACGTTAGCGAAAAGCAGCGGAAAAGAAACCTTTGTGCAGGATCGTAGTATCTATGAAGGGGTATATGTGTTTACAGAGAACAACTATCAGATGGGCAATCTCAGTGCACGAGACTTTCATACGTATATGGAACTTTTCGAATCGATGACGCATATATTGCATTACCCCGATTTGATGATTTATCTTCGGTCGAGTGTTTCAAATTTAGTAAAGAACATTCAGAAGCGCGGACGCGACTATGAACAGCAGATGCCTTTGGAATATTTGGAGCGTTTAAACCAACTCTACGAGACATTTGTGTTTCAAAAGTATCAGGGAAGGGTGATGGTTGTGGAAGTTGATACACTCGATTTTCTACGAAATAAAAAAGATTTCTCGGGTATTATCGATCAAATCGATGCCCATTTGTTTGGATTATTCTAACCTATTAATATTGAATTATGCATATAGCAATTGCTGGAAATATTGGAAGTGGTAAAACAACACTCACGCGAATGTTGGTCAAGCGGTTTCATTGGATACCGCGTTTTGAGCCTGTAGATGACAATCCTTATCTCGATGACTTCTATGCAGACATGCCTCGATGGTCGTTTAATTTGCAAGTTTATTTCTTGAATAAGCGTTTTAAAGAGGTGGTTGAGATTGCAAAAAGTAAAGATACCATTATTCAAGATCGAACGATTTTTGAAGATGCACGCATCTTTGCACCTAACTTGCACGAGATGGGGATGATGAGTGATCGAGATTTTGCAAACTACTCAGACCTCTTTGACTTGATGATTTCATTGGTTGCCTTGCCCGATTTGATGATTTACATTCGTTCGAGCATACCTACTTTGGTGAAACATATTGGAAAAAGAGGACGGAGCTTTGAAAAAAGTATTCGTATCGACTATCTCACCGGGCTTAATAATCGCTATGAAGACTGGATTAAAGGCTATAAAGGACACCTTATTATCATTGATGGTGATAACATAGATTTCGAAAATAATGCACAAGATTTTCAGAAGGTTACCGACCAGATTGATGCTGAGCTGTATGGATTGTTCCCTTTGAAATAGAAAAAACAGCAATCAAACCAAACATTTTAAAAAAAATATAGTACCACTTTAACCTTTTCTCGTATTGCTGGTGTAATCTTTTGAAAAAAGAACTTTTAATACATCAAAAAGCAAAGTACATGAAACATCTATTATTAGGATTAATGTTGCTGTTCACACTTGGTGCCAACGCCATCAAAGTGACGCATGGCCCATGGATATGTGATATGGATAGCACAAGTACAACCATTGTTTGGGTGACCGATAAGCCTGGCCTTTCGTGGGTAGAGGTGGCTCCCGAAGGTCCCGATCACTTCTATGGACAGGCGCGACCTCGCTATTATGACGTGTTGGCGGGGCGCAGAGTGATTACGGATAGTGTGCATCGCGTGCACGTGACAGGCTTAAAACCCGATGCGAAGTATCGCTATCGTGTGTTCACACAAGAGATTGTTGAGTGGCATTACGACGATTTGGTGAGCTTGGGTAAGACTGCTTGTACCGATGTTTGGCGTGGTAAGCCCTACACCTTTACGACTTTTC
>QWCI01001786.1_pt1 | contig 12966 bp, 14 predicted proteins | sample 1972541 | NCBI WGS metagenome assembly QWCI01 (sample SAMN09866712, study PRJNA288562) | Human oral metagenome isolate term3_saliva, whole genome shotgun sequencing... | isolation source: mouth | host: Homo sapiens | place: USA: California | reverse complement strand
TCAGGCTTTTTGAAATCTTCCTGAAGTTCGATAAAAGAGTCCAGCGGGGCAGTAGGCAAACCGCCCAAATTAAAAACTTTTATACTATTTTCCATTGTAATTATTTATTTTGTTGTTCAAGAACCATTTTAAACAGTCGCTCCTTTTCTTGGTACTTTTCGAGGTTCCGCTTATCAGCCTCTCTTTTCTCTTTACGATCTTTGCGCTTAACAAATGACTTATAACGCTTGATGTTGTCAAGAACGTTCTTGTGCTGACGGAGGAACTCTGCTGGGTCAGTGCGGAGCAACTTAATGAGCTGGGCTATCTCTGAGCGTCCGAAGAGTATCGGGTGCTTGCAGAGGAACTTACCAGTGTCGTTTAATGATTGCAGCTCGGCAAATGCTTGAAGATTGCGGATGCGCAGTTCTGCCATTTCTGCTACGGCTTGTGCGGTTGGCTTTGTCTCCAGCAATTCGTCGAGCTGCTTCATCTTGCGCCAAGTGTTGATGCGGTCGTTATAGATGACGGTTGCCATCTGTACGTCCGCATCAGTAAGGTTTTCCCAATCTATTTTCGGGTACTCTTCTTCTTTTTTTTTGGAGTTGCTTTCGCCTTCTCCTTCTTAGAAGAATCGTCGTCCTTATCCTCTGAAGGCGCAGTAGGTTCCTCTGATGATTGCTCTGTAGACTCGTTATCTTCAGAACCCTCTTCAGATGAATCTTCGCCACTCTCTTCTTCCGATGGGTTCTCGTCACCTTCACCACCGTCAGCGTCTGGGCTTTCATCTCCATTGCTGTTGAGTGTTTCAGGACTCTCGTTGCCATCTTCAGAAGAGTTATTGGCGTTGTCATTGTCATTGTCATTGTCATTATCCTCGTCAGCTGCTTTGGCTGCAAACTCACGTCTGTTACGTACGATTTCGTCGTGCTCACAATGATCAAGAAGAAGGAAGAGTATCTCTTCATGGTTCTTCTCTGGTGAGAGGTCGAATCGTGTAAAATCAGTAAGGTGAGGTGCTTTCTTGTGCAGCAGGGCAAGGTCGGCTTCCACTACAGTTGGGCTTACCAACTTATAGAAGTGCGTTAATTTCTCTTTTGCGCTGTACATATTGTAAAAGTAAAATGGTGAATAAGTCCCCTCCCATGAAGGGAGGGGAATAAGTTAGGCTTCAGTTCTTGAGACCTCGACAAGTGTTGTGGTGTCAAGAACACGGAAGGTGATAGATGCACCTGTCTTCGCAGTCCAGGTTGCACCCTCCTCGAGTACGAAGGTAGAACCGTCAGCGATGGTGGCTGCCTTATCGGTACCAGCACCAACGAGTGTGATGTATCTACCCTTGTCGCTCTTACTGAGTCCACTAACCGTAGCAATAGCTGCTGCTGACGTTGTTCCATTAGGAACTGTGTAAGTATTACTACCAGCTGTGATAGCGACATCTGTTGCATTTTCTGCGAGAGTTGTTGCAGCAGTGACTGCTGGGTTACCAGTGTAAATCAGTGGAAGGTCTACAGAACTACGCTTGAAAGTAAGGGTGGTGTAACGACCATCCTTATCGTCCTTCGTCTCTGTGTTAGAGAGGATGATTGGACGCTCGAGTTCGCCAACGATATACCACTCCTTCTTCTTAATGTGTTTGTAAAGAGCGATAAACTTACCACCGCTGTACTCCTCAATGAAGTTATAGAGGTTCGCACGAGCTCCACCCATAACCATTACAAGCTGATTTTCGCCTGTCGTGGTGATGTCGCCCTTCTCTGTGGTACCAGTGAAGGTTGGAATGTCGTGTGCCTCGAAGTAGTGTGGTATCTCATTTGGTTTCAAAGGAACAGGCGCAACCTCACGATTAGCGTTAGGTTGTGGGAACTCCTTAGTGCGGTCGATTTGATCGAGCGCAATAAGATAAACGATGTAAGAGATAGCACTACCGTGTGTATCTCTATCAGATACATCGTCTACGTGACCGAGCAATGCCATAGAGGCAAGAGAAACACCTGAACCTGCTGCTGCTCCGAGAGAGTGGTCAAGCAAGGCAGCTACGAGCATGAAGATACCAAAAATCGCAAATGTAGCCATGAACATATTGCGTGACTGACGATTTGCGTAATTAAATCCTTTCATAGGATTATACGCACGATAGCGTTTCTGAATATTGGGCTTTTTCATTTCTATTTCTATTAATGATAATTGTTGATTAAAGACAGGAACTGAGGAATTAAGCCATTACCGAGGCTATTCATCCATAGGCTTAACTCTCAGTTCCTTAGTCATTCACTCTATCGAGCACCTGGTACGTTAGGCTGTAACTTCTTATTGATGGTGCGCTTGCCACCAACGCAACGCTCCAACTCACGGAACTTGCCATCGCTACCGAGGATCACCATGATGTAGTCGCCTACAGCTGTAGCTGTGAAAGCATCGGTGATGCTATCGAACTTACCAGACTTGGCAATCTGTGGCAACTTCGTCTTGTCACCGCACTCGATACAGTAAGCTACACCAGCCTTCGCATTTGCGATATCTGTGAAAGTTGTCTGCGTCGTGGTGCTGTCAGTGATTTGCCAGAAACCGTTATTGCCATCCACCTTATCGGTGATAGTAGCAGCAAAGCGGTTGATGAAGATCTGCTGCCACTGATAATTGTTATCGTCCATTTCCTTCTTAGTAGAGAAACGCTTGCCAGTGAAAGCAGCGGAAGTACCCTCTTTCCAAACACTCCAAGCACGAACCTGCTCCATGCTTTCCTGCATCTTCATAGAAAGCATCTCGCCTGGTACATACTCAAGGAATTGAATGTTACCTGGTTCGTGAAGCATCATGAATGGAGTCTGACCGAGATAAGGCAACCAGATGATGCGCATCGTAGTGTCTGGAACGACGCTCAATGCACCCATAGGTCCAGTGAAGTCTGTGTCCTTACCATAGGTAGAGCGAACATTCTTAATCCACCAAGCCTGATGGTTCTTGTTCAAGTAAACTACGTGGTTGTCGAGCTCCATATCCTCTGTGATAGAGGCACGAACGTCAGCGATGAACTCCTGAACAGCTGGGAGGAAGGTTGCCTGTGTGTAGGTGCGATATGTACTCTCATCGTGTGGCTTGATGTCGTACTGGTGAACATATCGCAACAATGTATATAGAATACCAGTAGCAGCATTATAAAAGCTACCTGCAACACCTTGTTCTGGCGCCACATAGATTCCACGCACACGGCGTTTGTTTTGCTCCACCTGTCCAGCCTTAAGTGAATTGAGCAACTGAAATTCTATCATCGTCCACTTGATAGGATCAGAACCTTCCTTGTTGAGGTAAGCAATATAATTACGCTCGAGCTCTTTCATGGGTCCCCATTCCATCTTCATCATAGCGTCATCAACGTAACCATAATGGTTCTCAATCTTCATGCCACCCTTGAAGACCTCACCAGACTGGTAAGCCTGTGAAACCTCGTCGAAGAAGGCATTAAAAACAAGAGCGCGGTCCTGATATCCGTAAGCGACAGGGAAGTACTGAGTAAGGTCACGTACCTGTAGAACACGTGCGATGAGTGCATCCTGACGAAGTACAACGAACTGATTTCCAAGACCTGCGTTGTCTACTCCATCATAGTTGGTAGCGTAAGTACCCTTCGCAAGTGCAGCTGCATCAAGCATCTTGTTCTCCTGAAGGTATTGATAGCGGTTCTTCAGAGACTTCGCATAATTACGTGCAGCCTTATAGAAGACAACTCCATCCACTTCATCATCAGCCTCTGGAAGGACTGCGGCAATACGAGGGTTGGCAGCTATTTTATTCCATCTATCCTTCATAGAGAACAGTGAATGCTCAACACCGAATAGATAGTCAGGGGTGTTAGCAAAACCATTAACACTCAGAGGTACAGCATTAACAGTCTGTGCAGGAACATCAGGAGCAGGCTTTGAACCCATTGCCTGAATGTCAGCACGCATACCCTTAATACCCTCAAGGATACCCTCAAGTGTAGCATTGCCTTGCTGTGCAGGCTGCTGCCCACTATTATTATCAGCTGCAGCTGAAGGCTCACCACCATTCAGAACAGACTGAATGGTGTTCAGCATCTTCTGAAACTCATCCGCCTGTTGAGCTGTCTTCTGTGCAGCTTGTTCAGAAGCAATGTCATCAGTAAGAGTACTCTGGTACTTTTTCTGATACTCTGCGACGAGTGAGTTAAACTCATCCTTTGTCAGGCTTTTGTCTTCGAACTTTTGCTTGAATCCAAGCATCTCGATGACACTCATTAGTTTTTCTTTTAAACTCATAAATAACTAAAAATTAAAATGATACATTTATATATTGTAAACGGCAGTTTTAAGATTCTTTGCCTCAGTATATTCACGACCCATCGTAGAGGTTTCAACGATTGCTTCTATCATTGTCTTGCTACCATCTGTCAGACCGAGTTCCACAGCCTGAGGAGTGTAGAAGGTTTCACCACGCAAGACAGGCGTATCGTCCTCATCCTTACCCTTGCGAAGATCATCGAAGACTTTGTTCTTCAAGTCAGACTTAGTTGCTTTTGCTTCGACCTTCTTAATACCGAGCTTAGCAAAGTATTCTTCAAAATCGTAGAAGCTGCACATCGTACCGATGCAACCGACAAAGTCATTCTGTGTCATTGCGTAGATACGCTGACCGTGGCATCCGATGTAATATCCTGCTGAGCAACACATCTGCTCATAGAAGGTGAGGATAGGTTTCTCGCAGCTGCGTAGTGTTTCGCTCAGACGGTCAAGGTACCACGCTTCACCACCTGGTGAATTGATATGAAGGAAGTGACAAGAGATTTGCGGATTAGCTTCAGCTGCAAGCAAATCTGATTGAAGTTGCTTACTTGAAAAGTAATAATACGAATCAGACATAACAGTACCGAACACACGGTGATAAGCAATACTGTTATCAGGAAGCTGCTCATCACTGAACTCATCAGTAAGTGTAATAGGAGCGGTGTTCTCTTGATTCGTTATCTTCTGAATATCCAAGAGAGCAAGATGTGACTCAAGTTGATACCAGCTATGGGTATTAAGGTAAGCAAGCATTTCATCTTTCGTCATGCCAAATGCAGACTTAACATCGGGTCTATCAGGTGTCTTACCATTGAGTGGAAAGGCAGCGAGCATGGCTTGTCGGAAGCCATCAACGGTGATAAACAAGGGCTTCCCTGAGACAAGTAGAGACTGTAATTCTTTCATCAATATTCTTTTTGATGCGAATTTACTATATAATAAGGTGTAGGCAAAAGACCTATAGAAGGGGGTCTGTGAGCATTTTACACTTGATTACGAGGTTTGCGGAGTTCAAATTTGAAGATATCTGAACTCGTGCAGGAATATCTGATGTACCGATTTTATGAGTTTTCCTATCAGATGTTTTGATTGTAACAATAGCACTTCTCTCTATTGCAAAGGTCCTGCGAGTTTCTTCATCGGGCAAGTCTATTACTATGGTTTTATCGCAGTTCCAATAATTACCAGCTTCATTGTCAGTAAGTTGTGGTATATACGTGAAGGTATCGGCAACGAAATCATACACTTTCTTCTTTCCTTCTCTATTTGGATTTACAAGTCTCACTTGTACGGTGTTTAAAAATTCTAACATATCATAAAACATTTGAGTGACAAAAACAATAGTTTGGTATGTATTAAAAAATATTAAATACATGCAACTTTTTGATACTTACGAACCTTCTTGGGTCTAAGTCGGTTGCGGAAGCGGTAGTAATTCTTCAATAATGCATCTGAAGATATAGACTTCAATTGATAGCTACGAATGAAGTCATAGATAACATCGAGGTTTCTCTTCTGTCGACCGAACTCTTCATTCTCCAATAGAACACGATGGAGTTCGAAATTGAACATCCTTCGTATCTGGGCTTCTATTTCCTTAGCTGCTGCTGGAGATAGGTAATTGTAATAAGCAGGATCTTTCCAAGGGCTGGAGATAACACCAGCCTTGCGCTGTGGTAAGTGAATACGGAGGTTGCCATTTACAACATCAGGTTGATTGCTACGCTGTTTTGTCATATTCTCCCATACGCAGAAGTATAGATCTGTGGTGCTTGGAATCTTGACACCACCAGTAGCAGTATCTTTACAATATTTTGCACTTATATATTCTGCAAGGTACTCCTCAATTTGAATTGTGACAACTCGTTTCGCAGTCCATTTTTTTTTCTCCATATCCTTTTTTAGTTTTTAGCCGTCCTACCGTCCTACATTCCTACAAAATTAGACTTAATTAACGCAAAGTTACAGATTATCAATGAGATAACAAAATTTTATCACTCAAAAGTTTTGTTATTTCACTCTCTTTTTTTATCCTACAATCCTACAAAAACACATATTTTGTAGGACGACGAATCAAAAACAGAGAAAAACACGAAAAATCCTATTTCCTACAACGTCCTACAATCCTACAAATAAACAATTAAATCCTATTTCCTATAATAATAATATAACTATTTGATTTATAGGTATATATGTATATTATAGGTTTGAAAAGAAAAACGATTTGTAGGATTGTAGGATTGTAGGACGACTTTTTTCTGAAAATTTATTTTCAAAAGTCACGTTTTCAAGGTTTTTTCTGAAAATTGGGGGTACGGGGGATTTTTCGCCACCTTCAGTAATAAAGAATGTGATATGGATATGATACGGTATTGATATGATATGTGATATAGATAGAAAAAATGAGCCGTGCCTATTCATCCGAACTGGCACGGCTCTAAAGGAATTTGATACTTTCATTAAAAAGGCTCATCACTTCCGTCTGACGGCTCAAAAGGCAATTCTTGCGGAAGATTTTTTTTCGGTGGTTCTTCAGTTGTGTTAGTTACCTTAGTCTCGACTGGTTTGCTTTCTTTATTACTGTCGTCAGCATAGTCTCTTCTAAAGTCTATATTGTATGACTCGACAAACTTGTCGTAATCTATAATGATAGCACTTGTAGATGTGCTCTTCTGCTTACGCAGCTTAACCATACTTCCATCACGAAGGTCTGCGTCGTCGACAGTTTCCTCCCAAACGAATCTTCTCGAGGAGACAGTGCCGACGTATGAAGAATGACTACGTAGGTTTTGTTCTATCGTTGATAGCGTGCTGTTCTCATTGTTATATCCGCTTCTATCAAAGATACTGAAGACTGCACTCAAGCGTAAGAACATAATATTCGCACCTGCTTCAAAGGTAAAGGTCTTGGCGTCTCCACGTGAATCTTTACCTGTAACCTTCTTGGGTTGCTCGATAAGAAATTCACGTCCTTCTATGATTTGTCTCGTGTCAATCATATTGTTGACAGCTGTGAAGAACATCGCCAGCTTATCAGTACTACGAATAAGTGACAACTGAAATTGCACCTTCTCTTGTACAATCTTGAAGAACTCATCGTAGGTGAATGGTAGGCGAAGGTTAGAATATCGCTCTATCAATTTTACTGTTCCCAAGAAGAGTGACGCTGTTTTCATTAAGCGGTCCATCTCACCAGAGTTGATGATGTCTTGCTTCAGCTCGTTATAAGCCTCTTGCTTTAGGCTTCTGAAATGGTCCATGAACATAGGGCGCAGCTCAAGTATCTGAAGAAGCACGTTTGAAAGACCTATTTTGTTTGGGTCTTCAATAGTCTTCAGTTCTTCGAAGAGGCGCACTTCTTCTGGTGTGCGGTTTCGAGGCTTTGGAACCTCGCAGACAATCACACGACTCATAAGTGCGTTGTCATCACGCTGTGGTGTCTCTTGACCGCAGATGATTACAGGGGCAAACACCTTATCGTTTTCAATCTCTCGTCCAGAGGTTCCTTTTCTCTTTTGCTTACCGTCACCGTCATATACGATACCTTTCAGAGCTTGGAACTTGGTATCGCTGATATCCTTGTTATTGTATTCATCCAGGACTACAGGAACATCCTTGAATGTACCCATGATGGTAGACATCGCAGCGTCGGTACCAGTATTAAGATTGAAGATAGGTATATTTGGAGAAATGAATAGCGACCGAATTGATATCGCTATCTGTGTCTTACCTGACGACATTGGACCCATAAAGAAGGGAGCGGTGAAAAGTCTATCGATGCAGTGGATGTTGCTTCTGAAGGCGCACATTATGGCGAAGACTAAAGCCCACTTACCATTGTCGTTAATCTTATATACCTGGTCCATTAACGAAGCCCACTTCTCGAAGCTGACCTTCTTCTCTGCTGGAACCTCTTTGTATACAAGCTGACTGATGAGCTCGTACTTATCTGATTGCTTACCGCTTCCTGCGTAGATGGTAGAGAAAGCAGGGAGGTAGTAGTTATTCTTGTTATGGGTAACCACACCCAGTTCATTAACGGGGTCGAATACCCACTGACCGTCGACATTGTGAAAGATACCATTGGCAAAAGCAAAGAACTGTTCATCTGTCTTTCGACTCATACCTTCGCTCTGCTGATTACCGTAGGTCTTCACCTCGGAACACATCACGAAGTGACGACTCATATATGTTTTGATTGCCTTCCATTGCCACTCTTCACCATTGAAGTTCACAGCTTCGTAGTTGATTAATACCTCCTCGATTGAAGACATCTTCAGCATAGCTTTAGAAGGTATTTCTATATATATAGGTGTCTCGTAATATCTACGATTGATACGCAGCACACGCTTATTCTGTTCGAAATCATCAGAGAAGATATGGAGCAATGGAGTCATGAAGAAGTCCGCAACTTGCGTCATGCCGTTACCATTCTTGTTGCGAAACATGTAGCACACTGGTTCGCTCTTTTTATTGAGGCGTGGGTAATACCCACTCTCTTTCCACATCCTCTTGTACTCTTCGTTCTCTTGTACATAGTCTGGAGGTTCGTTCACATCGAACTCTTCGTCATCGAGGTTATCTGCTTGCATACTTACCTTCATTGCAGACTTACGCTTGAGGACGAAAGGTTTTCTAAGCTCGTCAAACTGACCCTTGGTCAGATTGAGGTAAAAACAATAATTAGCCTTGTTAACAGTTATAACAGTGTCATCAGCGTAAGAAGATAACTCGATGCATCGTGAGATTAATGGGACACGGTTGCCCTGAAAATTGCGAAGAAACACACCATGAGTATCCATGTAATTGTCTAAAAAAGATATTGCGCCGGCAATAGAATTAAAATCTACTCTGATACCAGCACGATACATATCTGCAAGTGCATGTAAGTAGTCGCTTTCTTCACCGTCTTCGGTCAGAAAACATCCAACGTCAGAAGACTCGAAGTAGCAGCAGATGCGACGTAATTCTTGAATATCATTACTTGAAGGACGACCTGAAACGTATACGATAGGTTCTTCGCCATAGCCATCGAGAAATTCCTGCATAATAGACGTAATTCTTGCAGGAGAATCATTTTTGAGATTCTCTTTAAGAGCGTCGATGCCAAAGATACCAGACGGTGTATTTGTTTGCTCGATCGATTCTTTTAAATTGGCACGAATGCTTCGCACCTTATTGTCTATTATTCCGATTTTACTTCTGAAATCTTCCGCAATTGATTTGATATATTCCAGGCGCAGAACAGAGTCTTGTACACACGCTACGAGAGAACAGATAGAGTTTAAGCAGTCTGTGACAACTGTCTCATCCTTGCAGCCTCGTGGAAGAATCATACGCTTGAACGCTTTTGGGAAAGGTTCTGTGAGCTCCTTTAACTTCTTGCTTGTAAGGCTGCCGTGTGCTTTAGCGAACTCGTCGGGGTCCATACCTTTTTCAAGACGGATGCAGCGCACCTTTGCCCCAGCCTTTAAAAGCAGTTCACAGTTCTTTAACGATGCCTTGACGCCAGCAGGGTCGGCATCGTAAATCATTATGATATCATCTGTGAAACGAAGTAGTAATTTTACTTGATCTTCAGTGAATGCGGTACCACTTCCACCTATAACATTCTCGACACCTACCTTATGTAGAGACATAACGTCAAACTGACCTTCGACAAGATAGGCGAAGCCTGTCTTACCTATACTCTTGCGTGCCTGGTATAATCCAAAGATGTGCTTACCTTTCGTAAACAGAGGTGTTTCGCCTGTGTTGACATATTTACCAGTACCATCTTTTGGTGTGACGATTCGACCTGAGAATCCTACGATATGACCTTGCATGTCGTAGAAGGGAAACATTAAGCGGTCACGGAACCTGTCGTATAAGCGACCTTCACTATTTCCAAGCACATCTACTTCTTGCAATAATTCTTGTGAATAACCAGCTTTTGATAGCTCTGCAAGAGCAAGGTTACCCATTGGAGCATAACCTACACCGAAGTCGGTCAATGCTTTGTCAGAAAGACTATATCCACGTGATGCAAGGAAACTCTCTGCTTGTCCAAGGTTCTTCTGAAAGAACTTTGCAGCAGCATCTATTGCGATACGTTGCGCTTCCCTTCTCTTGTAGGCAGCTTCTTCCTCTGGTGTGAGTTCCTTGGTAGGGAACTCGATGCCTGCTTGATTAGCACACCAGCGCAGAGCCTCGATGAAGCTTAGGTTTAGGTGATGCTGTACAAATGATATAACATCTCCACTTGCTCCGCACACGAAGCAGTGATAAGTCTGTCTTGATGGACTGACGACCATAGATGGTGAGTGGTCATCATGAAAAGGGCATACACCCTTATAGTTCGCACCTGTCTTGTGCAGGCGAGTAAAGGTTTCTATTACATTTACAATGTTTAGAGCTGACTTTACCTTTTCAATGAAATTCTTATCTATCATATTCCTTATTCTTCATTTTCCTCGAACAAATCCAACTGGCGTGATTCAAGTGCCTCTTGTAAGGTTACGCCTAAGTATTCAGCTACCGCAGCATACTCTTTGCTGCTGATGCTTTTTCGACCATAGTATAAGTCCCAAAACCGACGTTGATTAATCCCAGTTTCCGTGTAAAAGGTTCTTGTAGGCGTGAAGTCTTCGGGGTGTCGGAACTTTATCTTCAACATCTCCATAAGTATGTTGCGCTTGACTTGCAATCCGACCGTAAGGCGATTGCGTAAAGCAAAGAGGCGAACAGACATAGCACTTCTGTTCAATGCTCTTCCCATCTGTTCAAATGACAGCTTACCAAGATTATTCTTAACAAAGGTAGCATCTTCTTCTGTCCACCGTTTATTAGCTATTTTGTTTCTAATCATATCTATAGGAGTCTAAGTTAAGAAAATAATATCTAAACATCCTTCAGAAACAGCACATGGTTGTACTGGAGGTCAAAACACAAAATCGTTGTAGCTTCGGTTGGATGAATGCGCCCAAGTTGACCCTGAGCGTATATCCGTAGAGCTTCGTGTAATAATCGAAGTTCTCGTTCTGAAAGGTCTTGTATGGAGAATTTTCCCCATTTATCTTTATCTATAAACATTTCTTTCTTAGATATTCTGTTACTCCCTGCCTGATTTTCTTTCGTGTCGTTGGTGTTAATTTTAACTTTTGATTAGGATCCTTATAATGAAACTGAAAAGACATCCTAAATCCCATTTTGCGGATAGCCTTTTTTCTAACCTTTCGAATACTTGTCATAGTTGCTAAAATTTAAGGTCATACATTTTGTTTCTTTCCAGTGAGCTACCAAAGACTCCTATAAGGTCACCATCTACTTTATTTTCTCTCCATTCAAAATCAGTGGAGAAAGCCTCTCCTTTCTCATTCCAAATGATACCTTCATTCTCAAGGTGACCAGTTACTTGACGAACATTCGAATGGTTTAGCTTCATCTCGTCTATTACGATACCTAAGTTTAATGCGTCAATTGCTTTCTCAAATTCCTTTGTTTTCATAAGATTGTTTTATTTGGTTTACATTCTTTTTCTGTAGAATACTGAACATACTTTTCAAGTAAGTTACAGTAGATACCATTTATGCACATGCGATGAGAATCGCAGTTTAGACATTCTTTATGCATCAGGGAAGAGTTCGTTTTCAGGTATCTTAAGATACTCTGAGATTACCTTTCTCTTCTGGGGGGCTGGAATAAAATCGCCTCTTAACCATCTATAGACAGTACTTTCATTAACACAGCATAACTTCATTATCTTTGATATCTCTTCTTTGCGCTGATTGGGAAGAGAATATATGTACTCTTTGAATCTCATTTTTATTTTTTTTATGTTCATTTTATTGCGCCCTCGATATATTTTTATTATTTTCGTGGCGCAAGAAATACTTGCGTGACGCAAAGGTCTAACATTTATTTGAAATAAACAAATAAATGAGAGATTATTTCTCTCATTTGTTGAAAAATAATAAAAATGGAAGAAGAAACTATTACTAATCGCATTGTTCATCTGATGAACAAAGAAGGTCACACTGTTAATACATTTGCAAAGAAGCTCAATATCCCTTGGAGTTCTGCTAACAATATCATTACTGGTCGTAATGCGCCAAACTACGAAACCATAGTTAAGATTTTGACGAGTTTTGATAATATTGATGCTAACTGGTTGATTATGGGTCAGAAAAAAGGAGAAGAGACTGATGTAGATAAACTTTACTCTGTTATTTCTACGCAACAGAAAACCATAGAAAATCAGCAGAGGACAATAGACAGATTAACTGCGAAACTCGTAGAAAACGTATCTGAAGATTCTGCTAAAAAAGTAGCAAGTGCCGTATAATTAAGGTGCCTCGAAGAGGTGTTTAAGAGTGATTTTACGGTATTTTTCTTCAAACATTTTAATAAAAATATCACTCAAATATTTGATAGAAAGGCAATGTAAGATTTATATTGTCGGTGAAAACTCGGTAAAAATTAACTAAGAACTAAAAAAAGCCCTATTGAATATCAGCGAGTTATAAAGATAAAATTTATATCTGAAATCTGGTCATCCCGACTGTGAAATATGATTACAAAAGAGGCTGTTATGGTCTCTTTTTTTGTTGATAAAAATCATACAGATGACCTACTTTATGTCATATGTCCCTTTAGCCCATGTTGAGAGTGGGCAATAATAAATCCTTTCTTCCCTTTCTTGTAA
>QWCI01000781.1_pt1 | contig 12984 bp, 10 predicted proteins | sample 1972541 | NCBI WGS metagenome assembly QWCI01 (sample SAMN09866712, study PRJNA288562) | Human oral metagenome isolate term3_saliva, whole genome shotgun sequencing... | isolation source: mouth | host: Homo sapiens | place: USA: California | reverse complement strand
TATCAGTATCATCTTTAAACATTTCTGGTGGTCTGTTATAACGTCTTTCTTCTGTAGCGTTTGGATTAAATGAGGAAGAACTATAATAAGAATCATATGACTCTTCAGTAGGTTCTACAGTATCACGTTCTCTTTCAAATGGATTACTGTCAAAGTCATCTTTAAGAGATCTTCTTTCAGGTCCCCCACCATCTAAATTAGGTAATTCTGATTTAGTTGGTTTTGGTTCTATATCATTACCATTTAAATCAATTTGATTTAATCCTTTAGCTGCTAAATCTTTATTGAATTTAGCGATAAGTTCAGAGTCCCCATTGATAACAGCTTGTCTAATATTAATTTCATTACCTAAAGCATTTTTAATGTCTCCAGCTAATGTAACACGTTGATTTGTTAATTCGCCAATATTATTACCTAATTTAAGTAATCTTTCCTCACGTTTATCTATTTCTGCATTTACAGTTCCTAATTCAGATTGTAAGCTATTAACTTTAATTAGGTTTCCAGCTTCTGTAGCTGCTTGAATTTGTTGAGTAATAGATTGTCTGTGAGCAGCTAATTCATTTAATTGGTTTTCTCCAACTTTATAAGAGTTCATTTGACCGCCTATTTGTTTATCTAATTCAACAAGTTTTTGCATATCAGCATTTGTTTGACGAGCATAAGAGTTCTTAGTAATTTCAGGAATATCACGTTTTTGAAGTTGATTTAACGCAGTTGTAGGGTTAAATCCTTCGTGTGAATTAGATACAGAAACTTCCATATTATGTGAGTTATTATATGGTTGTGCTTCTTCTCTTTCTTCTCTGTAATTTTCTTCTTCACCTTGATGATTTTCTTTTCCATTGTAGTTATCTTCGTATGCTTCGTTTTGTTTTTTATTAAGTTCATCAACAAGAGGATTACTGTTGTTTCCTCCTCCATTGTTATTGTTATCATTATTGTTATCATTATTGTTATCATTATTGTTATTATTGTTGTTATTATTGTTATCATTGTTGTTGCCACTACCACCAGCACCAGGTTTACTTCCTGGTCTAAGGTTTTTCCAAGGATCAACACCTGAACCACCTTGTGCTCCTGCTCCTATAGTAGAAACATCACCATTTTTTCCTTTTTTACTATCTTTTTCAGCATCATTTTTAGCACGGCTATATTGACGAACCAAGTTAGCTGTAACACCATTTCCTCGTTTCATCATTCTACCAAGAGATTTACCAGCTCCGTCAAACGCTCCTCTTCCTGCTAATTTAGAACCGATTGCTCCACCAACAACAGCGGAAGTAGCGTCTCCAAGTTTGCTACCTTTTTTCTCTAATTTTTCACCTAATGGATTAGAGATTTTTTGTCCACCCATATTAGTAGCACCAATAAGGTTAACAAATTCTTTACGATAATTCCATAAAGCACCTGAGATAATAAACACTCCGATGAATGCTGTCATTCCAGAACTTGAAGCTAAAATAGAAGCATAAAGCATCATTGAAGCCATTACCATAAAGGAAGTAGCTAAATATTTAAGGATATTAGCAATAATAGCCTCCATCCATCCTAATGCTATACGTTTTCCTTTACCTGGATGTAAAGCAAATAGCATAAAGATAGGAGCGAACATTATAAGAATACTTGAAACCAAGCTGTAAACAAGTCCCCATAGAGAGAACATAATTATAACAACTCCAGAAATAAAGGCTTCTAAAGCACCTACTACAGCAATTCCAATTCTTGAACCATCACTATTAGCCGCACTTGCCCAATAAGGCCACATTTTTTCATTTTCAGCAGCTACTCTAATTAAAGGTTTCCATTCTTTAGTTCCAGAAGAAGATTCTAAGTTAGTCATTAAGTTTAATTGTTTAAGAGCCATATTAGAAACTCTTGAACCATTTGTTTTAACATCTCTTGTATCTCCACCAGGTCCTTGTAAGTCAACAGCGAAATCACCAGGACTTGCTTTACCTTTTAAGTCTATAGTTTTTCCACCTTTACCTGGATTTTCTGTGTATAATTCATTATACGGATAACCAAAGGAAGCTCTGGACCAGTTATCAAGAACAAAAGTTTTAAATAGAGAACAGTTTAAGGCATTTACTTGCCATTCTGCTTTATTTCCTTCACTACCTTCTGAGCGACATTCTTCTCCTATAGCACTACTAATGTTTTTATTTTGTCCTCCACCAGAACCACTTCCGGTACAATCTCCTCCATTAATAGCAGAGACAAGACATCCTAAGACAGCATTGTTAATTGTATGAGGACCTCTTGCAGTTAAATTAGGTTTAGTCATCATAGCTACACCTACAAATAAAGCAATAACAGCCCAAGCTACACCACTTAAACCTAAACGGAATTGTCTTTGAACAAGACCAGTCCACATTAACCAACAGGCTGTGGTTAAGAAAGCTATGGTTAGCATAGGGAAGTAGAGTCCTTGTCCGAGTTGTCCAATAACACCACTATCTGGAGAACCATCTCCACCAGCTACACCAATAACATCAAGACACATTTCTCCGTTAGGATTACCTGGTTCACAGATTAGTTTTTCAGAGAATAAAGCAGTACTAAAAGAACTTGTTACTCTTGTAATGGCAGAAGACACACCTAAAGGAAAACTTTCGATAGCAGCTCCAATAGGTCCAGCGAAACTACATCCTACTAAAGTTCTTTGTGCTTTAATTCTTTCTTTTGCTTCTTTAGATAAATCTTTAGAAGCATCTTCTGGTTTATCTGCTAAAAATAAACCTTTACCTTCTCCATCATATCTTATAAAAGATTTGGCAGCGTCATTGAATAATTCTTGAACAGTATATTTTCTATTTGTTGCTTTTGGATGTATCATTTCATCGGTTTTAATTGGTTGTTTATTGTCCATATTATAACCATTACCAGCACAAAGCCCTGCGGCGTGTGCTGGTTCAAATGCTACTCTGGTAGAAACTAAAAGAAGTAAAGTAAAAATTAAGGCCATTAGTCTTTTAAATTTAACATTCATTTAATTTCTCCTTGTTATTTTTAGTTTTCGGCATTGAAAGTATTAATAGTGTTAGCAGATTTAATAGAAAGAAAATGCGAACATTTTTGTCCAGCTAAACCTAAGATAAAGTTTCCACTTGTATCTTCAACTTCTGCACTTAATACTTTATATTGGCCTTGTGAGATAAGTCTTTCTAAACTTTTATCGTTTAGATTTTTTAAAACACCATTGTGTATTACTTGTAGATTTTGATAACCAGTTTGCTTAATTGGGGGAACTTCTAAAACTAAGCTCTCATCAGATCCAACTCTTCGCCCTTTATCAAATTTTATTTTAATTTTAGGAGTGTCTACATCACATCCTAAAGGTCTAAATGCTTTAGAATCACTTGTTCCATAACTTTCGTTAGTAGATAACGAAGATGAAACAGATGGTTCAAAAACAGGAGTTCCTCTTAGACCGTAATATTCAACTATGAATTTTTTAACACTTTTTGCTGTTAATCCTCCAACTGTATTTTGCTCTTTAACAGCTACAGTAGTTGCTCTTTGTGTAGCATTGTCATAAAAGTTTTTCATATATCTATTTTTTGTTACATCTATAATAAACATTCCTATAACAAGGACTAAGAAAACACCAGCTATCATAAAGATAGACATAGCACCTCCACTATCGGAATGTAATCTTTTCTTTAATATATTCATTATTTTATAACCACTTCACTTTCAGAAGTCATCTTAGTTTGTTGAGTACCATATCCATTAGGCAGTAAACTTAGAGAACTTCCTGGCAATCCTTTGTATTCCCAACTAACTTCACACCAAGTACGAGTCCCAATACCTGTTGTTTTACCTGGGCCACAATCTACACGTTTAATTTGAGTATTTACCATTCCTTTATTCTCTAATAAATCTTCTAAAACAATACACGCAATGGGGTTGTTAGCAACACCAATACATCTTTGAGTCATATTTGTTGTTCTGTTTCCATCCCAATTTTTAGAACCATATTGTTTACTAATACTTGTTTCAGTACTTCCACCAAAGATAGCTGCCAAGCGAGCTCCATTTTGAGCTGAGTTAGCAATAACAGCTCTATTGTTAAAGTACATACCGAAGTCAAGAATAGTAATTAGAATAGCAAATAACACAAGAAGTAAAAGTATAAATTCTACAGTAGCTGAGTTAGCCTTATCGGAAGAAAATCTTTTCATTATATTATTTTTCACAAAACACATCTTCCTTTCTTTATATTATTTTTTAAGTTTTTGGAAACGAGCTAACTGTTCTTTTAAGACTTGAACTTCTTTCATATATCTTAAACAGTTAGGGCAAGTTTCCTGTTGAGGTGGTTGTCCCCACCCTGTATTATGAATATCTAAAATACTGATATAAAAACGTTTTCGAGAGTCAACAGACAAATGATTATCAGCAATACTAAAAGGTTCATAACCAAAAATTAAAAATCTTAAATAGTCAGCTACAGACAGACTTAATCTGGCAGCTTTCCAACGAATATCAGAGGCTTCTTGGAATGTTACACGTCCATTTAATTTAAAAGTACGTTTTGAAGATTTTTTAGTTACTTCTGCTAATCTATTGTCAACTTCTTGTAGTTTTTTACGATAGAAGAACAAATCTTCTTCAGCATCATCATCTGCGTGGTCTATCATTTTAATATATTGTCTACGTTTTTTCATTAAAGCATCTTTATTGTAATCATCAGTAGCTAACTTTTGTAAGCCTTCTAATGCTCTATCTTTCCACACTTCTAAATCGATAGGTAAAACAGCTTGATTTCTAATATAAGATGAAATTGAAATACCAGGTCCTGCTTTTTTGATTTCTAATAAAGTAGCTTTTAATAATTCTTTTTCTTCTTTATTAATCGCAATAGCAATTTGTTGGTCTAATGGAGTTTTACGTAATTTTGGAGGTGTGTAAATAGATTTAACATATTTAGTCTTAAACAACTCAAGTAAGTCTTCTTGTTGAAGTTCTTTTAAGATTTGTTGTTTAGACTGTAATGACAAAATATTATCTATATCTTTATCTATCTTTTTCATATTTTACTTTTAATACCTTTCTTTTTTTTAATTATAATATCTTTTTTTGTATGCTTTAGCGTTAAAAAAAAAAGAAAATTACAGAATACATCTTGACTTTTAAAAATTTTGTGATATAATAAAGAAATAACAGGTGTTTTAAAAATAAGTAAATATAAGAGACAAATATAAAAATAAATATTAACTGATATTATATATAAAGATTTCAAAAAAAATCTTTTTTAAAAAACAACTATTTATATTTGTTTTTTGTAAATAAAAAATAATACAATAGAAAGGTTTTAAAAAAAATGACAAAATACTTATTACAATCGAAAAACAATGCTGAATTATATTTTAGCAAAACAAATAAAGAATTAGAGATATCCAAAATGGATTTAAAAGAATATAATGAAGAAGATGAAAGTTTTGTATTCTCAGAAGAAGAGTTAACAACATTAGAGAAAAAATATTCTTCTGTATTTAATATTTTAATTAATGTAGTTGAATTAAAAGATGAAAAATTAGAAGAGTTCTTTGACGCATACATTAAATATTTATCTATTACAGACTCTAAAATCGATGCTTTATCATATGCTAAACAAGAAGTATATGGAGATACAAAAGTAAATGATGATGTATTGCTGGAATATGTTTTCACACAAGATGGATATAAAGAATGTTTATATTACAAAACTGGAGAATGTAAATATTGTGATCAAGATGAAGAATATGTATTCAAAGAAGACGAGCCATCAGTTATTAGTGAATTTTTCGATAAAGTAGACCAAGATGCTACAAAATTACTTAAAAATGTAAAAATCTACATTCATAATAAAACAAAATAAAAGTTAAAAAGAGTACTCTTAATTGAGTACTCTTTTTTGTTATCAAAAAATATGTTTTTTAAAAATAATTTCGTTTGCTCAGAATCGATTTCAAATTTTCGATGTTGATATATCAACGTTTGTAGCACCTGAAATTTTACTAAAAATAAGCAAAAATGCTACTCACGTATAGTAGTCGAGACTTAACGAAAAAATCGCTCAGAATCGATTTATTTGAATTCAAAAAAAAATAAAGGAAATAAAAATTTCCCTTTATTTTCTACTTGTAGGAGTATAAGGAACTTCACTTAAATTATAATCTTCTACAACTACATCTGCTATATTTTTAATAGCTTTATTAATTAATTCATTATTAAGGATTTCTCCTAAGTTATTTGTGTTAGCAGCGTAAGTAATTAAAGATGGGGCACTTGGAACAAATGATAAAATGTTAGCACCATCAGATGCGTTTTGAATTTTTTCAACTGTCATACCAATATTTTTCATTACTTTATTTACTACAATACCAATTTTATCAATAGGAATATTTTTATCTCCTTTTTCTGGAGCTGCTGTTGTTTCTTTAATCCAACGTCTCATACCGAAAATTGAAGAGATACCCATATCTGTTACAAATACAATTTGGTCTGCCATTGGATAAGCAACTTCTTCTAATAGTGGGTCTAAATAGTTTACTGAAGTATCTAAGATAACATAGTCATACATACTTCTTAAATTATTAATAAGTTTAGCGTAGAAGTTTGGAGAAATCTCAATCGCATTACGAGGTCTTTTCGCAGCAAATACAAAATCACAGTCAATTTTAGAGTTGTGCCAGATACCAGATTTAATGTTTTCAATAGTTGGTTCTGGACCTTCTGACATAATAGTTACAATATTTGGTTGTAAAGCACCATTTAAAAATCCTAATTGACCATCACGAACGTCCATATCTACTAAGCAAACTTTTAGTTTTCTTGATTCTTCTTCGTTAGCAAAAGAAATCTTACTTCCTCTACTAATATATGTTGCTAAAGCCATAGCAACTGTTGATTTACCAGAACCTCCTTTAGAACTTGTTACTGTAATAATTTTTCCTTTAGCGTTTAAATCTCTTTCAGGAATAACTACAGCATTAGGGTCTTCTTCTTGGAATGAATAATCTTCAAACTCATCTTCGAAGTTTGAAACATTATCTGGTAACATAGGTCTTACTGCATCTCTTATTGTTTCATCAATAATAGGAGAGTTTACAAAACTTTGAATTGACTCTAAAATCTCAACTTGAGGATTTTCGTAAGAAACAAAATAGAATGGAGTATTAGGATTATATCCAGAATCTATAGATACACTTTCTAATTGTTGTTGTTGACGAATTTTAGATTCTATCATATTTTTCTTAGTCTCAATATCCGCTTCTGGAATTAAAATACAAGTTACTGAATATGGAGCAACTAAAGATACTAACTCAGCAAATTTATTAGGGTCAGAGTCGAATAATCTTGAGAAGAATATAATAACTGATGTATCTTTTGAGATTTGAGACTCTAATTCGTCTTTATCCATTTCTGCTTCAAACGCTGCTAAATCCTCAACAGGGATTTGGAAATCCCAATTGTCTTCTTTGTATATTTCAGCTAACGGTTCATGAATAAAACCAGGGCCTATAAAAGCTAATTTAAATTCTGTCATTTTTACTTTACCTTTCTTATAAATATATGGAATTATATTAAGAAATAGTTTATGTTAAAAACTACTTCTTAATATATTCTTTTCTTCTTTGTATTAAATATCTTTTTTCATACTATTATTATTCCATATTTTTATTTTTTTTCGTCTTTTTTGTCATCTTTTTTATCATTGTCTTTTGATTTTTCTGCATCTTCTTGTTTAAGAGGTCTTCCATCTTTATCTCTGGCTACAGGAGCAAACGTTGGGTCAGTTCCTTTTTTCAGATCTACAAAGTTAGAAGCAGAACCTAAGAATTTCTTATCTAAATCATCAAATTTACGATCTTGATATTTAACTTCTCTTGGAGCAAGAACAATTTTAATGTGTTTGTATTCTTTAAGAGCTGAATGGAATCTTGCGATTTCTTTAGGTGGCATACCAATTGTATATTGTAATTGTTCCCCTTGTTCAACTGTTTGACCTTTATCACTAACTGTAGTTTGAGGTTTAGTTGTACCAAGTTTTAAAGCAAGAACGTCTGTGTATAAGTATTTAGCTTCATTTTTGTCATCAATACCAATAATGTCGAAGTAATCACCTTTTTGAATATTACCGCCAGAAGCATCACTTTCGTTAATGTCAAATGTAGTTACAGACCAACTATCAGGAATACCTAAGGCATCACTATTAACATTGATACCTGTATTAGAAGCTGATAAAACATCACCTTTTAATAAAGGAATAGAAGTATATACTCCTTTTTCTTTAATGTTATCAATTTTGATTGAGTTAACAGGTGCTCCACCTTTAGAAACTTTTATTTCCTCAACCATTTCTTGTGTTACTAAAGTTTTAGCAGGAACATCAGCTTTTAATACATAATAAGATTCAGTTGCGAAAACTGTATTTAATCCCACATATGTTGCTCCTAATAAAACTATTGATAAGATAGCCATACCAATTAATGGAATAATTGACTTTCTTGTATTTATATTTACTGTTGAACTTGATTTTTTGAATTTCACTATATTTATTTCCTTTCTTTATTATTCTAAAACAGCATTTGGATTTGTATTAAATGCTTTAGCCCAATGATCTGGAACCATAACTTGAATAAAACCTAATGAACCTTTACAATCTTGATATAAACATCTACCAGTATCTAAGATTGGAAGTGTATTATATAATTGCATTTCATCTGGTATTTTCATAGAACGAGTGGTTACTAAGTTATCTTCTTCGTTGTTGTTTTTAAAAGCAAAACGAGAAGAAACTGTAGTGTCTATTTTAATATCTTCGTGTGCTAAATGTTGTGGAGATTGTGTTGTAAATATTGCGGCCATATTAAGAGAACGTCCTAATAAAGCAACAGAGTTAACCATATTTCTACCAACAGCAGTTGATGTTATTGTCCAAGCTTCGTCAATACATAGTAGTTTTTTAATTGATTTAGGCCATTTTCTCATAATAGTTAAAATCATTTTAGTTAATAAAGTCATTATACAAATAGAAACTTTTTCTTTTGAGTTATAACTATTAGGAGATTTAGCAGAATCTGGAAATTCTAAACCAATTAAAGTAGCAACTGTAGTAGCACCAGCTTCAATAACGAATTCTTTTTTCTTAATACGTCTGTTAGCAACAAGAATACTTGCTAACGGTGTTTGTAATACTGTTTCTAATTGGAAACCTAAAGAACGAATTTCATCTTTTTGGTTTGATTTTAATTTTCTACATACAGACATAAAAGAAGGACTTTCACTTTCTACTACGTCTCGAACAATAGGTGTTAAACTTGAGTTTTGTGTTGCTGTAATATCTCCAACTAATATTTTAATCATATCAATTGTTATTGCGGTATTGTCAGCTAAGTCTTCTGTTAAAGTTGTAGGGTCTAACATCCCAGTATTTTCATCTGCTACTTCATTAGAGTTAAAATCCATAACAGACCAAATGTTAACTTTATTAACTATTCCTGCTTTTTCTAACATTTTCATAGCAACAAAGTCGCCTTTAGGGTCAAGAACAAAACTTGTTTTTCCGACAATAGCACTATGTGTTGTTAATGTTAGAGTTGCGAAAGTTTTTCCTGAACCAGGACTTCCAGTTATCAAAGTAACTGGAGGTCTGTTCGTTTCAATACAATAATGTGGATCGTAGAAAACAGGAGAAGGTAAACCTAAGAAACTTTCTCCTATATAAGTTGACATTGTATAAGTTGTTTTACCTTTACTCATTATCTTCTCCCTTTCTTCCTTTGTTTTCTTAATTCTTTTAATCTATAAAAATCATCTCTACGAGAAACTGTAATCTCGTGGTTGATTTTATATGTTTTCATTGGATTTCCATCTTTTAAGTCATAATAGAACTTTGGTCTTCCTAAATATTTTATTTGAGTAATAAACCAGTCAAAGAATGATTTACCACCCCAAATAGGTTTCGCCATTAAGCCAGCTAAACCTACTGGAGGAAGAACAGCCATCATAAAAGTATAAGGACCACCAATTCCAAATATATAAGCAAATGGAACTGTCCATAATATACCTAATAGGAATATATACATTATATAAACAACTCTAAAAGGTTTATGAAATCTTATATCAAATAAAGAATAAATTAATAATTCTTTTTTAAATAGACTTGTCATATTAAGGACTTCTATATATTTCATATTATTCGACCTCCTGAATTTCTAATATAAATTTAAAACATGATTTAATTTCACTTAAACCACCATATTTAAATGACATTTCATCTAAATGTTGCCAATCGTCATCTTCCCACCAACCATTATCTGTTAATTGGTCTATTACAGGTTTAACAGAACCATAAAAGTTAGCTGGGTCTAAACGTCTTCTTGTTGGAGGACAAACATAGACAACAACTTTAAATTTGTTAAATTTGTAATCTATCTTTAAATCCTCAACAAGTTTTCTTAGTTTTCTTACTCTGTTTCCTCTATCGTAATGATGATAACTACGATTAGCAGAAATTAAAGCTTTTCTATCTACTATATATTCAACTATTTTTTTATTCATTAGAAGTTACCTACCTTAGCGATAAGTCTATTAGCAAAATATACAGCACTTCCATAAATTATACATACACCAAAGAAAACTAAATAAGACCAAACATTTACAAACCAGAACAATCTTGCTTGTTCATTCATAAAGTAAGTAAATATAAACACAAAAGGAATTATTGAGGCAGATACATATAATAAAGGTTTATTGTCTGCTTCTGCTGCCGTAAGTTTTCTTTTTAATGCTGATCTGTTTTCTAACATAACTTCTATAATTTCAATTTGAGATTCTAAGTTTGTACCAACTTGAGCAGCAAGTTCAATACAAGAACATAAGAACTTCAATGTTGGATTATATGTTTTTTTACGTAATGTTCCTAAAGCTGATGTAAAAGTACCAGCTTGAATTAATTGTTTAGCAATAACTAATTCATCATATAAAGGTCTTTGTGTATTATCAATAGCATTAATCAATGCTCTTTCTGGTGTTTCATTCGCTTGAATATTAGATTTTAAAGAACTTAAGAAACCTGGTATTTGAGATTCAAATAGTTCTTCTTTTTTTCTAATTCTACGATTACAATACATCATATATCCTATGTGAAATAATACTGGTGGCACTATTCCTATACCAGGATTTAAAAATATAATTGTAAACAATAAATAAGAAATTACAGAAACAGCAATTATTGGAGAAATAATTTCTTCATCTGTTCTTGTTGGTCTTACAACATCCGCTGCTCTTGTCATATTAACCATTTTATTTTTATATATTTTAAATATATTTGTTTTTGTTTTTTCTTTTTCAATACCCTCTGCATATTCAATAGGACTACCCGAAACAGCTTCTAATTGTTTAAGGAACAATTCTTCCTCTTTTTGGATTTCTCTAAACTTAACTGATATAAAGAAAGCCAAAATTAACATTACAAAAGCTATAAGGACAACTATTATAGCGGGAGCGTTATTATATGTTAACAAATTTCACTCACTCCTATTCTTCTTTTATTCGTGCAAGTTCTTCTAATTCTTGCCAACTTAATTCTTTCATTAAGTCTAAATGTCTTTTTTCTATTGTTTCTTGTGATAGACTATTGATTTTAGCCCATACACCTTCAATTTTTGAGTTATCTTCTGTGTTATTGTTTTTAAACTTCCAAATAGTATTAAGAGGAATACCTACTTGTCCATTTTTTAGAAGTTCAGGTCTATTTCCAACTTCACAGACTTCTGTGATTTTCCTTGAACCATCTTGTGGAAATCTTTTAACCATTACAATTAAATCAAAAGCTGAAGCAATTAAGTTCATAGCAGCTTCACCTTTGATTAAGTCAGCTTGTGATACTAAAGATAACAAACGGTAAATACAGTCTTCTGGCGTGTTAGCGTGAATTGTTGACATTCCATAGTGTCCAGTATTTAATGCTTGACATAAGTCATATGCTGCTTCATCAATTACCTCACCAACTATGATAGCTTCAGGACGTAATTGTGTTGAAGCTTCTACTAAATCTCTCATTCGAACTCCTCTAAAGTTTGTTCCAGGTTTAGCTGGTTGACACTCCATAGTTGGAGCGATTAATTTGTTTGGATGAGGTATCATCTCTAAGTTTTGTTCTAAAATTAAAGCACGATGGTCTTCTCTTAAAAATCCTGAAAACGAGTTTAATAATGTTGTTTTACCAGAAGAAGTTCCTCCTACAACTAAAATAGACATACCGTTGTACACACAGTTTCCAAGCCATTCCATTAATTCTTCAGAAGCTGTGCCATATTCAACCATTTTCATAGGAGAAGTCCACTCTCCTGAGTGTCTTCTTATACTGACTAATGGTCCACCTGGAGAAACAGAATCGTGAACAGCCATTATACGTGAGTTATCGTGTAATCTTGCTCGTCCGTGAGGTTCAGATGTTGTAATACTTCTATTTATTGAATTATATAATTTTGTTATCAATGATTGTAAATGGTCTTTATCTCTAAATCTACAAGATGGAATTCTCTTGATTTTACCACCTTCTTCAACTTGGATGTCGTGAGGTCCATTACAAATTAAATCTCTATATTTATCATTTCTATAAAGTGGCTCAAGTGGACCTAAACCACAAATTTCATTTGCCATCATAGTTCCTACTATTTTCTTTTCAATTGGTGATAAAGACATAAAAGCTAAATTTGAACTTGCTTTTTTATTTTGGTATTTAATATACTCTGTATTTAACAAGCTATATACTTCCATTCTTAACATTTCATTAGTAGGATCTATTCTTAATCTTGATACTAAAGATGACATATTGTTAACAGAGATTTCTTCTTGAATTTCTTTTGTTATTTCTGCTACAATTTTTTCATATTTCATAAAAAATCTTTTTGGTGCATCTTCTAACATTCTACTTGTAATACAATTTAGTTCTGAAATCTCTTTTTGTCTATTTTCTGTTATATA
>QWCI01000780.1_pt1 | contig 12988 bp, 8 predicted proteins | sample 1972541 | NCBI WGS metagenome assembly QWCI01 (sample SAMN09866712, study PRJNA288562) | Human oral metagenome isolate term3_saliva, whole genome shotgun sequencing... | isolation source: mouth | host: Homo sapiens | place: USA: California | reverse complement strand
GGCTCAGATGGAGGCTCGCGCCAACACGATCCTGCACGAGCTGGCGCACATGTGGTTCGGCGACCTGGTCACCATGAAGTGGTGGAACGACCTGTGGCTTAACGAGTCCTTCGCTGAGTTCATGAGCCACCTGGCCTTGGCCGAGGCCACCAAGTACACCGAAGGCTGGACCGGCTTCATGGTCCGTAAGGACTGGGGCCTCAAGCAGGATCAGCTGCCCACGACGCACCCGATCACGGCTGAGATCCGCGACCTGGCCGACGTTGAGGTCAACTTCGACGGCATCACCTACGCCAAGGGTGCCTCCGTGCTGCGTCAGCTCGTCTCCTACGTGGGACGCGACGCCTTCTTCGCGGGTCTGCACGAGTACCTGACGAAGCACTCCTACGCCAACGCGACGCTGGACGACTTGCTCACCGAGCTGGCCGCTGCGTCGGGCCGCGACCTGGCCTCGTGGTCGAAGGTGTGGCTGGAGGAAGCCGGCGTGACTCTGCTGCGTCCGGTCGTCACGACCGCCGAGGACGGCTCGATTGAGCGCCTCGAAATCACGCAGGAGGCCTTCTCCGAGGGTGCCTCCCTGCGTCCGCATCGCCTGGGCGTCGCGGGCTACTCGCTGACCGAGGAGGGTACACTCGCCCAGGTCTTCCGCGAGGAACTCGATGTCGACGGCGCGTCCACGCTCGTCGAGGCCGCTGCGGGCATCGCTCGTCCGGACTTCATCCTGGTCAACGATGGTGACCTCGGCTACGCGAAGGTTCGTCTCGACGAGCAGTCCCTGGCCTTCGCGGTCGCTAACATCACTAAGTTTACGGATTCCCTCACGCGCGGCGTCGTCATGGCCTCGGCGTGGGACATGACCCGCGACGGCGAAATGGCTGCCCGCGACTACCTGAACCTCGCGCTGACCTCGATTCCGGTTGAGGACAACATGAGCCTGCTCATGCTGACCCTGCGCCACATCGACGAGGCCGTGCGCACCTTCGTCACACCGCAGGCTCGCGCCGAAGCCGCCGAGGACACGGGCCGTCGCCTGCTGCTCCTGGCTCGCACCGCCGCCTCCGGCTCGGACGCGCAGCGCATGCTCGTGGCCGCAGCCGCGCGCAATGCCTCTTCTGAGGAGCAGTTCGAGGCCGTCCGCGGCCTGTTCGACGCCACCCAGACCCTCGATGGCCTGGACCTGGACGTCGACCTCAAGTGGGATCTCCTGGTCTCGCTCGTGCGCGGCAGCGTCGCCACCGAGTCCGACATCGACGCCCTCGAGGCCGACGACGACACGATGACCGGCCACCAGAACGCTGCAGCCTGCCGCGCCGCGCGCGCAGGCGAATGGATCAAGGCCGACGTGTGGGACAAGGTCCTCACCGACACCTCAATCCCCAACGACACCCGCTGGGCGATGATCTCGGGCTTCTGGGCACAGGCACGCACCAACCCCTCGGCCTACGCCCCCTACGTCGCGGAATACTTCGACGCACTGGCGGGCATCTGGGAACGTTTCACCTTCCACACCGCCGAGGACCTGACCACGTTGCTGTTCCCAACCGCGCTGGCCGGTTACACAACCGAGGTCGACGTAGTCGCGTCGGGCAAGGCATGGATCGACGCTCACGCCGACGCCTCTGCCGGTACACTGCGCATCATCCGCGAACTCATCGACGTGTGTGAGCGCCAGATCGCCAACCAGGCGGTCGACGCGGGCTGATCTACTTGTTGAGAGATGGTGGGGGCGTGGCCGACTGACCACGCCCCCACCATCTCTTTGCCTGCCCTTCCTGTCACGCATGTGCCCGCTCGGCACCCGCATACCGCATCCAAGAGGGAAACGGACCCCGGCCTCGTCGAGGTCGGGATCCGTTATGCGTGTGTGATGGACTCAGTGCGCCGCTGGCACAGGCACCGCCACTGAGCCAGAGATTCAGAGCTGGCCAGCCCAGGCACCGGAATCGTGGAAGAGGTGACGCTTGCCGTCGATGGTCTGGATGCCCGTGACCATCGCACCGTTGTCATCCATGTAGAACCAGGAGCCGTTGATCTCTGCCCAGCCGGTGACCATCGCACCGTTCTCGTCCATGTAGAACCAGGAGCCGTTGATCTCTGCCCAGCCGATGACCATCGCACCTGACTCGTTCAAGTAGTACCAGTCACCTCCAAGCTTGACCCAGCCGGTGGCCATGGCACCCGAGTGGTGCAGGTAGTACCAGGTGCCATCAACATTGATCCAGCTGGTCTGCATGATGCCATTCTCGGGCGAAAGGAAGTACCAGGAGCCGTTCCAGTTGGCCCAACCGAAGATCTGCTGGCCATTGAGGGTGAAGTACTCCCAGCCACCCTCCTCCTGGTGCCAGCCGGTCACCATGTAGCCGTCGGAGTCGAATCGGTAGATCTGGTCATCAATCTCGACCTGCTCATCCTTGGCGTAGTCGCCGTCGCCCAAGTCGAACCACCAGCCCTTATCGTTGTGCTTCCAGGAAGCAACGGGGCCTTCCTCGCCGTCCTCGCCGTCAGCTGCCGGGTCTTCCGTGGCGGGCTTCTCGTCCGTGGCGGGGGCAGAGTCCTCAGCAGCGGGCTGCTCAACCGCAGCAGCATCACCCGGCGTACCCTCCTCGAGGGTAACGGGGGCCGCATAGGCGGGGACGACGGTTCCAGCGACGACGGCAGCAGCACCGAGGGCGGCGATCATGGTACGACGGGCATTGATGGGACGCATCTGCGTGTTCCTCTCAAGATGTGGTGGCGTCTTACTCGCAGCTACTGAAGGGCCCCATTGGTCGTCCAGCACTGAAGTCGGCGATAGTTTCACACTAACGCATTACTGAGTATATATAACAGTTTGTCGATAATCAACTATGGAACATCTATTATGTTTCAAATCACACTAAACGAGTGGTGCATGTCGCCTAAGAACATTCCATGACATTCACACGACAAACTACTTATGGTTGGAAATGTCGCAAATATGCGAAGTCGTTATTCTTACATCTGCCAGATCTGACCAGACATCGCACACACGTCAACAGTTCGACACATCATCACAACGACACACTCGTCAGACACTCCACCACCCCACACGCACCGTATGCACAGAAGGACCCCGGCCTCGTCGAAACAAATAAAACGAGGCCGGGGCCAGGGGAAGTGGAGCACACTTAGCGAGGACGCACCTCGCAGGCAACACCGTCACCATCACGATCAAGATCCGCGCTATAGCCCGGATCTCCACGGTGCAGTGGAGCAGCGCCCGCGTTCCAGGCCTCAGTGCAGTTGTTGAACGTACGCGCATTGCCAGAACCCGTACTGCGCGAGGGCACCGGGTACAGTCCCCACCAGGCACCCGAGTCGTAGAACCAGTGACGCTCAGAACCAATCCACTGCGTACCCGTTACCATCGCACCAGATCCGTTCAGGTAGTACCACGTACCTCCGAGATTGAGCCAGCCGGTCACCATCTCGCCAGAACTGCGGAAGTAGTACCAGGAACCCCGAACAGCGTTCCAGCCCGTCAGCATCGCACCATTGGCGTCCATGTAGTACCACGCACCACCCTGACTCACCCAGCCGGTCGCCATAACCCCCGAGGCATCCAGGAAGTACCAGGTGTCACCGACCTTCTGCCAACCCGTACGCATGATGCCAGTTTCCCGGTCCAGGTAGTACCAGGAACTCCCCACCTGCACCCAGCTGCGCGCCTGCGCACCCGAGGTGCCGTAATACTCCCACGCACCGTCAACACCATACCAACCGGTAACCATGTAGCCATTGGCATCAAAGCGGTAGGTACTGCCGCCAATCTCGCACACCTCGCTATGCACAAAGCTGCCGTTGCCCAGGTCATACCACCATCCAACAGCATCCTGCTTCCAGGAGGGCTTGGGGTCAGGCGCGGGTGCAGGGTCCGACTGCGGAGCGGGATCAGGTGCAGGGTCCGGCTGCGGATCAGCGGTCGGCTGAACGGTTGGTACCGGCTCCGGGCTAGGATCAGCATCTGCCGCAAAAGCAGGCATGACACCACCGACGACGAAGGAGGCGGCACCAAGCGCTGCAACCACGCTTCGATACGCATGAATGGGACGCATACATGTTCCTCTCGATAGAAGGGGCGAACGAACCCGCTCCCTCAACGGAACGGGTATCACCGTGTCGATACGGCTTCAGTTTCGCAACACTCATTTACCGAGTATATACTCGCGCTCGCTGAATGCAAGCACCATCACACAATCATGTCCCTTGGCAAACTGGCGGCCACCGCATAGGGGAAGCCCCCACCGATGAGCGAACTCATCGACGGGGGCTTCAATCACAGCGTCAGTTCTTGGCGCGACGCGATGCGATGAGCGCACCAATGCCAGCGACCAGGACCGCGACAGCACCAACCGCAACCCACGTGGCCGTGGTGCCCGTGGAGGCGATGGTCTGCGGACGAGTCTTCGACGGGGTCGAAGGCTGCGACGGGGCAGGTGCCGGAACGACCGGAGCCATGGTGGTGGGGGTCGACGGGCCGGAGGACGGAGCGGAAGGCTCAGGCGTGGTGGGGGTCGACGGGCCAGGCGCGGGAGCCGTGGTGGTCGGGGTCGACGGGCCGGGGGCCGGAGCGGAAGGCTCAGGCGTGGTCGGAGTCTCAGGCCCCGGCGCGGGAGCGGAAGGCTCACCGATCGACGGGTTCGGGATCTCCGCGGCCGTGCAGTTCGTCAGCGCGGCGCGGTACTCCTCGGCTGTCAGGTAACGCTCAGCCTTGTTGTCACCCTCAAGGACGGTCACGCCGCCATCCTTCTCGGGACGCACGGAGGTGTCAGCAGCGATCGAGTCAGCAACCTTATCGAGCTGAGCATCGAGTTCCGCGAGGTCCACAGCAGGCTTATCCTCAGAGATCGACGCCAGATAGTCATCGAGGGCCTTCTGAGCAGCATCAACGGCGGCCTGAGCGTCGGCGACGGCCTTATCGGTATCAACCGAGGGCTTATCGTCGACGGGAGCGGGGGTCGCCGGAGCGGGAGCGGGGGTCGCCGGAGCCGCGGCACCATTCTTGGCGGGCAGAGTCGAGACATCCACGGGGAGGGCAGAACCCGGGAGCGCGCCAACCATCTTTTCCCAGGAGTTTGCGCGCTGCTCATCGCCGGATCCAGCAAGGCCGGAGACGTAGTTCGTATTGTCTGTATTGAAGGCCTTGCCGTCGAAGCCGTAGGCCGAGGCCGTGTCACCGGTCGTGTGGAAGCGCGACGAGTTCGGCGAACCACCGGTGACGCCATAGAACTTCTGCGTGCCGTAGACGCGTGTGCCCTCACTGCCCTTGGCAATGTACACACCGACGCCAACGGTGTTGCTCGCACCGAGCATGTTACGGTCATGCCCCTGAGAGTTCTTCCATTGATCGAAGAGATCAGCAGCAGCCTGCGCAGGAGTCTTCATGCCGCCGCCGGCAGAGAAGTTCTCAAGGTGGTTGTAGGCGATATTTTCAGCAGCAGACATGGTATCTGCTCCGTCGAGAGCCCCCTGCCCCATGTTCTTGTAGGACTGATCATGCTCGAAAGAATCGGTATCGGACATGTGCTTGCTCCACGAGCGAGCATCGCCAGTAACGGTGTCCGACACGACCAACTCGGGTAGGCCAGCGTTGGCGCGGTAGGCATTCATCTTCTGAGCGATGAGGGCCTCAATGATCTTGGCCTGGGTTTCGTAATCGACCTTGGACCAGTCAACCCAGTCGAGACCGCGATCAACAGTAGTGTCCGCAGCGGGCGCATCTCCGACGGCGGGAGCATCGCCGACAGAAGGGTTAGGCTTCTCGGCATCCTGCTTGGCGGCCTCCAGGGCGGCCTGAGCGTCGGCGAGGTCCTTACGAAGCTGAGCCTCACGCTCAGGATCGGCCTTGTTACCGGCCGAATTGCCCGCAGCCGCGTCGGCATACTGGGCGAGCAGCGGGTTGTACTCAGCAGTGATGCGAGCGTCTGCGCCGGTGAGGGATGCACAGAAGGGATCCTCGGTGGCATGGTTTCCCTCGGCCAGTGAGGGGATCACAACGAGGGATGCCGCGATCGTGGTGGCGGCGAGCACCACCGTGGTGTGAGTGCGGGTGAGTTGGAACGACATTAACTATCGGCCTAACACTATGGAACAGAGACAGGTAAATCTTTCCATGCGGTTTACGAGATTTCAAACTTTTTTGAGTAATTGATACATGCAATTCTCTGAAATTGCAACGTTTTTTCGGTTTCACAGATTTTGAACATCCCACATGTCGATACCAAAACGTTATATTAACCGATTGGCATTTTACCATTCTGCAAGTTTGATACTGACCTAGCGCTTGGATTACATGCAGCAACCTCCTCACACCCGTAGGACAGGTTGCCCCCACCTCCCCACCCACTGACAGACACCCCCAGCAGCGCACACACACTCCCACCTAGTGGAAGCTGGGCAACACCACCCACAGACGGAACACGCCGGAATTGTTGTCACACCCGGCCAACCCGTCACGAATCATGGAACAGCCACACACTAACCGCAGCACATAACAACAACAAGAGGCAGACTACAGCGGCTAACACCCCACAGACCCCGAAGAAATTCAGAAGCGCAGCAGCGAACAGGCCAAAGAAAAGAAAGTGACCACAAGGCTCACGGAGTAACAAAAACCGACACTCACAAGCCGAGTGTCGGTTTTTTTCGGTGGAGCTAGGGGGATTCGAACCCCCGACCTCTTCCATGCCATGGAAGCGCGCTACCAACTGCGCCATAGCCCCTTTATTTAGTTCGTCACCCCCGGCGACCTGATAAATAATAGCCAACTTTTCGAGAGGTGCGCAAATCGAAACCAAGTGTCACTGATCACATCAGCATGAAATTGTTGACATGCTAGGCAAATGAGGCCCCCAGAGGCGTGTTACGCCCCCAGTATATCCTCGCGAGCCCCGATGTTGTGCGATGCCAGGCGCCATCCGGTGCGCGCTGCGCTCTTCGCGGTTGAGACACCAACGGGCACCAGTTCCGACCAGTGGCAGTTATCGACGCCGCGCAGGCCGTTGAAGTCCGCGGGATCGAGTCCCAGCAGGGAGGTGATGCCCCGCGCGATAGCGGAGCCGTGCGAGACGATGATGAGAGATTGATCCGGCCGGCACGCGGCCGCTGCCTCGAGGACGGCGTCGCGGAAGCGCTCCCCCACGATCTCGGAGCGCTCGACCTCGGCACCCACACATTCACCAGTGTCTCGATACTCGGAGTAGGCCTCGGGTTGCTCGCGGGCGATCTCCTCGTAGGTCTTCCCCTCGAAGGTGCCGTAGAAGCGCTCCGTGAGCCTCTCATCGCTGACCGGCCCCTCACAGGGATAGCCGGCGATGTCGAACACGCGCGCGAGGATACGGGCTGTGTCGAGCGCGCGCACCAGCGGAGAGCACACGATGCGTACTCCCCCGTCGTCATAGCTGCGCGAGGTCTCTGCGGCGACCATACCGACCTCGGCGCTGGGTTCGCACAGGCGCGACACGAGCACACCTGCGGCACCGGCTGCCTGGGAGCGTCCCGAGTCATTCAGGGGTTCGTCGATACGCCCCTGAAAGCGGCGCGCCAGGTTGAAGTCCGTCTGGCCGTGGCGCAGCAGGACGATACGCGACGCGCTCACTGCGCGGACTCCGCGCCATGGGTCGCGGCACGCTCAGCTGCGGCTGCGCGAGCCTCCTCCGTATCCACGTCGATGGGCACCGCCGGGCAGTCACCCCACAGGCGCTCGAGTGCGTAGTACTCGCGCTCCTCCTCGGAGAGAACGTGCACGAGCATATCCGAGTAGTCGAGGAGCACCCAGGTGCCCTCCGCGCGCCCCTCGATGTGGGCGGGACGGCGATGCTGCTCGGCCCAGATGCGGTCCATGATGTCCTCGGCGATGGCACGCACCTGACGGTCCGTCGGGGCCGAGACAACCACGAAGGCATCCGCCAGGGCGAGTTTGCTGGTCACGTCAACGAGCACCGGGTTGATGCCGCCACGGTCGTGTGCGGCGCGAGCAACCAGGCTCGCCAGTTCTGCAGTAGCGTTGGGAAGGCTCACGTTTCTCCTTGAGTTAGAACCGGTACAGGCCGTATTTGTTGATGTATTGGACGACGCCGTCGGGCACCAGGTACCAGACCGGTTTACCCTCTTCGACGCGCGTGCGGCAGTCCGTCGACGAGATCGCCATGGCGGGAACCTCCAGCAGTGACACAGATTCATGCGGCAGACCGGGGTCCGACAGGTTGTGCCCGGGACGCGTCACGCCGATGAAGTGCGCCTGCTCAAAGAGCTTGTCGGCGTCCTTCCACTGCGCGATCTGCGCCAGCGCGTCGGCACCCGTAATGAAGTAGAAATCCGAATCCGGGTACTCGCGCGACAGATCCGCCAGCGTATCGATCGTGTACGTCGTGCCCCCGCGGTCGATATCGACCCGCGAGACTGCGAAACGTGGGTTCGACGCGGTCGCGATGACCGTCATGAGGTAGCGGTGCTCGGCTGAGGTGACGCGCCGCCCCGCTTTGAAGGGCTGCATAGCGGTGGGTACGAACACAACCTGGTCGAGTCCGAATACGTCCATGACCTCTGAGGCGGCGACGAGGTGTCCGTGGTGGATCGGATCGAAGGTGCCACCCATGATGCCGATCGCCCGCCTCCTGCGCAGGGCGCGCGGAGGATGCTGGGGCAGCGCGGGGGCGGCTGTCGCGCCCGCGGTGGCCTCCGTGGTCTTTTCGATCGCTTCCCCGTCCGAGGCCGGGCCTGCTTCCTTGTCCTGCGTGCTCACGGGCGGATGGTTCCTTCTCCCTCGTAGATCCAGGTGGTCGTCGTCAGCTCCGTCAGCCCCATGGGGCCGCGCGCGTGGAGCTTCTGAGTGGAGATGCCGACCTCGGCTCCCAGCCCCAGCTGGCCGCCGTCGGTGAAACGCGTCGAGGCGTTGATCGCGATCGCGGCGGCGTCCACCCCGGCGCGGAAAGCGCGAATGGCGGCGACATCGGATGCGACAATGCCCTCAGTGTGGCCGGTCGAGTAGCAGCGGATGTGCTCGGTCGCTTCCTCCACGCTGCCGACGACGCGCACCGCGAGGTCCATCGACAAGTATTCGGTCGACCAATCGGCCTCGGTAGCATCCACGATCATGTCGGCGTCGATGGAGGGCTGGTCGTCCACGATGGCGCGAGTGGCACCGTCAGCGTGGATGGTCACACCCGCGATCGTCAGGCGAGTGATGGCGGCGACCAAGAAGCGGGCGGCGACGTCGGCGTGAACCAGGAGGGTCTCCGCCGCATTGCACACGCCCACGCGCTGTGTCTTGGCGTTCATGATGATGGCTTCCGCTGCCTCAAGGTCGGCGGAGGCGTCGACGTACAGGTGGCAGTTGCCGGTGCCCGTCTCGATAACGGGCACGCGTGACTCCTCGACGACGGCGTTGATGAGGCCCGCTCCCCCACGCGGGATGAGTGCGTCAATCGCACCGCGCGCACGCATCATGGCGCGTGCACCCGCGCGACCCCACTGGTCGACGGTCTGGATCGCGTCAGCGGGCAGGCCGACGGAGGTCAGTGCGTCGCGGCACACCTCGATGAGAACCCGGTTCGAGGCCTGGGCGGCGCTTCCGCCACGCAAGACGACCGCGTTACCGGCCTTGATCGCCAGGGTCGCGGCGTCAATGGTGACGTTCGGGCGGGCCTCGTAGATGATGCCGACGACGCCGAGGGGCACGCGCTCCTGAGTGACGCGCAGACCAATGTCGGTACGAGTGCCGCGCACGACCTGGCCAACCGGATCGGGCAGTGCAACGATTTCGGCAACGGCGTCGGCGATGGACCGGATACGGTCCTGTGTCAGGGCAAGGCGGTCAAGGAGGCCCTCGCTCATCTGCTTCGCGCGGCCGCGCGCCACGTCCTCGGCGTTGGCAGCAAGGATCTGGTCGGAGCGCTCGATGAGCGCTGCCGCGATCGCTTCAAGCCCGCGGTTCTTCACCTGGGTCGTCGCGTTTGCGAGCACGCGCGCCGCGTCGCGGGCGGCGTCAGTCACCTGGGAAATATCAGCAGCAGTATCCATTCGCACATCATGTCACACGAGCGTCGGGCGGTCCCTGTCAGTCAGCGCTCAGCGCAGAAAATGCGTCACCTAACACCGCCAGGTCGTCGCGGTGAATTGCTGGCCTGGGATGCTCGTATCCTGCCGCCACCAGCTGTTCCATACCCGCGCCGGCGATCTGGCCCAACGTGTCCGAGTCGTAGCCGGACACGCCGCGCGCGATGAGACCGGTTGGGCTGGCAACGTCCACAACGTCCCCGGCCTCGAAATGACCGAGCACCGAGTGCACGCCAGCGACCAGCAGAGACTTCTTGCCGACCGTGATCGCCTTCGCAGCTCCCTCGTCGACAATGATCTCGCCGCGAGAGGGGGCCACGTGTGCGATCCACAGGCGACGAGAGGCTGGACGCTGGGCCGACGGTTCGAACCAGGTGCCGACGCGACGGCCTTCCAGGACGGCCCCCAGGTCGTTTGCACTGGCCAGCTGCACGCCGATGCCGCTGGCTGTCGCCAGCATCGCGGCCTGTACCTTCGTCGCCATGCCGCCCGTGCCCACACGAGAACCCGCACCGGTCACGAGCACGCTCATGAGGTCGTCCGCGCTAGTGACGCGTTCGATCAGCTCCGAACCCGGATGATCCGGCGGAGCCGTATACAGGCCGTCAACGTCGGTCAGCAGCACGAGGGCATCGGCCTTGATCATCTGAGCGATCAGAGCTGCCAAGCGATCATTGTCGCCGAAACGCAGCTCGCGGGTGGTCACCGCGTCGTTCTCGTTGAGGATCGGCACGACGCCGAGGCCGAGGAGCCGCGAGAGGGCCGCGCGCACGTTCGTGTAGTGGTCGCGGCGCATCACGTCGTCCGTTGTCAGCAGCACCTGGGCGGCGTCGAGGTGATGTGCCTGGAAGGCGGCGGTCCACCTCGCCATCAAGAGCCCCTGGCCCATCGCGGCGGCGGCCTGCACGCTCGGCAGGTCCTTCGGCTTGGCCGAAAAACCGAGCGGATCCAGCCCCGCGGCGACAGCGCCCGAGGAGACAATCACGACCTCGCGGTCGCGCCCGCGCCAGCGGGACACGAGGCGAGCGACGGCGTCAATACGGTTCAGGTCCAGACCGCCGTCCTCGCGCGTGAGCGAGGAGGATCCGATCTTGACGACGATGCGAGAAGCCGCAGTCATTCCGCTCATGACTGATCCGATGCATCCGTCCAATGACCGGCCTCACGCTCAGTCCACAGCTGCTCACGGGCCGCGCTCTTGGCGTCCATGACCTGGTGGTATACCTCGCGGCGCTCCTTACGGCTCGGGCGGGTGTTCTGGTCTAGGCGCAGGTCGGTGCCGCGAGAACCCAGCAGCTCGGGACCGGTCGTCAGGGTCGGCTCCCAGTCAAAGACGACACCTCCATCCAGGTCGCCGATCACGACGGTGTCGCCAGCGACCGCGCCAGCCTTCATCAGCTCGTCCTCGACGCCCGCGGCGTTCAGGCGATCCGCAAGGTACCCCACGGCCTCGTCGTTGGCGAAGTCTGTCTGACGCACCCAGCGCTCGGGCTTGTCGCCACGCACCTGGAAGACATCCTCGCCGTCCTTGCGGGTCTTGCGCACCGTGATCTCCACGCTGCGGCCCACGGCCTTCGGGCGAATGATGGGACGTGCGACTTCGAGGGCGGGACGCTTCGCGCGCTCCTCCTCGACGATGCCGGCCAGAACAAAAGACAGCTCCTTGAGGCCCTCGTGAGACACGGCGGAAACCTCGAGGACAGGCCACCCGAAAGACTCGAGATCCGGGCGCGTGATCTCGGCCAGGTCACGGCCATCTGGGATGTCGATCTTATTCAGAACGATGACGCGAGGGCGCTCCATGATCGGCACGTAGCCCTCGACCTGGGTGAGGTCACCCTGGTACGCCCGCAGTTCGGCCTCGATGATGCGCAGATCCTCCACGGGTTCGCGATCAGTCTCGAAAGCGGCCGTGTCCAGCACGTGCACGATAACCGCGCAACGCTCAATGTGACGCAGGAAATCCAGGCCAAGGCCTCGGCCCTGGGAGGCGCCAGGAATAAGGCCGGGAACATCAGCGACCGTGTAACGCGTGTCGCCAGCGGAGACAACGCCAAGGTTCGGAACCAGCGTCGTAAATGGATAGTCGGCAATCTTCGGACGAGCGGAACTCATAGCCGCGATCAACGAGGACTTACCCGCCGACGGGAAACCGACGAGAGCCACGTCCGCCACGGACTTCAGCTCCAGGATGACGTCGCGTTCCTCGCCCGGCTCACCCAGGAGCGCGAATCCGGGGGCCTTGCGAGCCTTCGAGGCCAACGCCGCGTTGCCCAGGCCGCCACGACCGCCCTCAGCGACCACGAAGCGCGCACCAACGCCCGTCAGGTCGGCCAGCAGCTCGCCCGACATCGACTTCACGACCGTGCCCTCGGGGACCGGCAGGATGATATCCGCACCGGTCTTCCCCTGGCGGAAGTCACCCATGCCCGGCGTTCCGTTGTCTGCGCGGCGGTGCGGGCTGCGGTGGTAGTTCAGCAGCGTGGTTTCCTGCTCGCTCACCTCCAGGATGACCGAACCGCCGTTGCCGCCGTCGCCGCCGTCGGGGCCGGCCAGCGGCTTGAACTTTTCACGCTTAATCGAGGCAACGCCATTACCGCCGTTACCGCCTGCCGCGTGCAGCGTCACGCGATCCACGAAGTCTGCCACTGGTGCTCCTGATGACTGAAAATGAATGTTGAAAAGGGCGCCCGGCAACGCCGGACGCCCTTCATGCGCGCGGTCTCAGGCAGAGACCGGCGAAACGCTGACAACCTTGCGATCACGCTTGCGACCGAACTCGACCGCACCCGCACGCAGGGCGAACAGGGTGTCGTCCTTGCCACGGCCAACGCCGTCGCCAGGGTGGAAGTGGGTGCCGCGCTGACGAACGAGGATCTCACCAGCGTTGACCAGCTGGCCGCCGTAGCGCTTC
>QWCI01002533.1_pt1 | contig 13011 bp, 11 predicted proteins | sample 1972541 | NCBI WGS metagenome assembly QWCI01 (sample SAMN09866712, study PRJNA288562) | Human oral metagenome isolate term3_saliva, whole genome shotgun sequencing... | isolation source: mouth | host: Homo sapiens | place: USA: California | reverse complement strand
TCGCACCATTGAGCTGTCCGTCGACGGCATGACCTGCGGCCACTGCGTGATGAGCGTCAGCGAAGAGCTGAGCGAGATCCCCGGCGTGAAGAACGTCGATGTCATCCTCAACTCGGGCGCCACCTCCAAGGTGACGGTTCTGACCGACACCCCCCTGGACGACGCGGCGCTGAGCGACGCGGTGTCCGAGGCTGGCTTCACACTGGTCGGCATCTCGCGCGACTTCTGAGGATTTCCACGCCTCAACGACGAGGCCGGGGCACCTTCCCCGGCCTCGTTTCCTTTCGCTCTTTACATACCCCCGGAGGGTACCTATGTCCACGACATCCGTAACCGTCACTACTTCCACCAAGGCCACCCAAGCCTCGGCCCCCACCCCCCAGGTGGGCGAGGGCACCCGCGCCCACGCCGCCGACCTGCGCCGCCGCCTCATCGTCTCCGCGCCCCTGGGCGTCCTCGCGATGTTCCTGTCGATGGTGCCCGCCTGGCAGTTCACCGGGTGGCAGTGGGTCGTCGCGGCCGCCTCAATCCCGGTGGTCACGTGGGGCGCGTGGCCGTTCCACCGGGCGGCATTCGCGGCCGGCCGCCACGGGTCGACGACGATGGACACGCTGGTCTCCCTCGGCGTCATCTCCTCGACACTGTGGAGCTGGTGGGCGCTCCTGTGGGGCGGTGCCGGAATGCTCGGCATGCGCATGCAGATGACCCTGATCCCGCGCGCGGCGCACGCGGGTCATGCGGAGATCTACTTCGAGGGCGCGTGCATGATCGTCGTGTTCCTGCTGACGGGCCGCTACCTGGAGGCACGCGCACGCTACCGCGCGGGCGACGCGCTGCGTTCGCTGCTGCGCATGGGCGCGAAGGAGGCAACGCTCGTGCGCATCGACCCCGAGACGGGCGAGCGCACGGAGAGCGTCGTTCCCGCCTCCACCCTGCAGGTCGGCGACCTCTTCGCGGTGCGCCCGGGCGAGAAGGTAGCGACCGACGGCATCATCGTCGAGGGGGCCTCCGCCCTGGACACCTCCCTCCTGACCGGCGAGTCCGTGCCCGTGGACGCGTCCCCCGGCGACGCGGTGACGGGCGCGACCGTCAACACGTGGGGATCCCTGCTGGTGCGAGCCACGCGCGTCGGCTCGGACACGACGCTCGCGCAGATCGGGCGCATGGTTGCCGAGGCACAGGCCGGCAAGGCACCTGTCCAGCGCCTCGCGGACCAGATTTCGGGCGTGTTCGTGCCGATCGTCATTCTTGTTTCCTTGCTGACGCTGATCGGCTGGCTGCTCGCGGGTGGCAGCGTGCAAGCCGCGTTCACGGCGGCCGTCGCTGTCCTGGTCGTCGCATGCCCGTGCGCGCTCGGCCTGGCCACGCCGACCGCGATCCTCGTCGGGTCGGGACGCGCCTCGCAGCTCGGTATCCTCATCAAGAACGCGGAAATCCTCGAACAGACACGCTCGATCGACACCATGCTCCTGGACAAGACGGGCACGGTCACCACGGGCGTCATGTCGCTTGAGTCTGTCGCAGTTCCCTCCGCGGTCGGCTCCCCCGAGGTGGACGAGGCCTCGGCCCTGTCCCTCGCAGCTTCCGTCGAGTCTCTCTCCGAGCACCCCGTCGCCCGCGCGATCACGTCGGGCGCATCCTCCCGAGGTATCTCCCTCGTTCCCGTGACCGCGTTCGCGAACCAGCCCGGACTCGGTGTCGTCGGTCTCACTGCCCGCGGCGGCGTGCTGGTCGGTCGCCCGTCGTGGCTGGCTTCCCTCGGTGTGGATGTTCCCTCTTCTCTCCTTGACGCCGTTCGCAAGGCCGAGGCCTCGGGTGCATCCGCGGTCGTCGCAGCTCTCGCGCCGAACCTGGGTTCCGCAGCATCCTCCACCCCGGAGGCGGTCGCCACCACGCCCAAGGCACCCACGCCCGTCGCACTTCCCGGCCCCGATGCGGATCTGCCCCTCGCAACCCTCACCATGAGCGTGGGCGGCATGACCTGCGCGTCCTGCGTGCGCCGCGTCGAACGCAAGCTCGGCAAGCTCGACGGCGTGAAGGCCGAAGTCAACCTCGCCACCGAGTCCGCGCGCATCACGCTGACCTCCCCGCATAGCAACGAGGAACTCGAGTCCGTCGTCAACGCAGCCGGATACTCCGGCACCGTCACTTCCCGTTCCGAATCCGCGCCCGCCGATAGCGCACCCGCGTCCGGCGAGAGCACGGGTAGGGACACCGGTGCCCCCACCCAGCCCGGCACCACACAGGGAATGGGAGAGCGGGAAGAGGCCACGGCCTCGTCCCTGGTGATTCCTGAGAGCGTCGAGGGCCGCGCGATTGCGGCGCTCATCGTGCGCGACACGATCAAGGAGTCCTCTCCCGCTGCGATTGCTCAGCTGCGTGAGCTCGGCATCGAGCCGATCCTCCTGACGGGTGACAACGAGGCGGCGGCCCGCCACGTGGCCGATCAGGTCGGGATCGAGCGCGTCATCGCGGGCGTCCTGCCCGACGGCAAGCGCGACACCGTCGCTGACCTGCAGGCCGAGGGACGCACGGTCGCGATGGTGGGTGACGGCGTGAACGACGCGGCCGCCCTCGCGCAGGCGAGCACGAAGGGCCTGGGCATCGCGATGGGGTCGGGCACGGACGTGGCGATCGAGGTCGCGGATATGACGCTCATGAACTCGTCGCTGACCTCGGCGGCGACCGCGATCCGCGTGTCGCGCCGGACGCTGCGCATCATCAAGGAGAACCTGTTCTGGGCGTTCTTCTACAACGTCCTGATGGTGCCGCTCGCGATCGCGGGCCTGCTCTCCCCCATGCTGGCGAGCGCCGCGATGGCCTGCTCGTCGGTGTTCGTGGTCCTCAACTCGCTGCGGCTGCGCACGGCGAAATAGTCAGCGGTATCGAGTGCCGCGCGGTGAGCAATGCTGCCGCGCGGCACCTTTTTACGAGGTGCGACGCGCGACGCGGAAGCCCTGCGCGGAGTAGATGGTCTCGTAGGTGTGGCCAGGGTGAGCAGCACTGGCCCAGGACTCGGCGTCAACCTCGGCACCGCCCCACGCATAGGACTGCCGGTCGACGACAACATACTCGGGCGGGGTATCCATGCCGGCAGTCGTGCCCACCCAGTAGACGTCGCGCCCGGGCACGAGCCGCGCAAGCAGCGTCGTGTCGCTCTCGACGCGGGCCCCCGCGGGCACGACGTTGAGCGCGCCCTGAGCTGCCGCCATGCGCGGGCTTTCCGCGAGAGTCGGCAACTTCCACAGGGGCAGGAACGAGGCCGTAAGCGCCAGAGAGACGGCGGGCACGCACGCGGCCGCCCACGCCAGCGCGCGGCGTCTACCGGACGAGGCAGGGGCCGGGCCTTCGGGATCCGCGTCGTTCTCACCCGCGACAATTGTGGGCGCGGACGCCCGAGCGGGCGCGAGCCAACGCGCAATCACGTCGAGGAGGGCGCAGGCGGCAATGGGGACCAACGCGGCGTTGTAGTGCCAGAAGTTCCACTGGTAATAGGCGTTCACCGAGCCCGCGAAACGCCACGCGAGGGTGGGTAGCACAAGCGCAAACCACGGGGAGCTCGCGCCTACAAAACCGGCGCCCGCGAGTAGGACCAGGAGCGTCACGGGCTTGACGGAGGGGACGGTGAGGATCTGCCACAGCGAGGGCACCTGGCGGGCGGCGGTCGCGCCGGCCATCGTCGTGCCCGCCCCCGTCGCGGATCCGTCCAGCGAATAGGCCCAGGTACCTGCCGGGTTCACGGCGGGCAGCAGCACCTTCACTGTCACGATAAACGCGACAATACCGAACAGTGCGTACGCCAGGGACACGAGCATCCCGGAACGATCCTCACCCCTCCTACGCCACGCGAGCGCCAAGCCAGCAACGAAGACGGTCAGCCCCAGGTCCTCCTTGACAAGAATGACCGGTGCCAACCACGCCATGCAGGCACCCCACCGCCGCCGGGCGAAAGCAACGCCTGCGACGGCCAACAACGGGACGGCCACACAAACCTCGTGAAACTCAGCGCCGACCGCACCCTGCAAGCCCCAACCCAGCCCGTAGGCCAGCCCCACGAGGACCGCGCCCCCACGCCCCAGCAGCCGCTGCGCGAGGCGAGCGATCGGCAGGACCGACGCAGCGATCAGCAGATCCTGCACGATCAGAAGGGTCAGAGCCGACGGGAAAAGACGAAAAATCGGCCCGAGCAGTATGAGGATCGGATGGAAGTGATCTCCCAGCAGGTTGTAGCCTGGGGCCTTGATCGGGACGATGGGAACCTCGAAGCGCGAGTACGCCTGGGCGGCCTCGGCGAAAATCGCCAGATCCCACGAGGGGTCAGAGAGCGTGCGCCACTGCGCCAGCGAAAAACAGATGTAGAGGGTACCGACCGCGCAGGCGAGCGCGGCGGGAAGCCACCACGCCGAAGCGACGCGCGCGACGTCCGACCGATCCGGGAGCCTCACCCGACCATCTCCGAGCAGAGCGGCGAGGCCTCGGCACCGTCGGCATCCTCACGGGACGAGGCCGGGGCCGGGTAAGGCACACCGATGCCCTGCTCATGATCGGCGCGACGCTTCGAGCGGGCGTCGGAGTGGAAGACCTGGCTGACCGTGGCTCGCACGGCGTCAAACATGCGCGCTGGGCGATTCAAGGAGCCGAGGGAACGGTCCGCGCCCGAGTGCGCGAAGTTACAGGGAACCTCCATGACGGACAGCCCAGCACGCAGCACGCTGATGGTCATCGCAGCCTCGAGCACGTAGCGACCCGCGAAGGGCATGGCCGCTTCAATGGCCTCACGCGTGAGGCAGCGCTGGTAGCTCAGCGGGTAGTGGCAGTACCAGCCGGTCTTACGGCGGATGAGTCGGCGCGCGACGGCTGGGCCGTGGCCGGAGTATTCGCGCCCGGTGGCCGGCACCGCGATACTCATGTCCACCTGCCGGGAGACGACAGCCTCGACGAGGGCTGTGGCCTCGACGGCGGACTCACCCAGGTCGGGCGAGAGCAGAAGGATGTGACGAGGCGGCCCGTCGGGGCGATCACGCATGGCGGCGACCTTCACGCCCGTCTCGATGGCCGAGGCGCGCCCCCGTTCGACGGAGTGGCGCACGACGACGGCACCTGCGGCTCGGGCTGCGCGCCCCGTGTCGTCCGTCGATCCATCGTCGACGACAATAAGAAGGTCAACGCCGGGTATAGCGCGGCATGCGCGCACGGTGGCCGCAACGGCACGGCCAACATTGTGCGCAGCGATGACCGCAGCGATGCGCTGCGGGTGGGAACTTCGAGATCCGCTGGCATAGTTCACACGACATAGTTTACGGGTAGCAGGACGCGATTGCGCCCCGCCACCCGTAATGTGAGCGACAAGCCTGCCTAAACGGCGGGTAAAAGTATGCTCAGCGGATCGTCACTGCGCGGGACACGAGGCCCTGGCGCGCGCGGCGTTCCTTGTCATCCAGGCGCTCGGTGATGGTAAGTGCCTCGGCCAAAGCCTTGGCGAAGACCTGCGTGCCGGGCGCGACGTCGGCCGCACTGGCACCCTCAGGCAGCTCGAAAACCGGGACGATGAGACCGCACGCACGGAAGGAGCCCACGTAGCGCGAGCCCTCACCGACGTTAGCCTCGCCGCGCGCAGCCAGGCGGGCCAGCGCATCGAAGAGCTTGGTCTCGTCGTTGTCCGTCAGGAAACGAACGAAGTTACGGTTCATCTCGCACCAGTACGCGCCGGGGACGCCGGGCACGGGCTCGGTCGGGATGATCTCATCGCGGTTCTGCTCAAGGGCACGGCGCGTCTGCTCGTCGATCTCCTCAGCCGGGTCGAACCAGAAGGAGAAGTCCTCCTCAAGCTTCATGTCCGTGAAGCTGTCGGCGTCGACGATGTCCTGGAGGCGCTCGGACGGCTCGCGCACATCAATCGAGATGACCCCCCTCGTAGGGGCGCGCGACGAAGGGGATCGGCGGGCGATACGCCTTGAGCTTGGCGGGATCGGTGACCTTCTTACGGCGGCTAGCTTTACCCATGGGTGTAATCGTAGCGGGTTTCGTCCAATCGACGAGGTCAGGGCTGGGCGAGCCGGTCCAGCCCGGGCCTCGTCAGTGTCCCCGGGCGATGACCTCCACGCCGGGCAGAGCAGCGCGATAGGCGTCAAGGAAGCGCTCGTACCCGGCCACGCCCTCGGGAGTGGGCTCCAGGGTGGAGACCGAGGCCTCGGCGAAGACCCGCTCGGAGAGGTACTCCGGCAGGGCAAGAGTCGCCGCATTCCCAGCCAGGACAGCGCGGTAACGCGCGAGGACGGCGATGCCCCACGCGCCGCCCTCGCCCGCGGTGTCGCCGACAGAGACGGGAATGTTCAGCGAATCGGCGAGGATCTGCTGGGCGACACCCGGCGTCTTGAAGAGTCCGCCGTGTGCGAAGAGCGAATCGAGGTCGACCCCCTCCTCGCGGAGGATATCCACGCCGATGCGCACGGCCGCGAAGATGCTCATGAGCTGGGCGCGCACCGCGTTCGCGAGGGTCACGCGGGCCTCAGCCGTGTGCGTGAACACGGGCTGGGCGGCCTCCTGTCCGACAATCGGTTCGGCGGACAGGGTGTTGTAGGCCATGACGCCGCCCGCGTCGACCTCGCCCGTGAGCGCGTGGTTGTAGAGGGTGTCATAGATCGCGGGGACGCTCACGTCAGCTCCAATGAGGCGCGCAAAGTCCGCGAACCAGCCCACCCACGCATCGAGCTCGGACGCACCGTTGTTCGAGTGGACCATCGCGACGGGCGAGCCGTCGGGCGTGGTCACCATGTCGATCTCGGTGTGCAGCTCGGCGAGGGAACGCTCGATAACCGCCATGAGGAACACGGACGTACCGCACGAAATGTTGCCCGTGCGCTGCGCGATCGCGTTCGTCGCGATCATGCCTGTGCCCGCGTCACCTTCCGGCGGGCACAGTGCAATCCCGCGCTGGAGTATGCCAGTCGGGTCAATGAGCGCGGCACCTTCGGGAGTCAGCGCACCCGCATCCTCGCCCGCGCTCAGCACGGTCGGAAGCACGTCGCGCAAGCGCCACGGGACCCAGTTCTCAACCAGGGCCTCGTACTGATCGAGGTAGGACGCCACGTACGTGCCCGTGATCGAGTCAACCGGGAACATGCCCGAGGCATCGCCGATGCCCAGGACGTGGCGGCCCGTCAGCTGATGGTGCACCCAGCCGGCCAGCGTCGTCAGGTGGGCGACGCGCGGCGCGTGCTCCTCGGAGTCGAGGACCGCCTGGTGCAGGTGGGCAATCGACCAGCGCAGGGGAATGTTGAATCCGAAGAGGCGAGTCAGTTCGGCGGCGGCGCGGCCCGCATTCGTGTTGCGCCACGTACGGAAAGGCGCGAGTAGGTTGCCCTGCGCATCAAAGGCAAGGTAGCCATGCATCATGCCCGAGATGCCGATCGAGCCGTAGGAGGTGGGGGTGACGTCGTAGCGCTCGCGAACGTCGGCAACCAGGGAGGCATAGGCGGAACGTAGGCCCGCCACGACCTCGTCAAGGGTGTAGGACCACAGGCCGTCCTCCAGGTGGTTCTCCCAGGCGTGGCCGCCGGTGGCGAGCACTTCGTGATCGCCTCCGATCAGGACAGCTTTGATGCGGGTCGAACCGAATTCGATGCCGAGCGAAGTATCGGCGGCGACGATGACGGCGCGGGGGTCGGTGCTCACGGGTGCTCCTTGGGTCTTCATTGACGAGGCTGGGGCTGGTACTGCGCCCACACTAGCACTTGCGCGCACGCGCGAATAGGGACCAGCAATCAGCGACCGAACATGGCGTCCGTTAACGTGCTAAGACCACTTCCATTGGAGTGTTTCTTTCTCTCCATCTCGCCTTCCATCGAAGCGTATGACCGACGCGTTACTGCGCGTTCAGGCCCGCTGCTAGCTGCTCACGCATGCGGTCGATGACGGACAGTTCCTTCTCGCTGAGCGGCTTGGTAGCGCTGCGTTCGATGAAGGTGAGGACGACCGAGGCGTAGACCTCCGAAGCCAGAGGAAGCACGTCATCATCGATGCGTCCGCGCGCCCAATCGGCAAATACCGAACGACATGTCTGGCGGAGACGCTCGTGCAGGTCGCCCTCTCCCCCCACGCGAATGGCGAGCAGGGTCGTCAGGGCGCGCCCGTTGCGCGCATAGATGTCGGCCAGGTGACGCGCGACTGCCCGAGAGTCGCCGCCTTCCCCAAACCACAAGCCTTCGAGCGCGGGAGTGATGTCCTCGAGGAGGAAGGACACTACCTCGGCCAGAAGGGCGTCCTTGCCGGTGTAATGGTCATAGAAGGTCGTGCGCGAGACCATCGACACACGGCAGATATCGGCGACGCTCACATGCTCGTAGGGCTTGGCCTGGCACGCCTTCACGAGGCCTGAGCGGATGGCGCGGCGCGTCTTGCGGATGCGCAGATCCAGGTTCTTTTCGGCGTCTCGGCCATGCTTATCCAGGTTTCGCAGGTACATGATGCTCCCATCATTTTCCTTGGGTCTGTGAGCTTACCCTACTCTTCTCGGAGTATGTGTCCGGTAATGGACGCTCCATGCGATATTGTGCGCTCCCGCCTACTGTCGAAGCTCGTAGCCTCAAGGTATGTTTACTCACTACACGGGCAACCGCCAATTCGATCTCCAGCTCAATCGAACCTTCTCTCCCCTGCTTAATCGCGAGGACATCGCACGCATCGCGACCACGAAGTTCCCTCGGCTTCGATCAACGAAGGAGATCACGACGCTCGCGCGAAGCCTCGCCGAGCGCTTCGAGTCGGAAGGGGATTCGGATGCCGCGTGGCGCCTCCACGAGCTCGCGGCCTTTTACCTCGGCGCTGACGACCCTCGCAAACGTCGCTTCATCGACGCGTTATCACGCTCCTTCGACAAGGCCCACCGAGACCTCGCGCTCACCCGTCACGCGATCCCCTACCGGGATGGCGAGCTCACCGCGATGCGCTGGGAGGCTGACCCGGCAGATCGCGCGCAGGCCCCCGCGGGCACACCGCACACACTCGTCATGATGAACGGCTTCGACGGCTACGCGGAGGAGATCATTGACTTCGCATCCAACTTCCCCACCCGCCCATTCGACATCATCGCGTTCGATGGGCCGGGGCAGGGACACGCGGCGTTGGCGGGTATGACGCTCATGCCGGAGTGGGAGCGCCCGACGAGCGCGGTGTTGGACTACTTCGGCGTGGAGAGCACCGCTGCGCTCGGAGTGTCCTTCGGCGGCTACCTCGTCATGCGCGCGGCTTCCCACTGCCCGCGCATCAGCCACGTGATCGCGTTCGACATGATGTATCGGTTGCTGGACGGCTTGACGATGCCACTGCCTCGTCCCTTGCGTCCTCTCGCCGAGGCCGTGGTCGGTCGCGCCCGTCCCGCGTGGCTCATCGACGCGGCGCTGCGCATCGCGCCGAGGTTCAGCGCGGACCTGGCGTGGAAGCTACAGCAGGCCAGACACCTCACAGGCCTGAGCAAACCGAGCGAGGTACTGCGGGCGTTGGGTGCATTCACGATGGAGCCGCTTGAGGGTTTGATTCATCAGCCATGCCTGGTCCTGGCCGGGGACGCCGACCAGTACGTGCCCTTCGAGCGCCTGAAAGATGTGCGCCGAGCCCTGGCTAACGCGACGTCGCTGGACGTGCGCGCGTTCCGTCACGCGCAGGACCCGGACATGGCACAGCACTGCCAGATTGGGAATCTGAACCGCGCCTTCACGATCATGGGCGACTGGCTCAGCGGCCACCAACCCCGCAGCGACACATAATTTGTCTGAGAGCTTCATTTCGGATAACTTTTATCAAATCAGAACTAATCTGGTAGATTATCGTTATGCACCTCCTTCGATTCACCTTCGAGAACCATAAGTCGTTCCGCGACGAGGCCGTATTCGACCTAACACGCTCATCTCTCAGTACGCTTCGCCCACCCAAGGACACCACCTGGGCTGATCACATCCACCATGTGGACGGCATCTACGGGGCGAACGCTTCCGGCAAGACAAACGTTCTTGATGCCCTCCACTACGCAGTGAGCGCCATCGGAGCTTCCGCAACGGCCTGGCTTGACCGCCCATCTTTCGTCAGAAGACCATTCGTTCTCAATAGCTCCTCAACCTCCGAATTTTCTAAGTTTGAGCTTGAGTTTGTACACGATGGGGAACGTTATCAGTATCAATTCACTACTAATCCAGACGGCATCATCGAAGAGACACTCCGTGTAGTCAACGTCCGATGGAAGACAATATTCACCCGTTCCAGCGACGGGGTCGTCAATGGCTTAAGCAAACTCCACCTCGTAGCACCTCGAGAGCTTGCATTCTCACGTGCGGCGCAGCTTAATATCCCCATCATTAAGCCCATTTGGAAAAGCATTATGCGCGGTTTTGATATCTATCGCGTCGGCGACCGTGAGGTCAGTGAGCGACTCGAACGCATTGCCCGACAACTTCATGAACGAACACTCAGCCTCAATGAGTTGGTGACGCTCGCACAGATTGCCGATACCGGCATCACACACATCGAAGTTGAAGAACAACCACTCCCCCCGAAGATCGCCAAGTTGTTCACACAGCTAATTAATGAAAACTCGGAGGATACCGACGCCGAGGCAAGTGAGCAGCAAGAATCATCAGAGGACACCGAGGAGCTCCGCGAATTCATTGCGCGCAATCTGTTATTCCGCCACGGAACAGGTAGCGGAAAACTTCGCGAATCTGAGGAATCCACGGGAACGATGGCATGGCTCGCTCTTGGAACTGCCGTCGTAAATGCGCTTCGACACGGACACGTTCTAGTGGTTGACGAGCTTGGTTCAAGCCTGCACCCACAGCTTTCTCGCCTCATTATCGACTGGTTCGAGGACCCAGAAATCAACATGATGGGTGCCCAACTTATCTTCACCAGCCACGACATGACATTGCTCGACGCAGGCCGTGGTGACAGGGAGAAACGCGAACAGGTGTGGTTCGTCGAGAAGGGCGCCGACGGGGCAAGCGAACTCTTTAATCTCTCGGATTTCCCTCTACAGAAGCGTAGCAACATCGTCAAGCAATACCTTGAGGGACAATTTGGAGGTCTTCCTTATACTGCACCTTCGCTCGTGTACAACCTATTGAACACCCACAGCACAGAAGAGAAGTGAGACCCTTGGGACGACCTAATCAACGGAATTCACGTAGGCCAAGACAACACAAGACGCGTTACGCGGTCTTCACAGAAGGTCGTGTAACCGAACTTCAATACCTTGAAAAATTGCGCCAACGTATACGTCCTCAACACGCAGAGTTTAAGTTCATAAAGATTGGAAAAGACCCTTCAGCAATCTATAAGAGATGTCTGAGGGTCCTTAAACAGGATAACTTCGACCAAGGAATTATCGTGGTGGACGTAGACCAGCACGAACGACTCGAAGAGATGCTTGATGATTGCAGACGCTCTCCTCATGTGAACGCACTAGTTTCCAACCCTTGCTTCGAGCTGTGGCTGCTCTGGCATGCCACCGACAGACGAGGGTATGCAGAAACACGCGAGTGTGTCAGGCTCGCGCGCATCAACAATCTGACGGGGGACAAGGATCTCAACACGAAGTTCCCGATTGCCAGCTTCCCCGAGGCTGTCACGCGAGCACAACAAGCGTGGTCGGAGCTCGCACCGAACAAGAAGGGTCCCAATCCGTCATCTGCCATGCCGTGGCTCATCGGCCTAATGACAACGCCTCCCCAGGAAAACTAGCTCAGCTCAGCGGACGGCAACCCCGCAGCGACGCATGATCGCGTGCATGACGGCGGCGGCACCGTCGTTTTCGACGGCCGCCGTCACGTGATCGGCGTGAGAACGCACCTCGTCGGAGGCACCCCCCATCGCGACGCCGAAGGCCGCCCACTCGATCATCGCGATGTCGTTGGTACCATCCCCGACGGCGACGGTGCCGGCGGCGGGAACGCCCAGTCGCGCCCGTAGTGACTCCAGCCCAGTTGCCTTGGTCACGCCGAGCGGCTCGATGTCCGCCCAGGACGTCCAGCCGACGAACACCTCGTGAGTGCGCGAGACGTCCAGGGAGGACAAAACAGAGTCAAACACATCGCGATCCATGTCCGCGGCGCGTACAACAATCTTCGGGGTCGGCGTGGAGGCCAGCTCCTCCATCGACACGATGCGATGCTCGCTGCCCTCGATCTCGTTGTTCGGGAAGGGAGCAGACAGCAGAATGTCGGGATGTGGCATCGACGCGAACACGACACCCGGAATGGCGGAGGCAATCTCCTCCAGGCATGAACCGGGTACGAAAGTGCGCTCCTCGACGATCTCGCACTGCCCGCCGCTCACTCGCACGAGGGTCGCGCCGTTATTACACAGCGCCCACCCATCCGTGAAGCCCAAAGCATCGAGGATCGGGGTGACACCCTCGAGCGCGCGACCCGACGCGATGAGCACGTGAGCGCCCGCGGCAGCGAGGGCGTGGATCCCCTCGAGGACGCGCGGCGTCGCCCCCGCAGGGGTCAGGATCGTGCCGTCGATGTCGAGCGCAACCAGGACCTTGCCCGCCGACGTCGGAAAGTCGGCGGGCAAGGCGGCCGAGGCCTCGTCGAGGAGATCCTCGAAAGGACGGGCAACTTCCCCGGAGGAGGGGACCGTCAGGAAGCGCTCCTGGCTCATCGAGCGACCGGGGTCAGGACGTCGAGTCCACCCAGGTAGGGGCGCAGCGCTGCCGGAACGTACACGGATCCGTCCGCCTGCTGATGGTTCTCCAGGAAAGCGACGATCCAGCGGGTCGTGGCCAGCGTGCCGTTGAGCGTGGCGACCGCGGCCATGCCGTCCTCCCGGCGCTCACGAATGCCGAGGCGGCGCGCCTGGAACGTCGTGCAGTTCGAGGTCGAGGTGACCTCCATGTAGCGCTGCTGGGTGGGCAGCCAGGCCTCGCAGTCGAACTTGCGGGCGGCGGAGGTGCCCAGGTCGCCGGCGGCCGTGTCGATGACGCGGTAGGGCAGCTCGACCTTGGCGAGCATCTCCTCT
>QWCI01000775.1_pt1 | contig 13040 bp, 13 predicted proteins | sample 1972541 | NCBI WGS metagenome assembly QWCI01 (sample SAMN09866712, study PRJNA288562) | Human oral metagenome isolate term3_saliva, whole genome shotgun sequencing... | isolation source: mouth | host: Homo sapiens | place: USA: California | reverse complement strand
AACAAAAGAAGGTGTTTTTGTTGATAATTATATAGAGTTTATGAAGCGCATATATAGTGGCTCTATTAATTATGATGAAGTGAGAACAGAGATTACAAATCAAGTTTCCAAAATTATGGAATCTGGTGTAAACGTAACTCATATTGATGGACACCAACATATGCATGTCCTACCAAGCATTCTCCCTATAGTTTTAGAACAGGCTATGCGATATAAAATTAAAGCTATACGTGTACCAAATGAAAAAATAACATTTTTGAATGGTGTGCATAATCCTGTTCGTATTATGGGGAAATGTGGTTTGAGCACCGTGGCTGCTCAAGCATTGCCTATCATTCGCGATAAAGGAATTTATTTTACACAATACTTCTGGGGTATGATTAATGGTGGCGCTTTAGGTGAAACAGAGTTATTATCAATTTTAAAACAAGTTAGCTCTCTATCTGGTGCCCATGAAATTATGACTCATCCTGGCATTAATAATAAAGTGCTAAATGAGCAGTTTAAATGGAACTATCATTGGCAAGATGAATTGACTGCTATGACATCTGATACCGTTCTTAGATACATTGATCAACATGCAATAGAGCTCATTAATTATGGGGATATAATATGAGCAAGATGATGAGACGCGGCATATGTATGTTTATTTTACTATTTGCCGTATCATTAGGAATCATTTACTATACCATTGACCTAGAAGCTTTAAAAACAATTTCTACCTTTAATGGAGAATCTATATTACTAGCATTACTTGCTCTTGGATTAGGCATGTATTTTGATGGATTGCGACTACAACGACTCGTTAAAATAGGTGGTTATAAACTTTCAATAAAAGCCGTACTACGTGTTATTTTTAGTAATTATTTCATGGCTATGCTTACACCAGGAGCTAGTGGTGGTGCTGTAGCACAAGTATTAGTATTGAAAAGCTATAATGTTCCTATCAGTAGGGGTACTCCCATTGTATTAATACGAACTGTATTCTCAATCATGTTTTTGGTCCTTATGTTACCGATAGTATTTTTATATGATGCTATAGAAATACCGTACATCACAAGAGATATGCTACTACTATTTTCTTTTTTAGCGGTATTGGCTACTTTGCTAGGTACATATATTCTTCAAACAGTTTATATGAGAAAATTCGTTTTTAATTTAGCACAGCGTTTTAAGGCTCATAAAACAAAGGATTGGTTGGCAAAACTAGAGACCTTAAATCAAGGTCTTGGTCTTTTGTACAAAAAGCCCACACAATCGCTTATTGTGTTTGTTGAATCGGGCTTGAGTCTATTGTGTTTATATTGTATAGCACCAGCATTGATGTTTGCATTTACCACTGATGTACCAGTTGTTACTATATTAGATCGCATGATACTGTTAAATTTGATACTCTATTTTGCACCTACACCAGGGGGAACAGGTATAGCGGAAGGATTATTTATTATACTTTTTGCACCATTTGTACCAAGTGGTACTGTTGGTATTATAGCTGTTGCGTGGCGTGTAATGGCAGAGTATCTTCCATTTTTTATTGGTATGTACGCGGTATTAACATTATATGGACGTCAATTTGTTGCTCAAGAAACATCGAATTAGGGTAAGGAGAATTAGTATGTCAAAACCAAAAAAAGATAAATTTTATTTAGTTCAAGAAGATATTCTACCAGAAGCAATCAAGAAAACGATCAAGGTAAAGGAAATTCTTAAACTAGGTGAAGTAAAAACAATAAATGAAGCTGTTGAAAAAATGGATTTAAGTCGTTCTGCATATTATAAATATAAAGATTATGTATTTCCATTTTTTGAAATTGCACAAGGAAAAATTGTTAGTATTACCGTATCTATGTCAAATGAATCAGGCATGTTATCAAGTGTATTAAAAGCTATTGCCGATAAAAATGGCAGTATTTTGACTATCAATCAAGATATCCCATTACAAGGCATTGCGAATAGTAGTATTTCCTTTGAAACTAAAAATTTACAAGGCTCTTTAGAGGAATTATTACATGATATTCGAAATATGAAAGGTATTATAAAAGTAGAAATTTTAGGTCAAGCTTAATTATTTTGATGCATAGACCAATCTAGAAGAGAGTAGAACCATTATGAAGACCATAAAAATAGCCTTATTAGGATTTGGTACTGTTTCGCAAGGAACATTTAATTTATTACAAGACAATGTGGAATTAATAAAAAATCGAAGTGGTGTTAACATCGAGATTGCCAAGATTTTTGTTCGTAACCCAGATAAATATAGCAATATTACATTGCCTAGTACAGCGCAGTATGTAACAAATATAGATGATGTTATGAATGACGAATCAATTGATATCGTCGTAGAATTAATGGGTGGCACCACCTTTGCAAAGGAATGCGTAGAAGCAGCATTAAAGCATGGCAAAAGCGTTGTTACAGCCAACAAGGATTTGTTAGCTGAAGCTGGACCATATTTATTTGATTTAGCCTATAAAAATAATGTAGATTTACGTTTTGAAGCGTCTGTTCTAGGTGGCATTCCAATCATCAGAACATTATATGAATCTCTAGGTGGTAACCGAATTACCGAACTAGTTGGTATTATGAATGGTACAACAAACTTTATCCTATCCAAGATGACTGATGAAGGTTTGAGCTACAGCGATGTATTAAAAGAAGCACAAGATTTAGGGTATGCGGAAGCGGATCCAACTGCCGATGTAGAAGGGTTAGACGCGGCTCGAAAGCTTGCTATTTTAGCTTCTATTAGTTTTAATCGTCGTATATTCTTCGAAGATGTAACCGTAGAAGGTATTACGAAAATAGATACAGAGGATATTTCCTTCGGTAAAGAGTTTGGTTATAATATTAAACTTATTGGTATTGCTAAAGAATCTTCAAAGGGCCTATCCCTTAATGTATATCCAGCTTTTGTACCATTAACACATCCATTAGCATCTGTACGCGGTTCGTATAATGCTATTTATATTAAAGGCAATGGCATTGATGATGCTATGTTCTATGGTCGTGGTGCAGGAAGTCTACCTACAGGTAGTTCCGTTGTGAGCGATATTATGGAAGTAGCAAAGAATGTTGCCTTTGAATCTACAGGACGTTTGAAACCATTTTATTTTGATCAAAAAAATATATACTCCCCAGGGAAAATCCAATCTAGCTACTATATGCGCTTAGCAGTTGATAATAAAACAGGTGTTCTTGCTAAAATTGCTACAAAATTGGCAGAGCAAAAAATCTCGGTTCTCTCTATTGTTCAACGCAATAAAGACCCTGAAACTGCAGTACTAGCCATCGTGACATCTAAATGTCCACACTCGTATATTTTGAACTTAATCGATTCCTTTAATAGCTTACGTTCTGTGAAGGAAGTAAGCAGTGTTATCAGAATTATGGAAGCCTAACATTATGACTACTATTCGTGTACAAGTGCCCGCTACAAGTGCTAATTGCGGACCTGGTTTTGATTGCCTTGGACTAGCTTTAAATTTATATAATATTTTTGAATTTACACCTAATGAAAGTGCTACATCATTTAGTTATATATTTCATGGTTATGGGGCAGATATCTTAGAAAAAGAAGATCCTAAAAAAAATCTTATTGGCATTGCTATAGAGCAAGTGTTTGCTAAGGCACAAGAGCCAATTCAATACGGACATATAACATCGGAAACATTGATTCCACCATCTCGTGGCCTCGGCAGTAGTAGCACTGCCATTGTAGGTGGTTTATTACTAGCCAATAATCTTGTAAAAAAGCCACTTTCAAAAGAAGATTTATTAATTATTGCAAATCGCATGGAAGGCCATCCTGATAATGTAGCACCCGCCATCTATGGTAATCTATGCTGCGCTACAGGTTTGAAAGATAAGGTATTGAATACAGTAATTCCTGTACCGGAATCATTACATTTTGCCGTAGTGGTGCCAGAGGTATTAGTCTCTACAGAATATGCTCGTTCTGTATTACCAAATCATGTGCCTTTCAAAGAAGCCGTTCAAAATGTGAGCCATGCATCACTATTTGTAACAAGTTTGATTACAAATCAACTATCTAATTTAGAAGTAGCCTTAGAAGATAATTTACATGTTCCTTATAGAAAAACATTGATTCCACATTGCGATAAGGTATTTGCTGCTGCAAAAGCAGCAGGTGCTTATGGTGCAACGATTAGTGGGTCAGGGTCTACACTGATTGCATATACGGATAAAGCTCATGTACAAACAGTAGCTAATGCTATGGGACAAATCTTTGATTTTCATGGTATTGCGAACAAGGTATATGTATTAGAGGCCGACACTGTGGGAGCCACAACTATTCAAAATATGGTATAATATATCTTAGTTAAGGCATAGTCCAAAAACTTATGTTGGAGGATTCTATGAATAATTTTAAAACAACAATGTTACTAGCTACTTTAATAGTGATACTAGTATTATTAGGTGATGCTTTTGGCGGTGCACGGGGCATGATGTTAATGTTCATCATATCTGCAGGCATGTCGATTGCATCATATTGGTATAGTGATAAAATCGTACTAGCGCAATATAATGCACAACAGGTCACAGCTCAATCAGATCCTAAACTTTATGGTATGGTTGAACAATTGGCGAAAAATGGCAATTTACCAATGCCAAGGGTATATATCATTCCTACGGATGTACCAAATGCTTTTGCTACTGGTCGAAATCCAGAACATGCTGCTGTAGCAGTAACTGCTGGTATTCAACGTCTATTAACTGATGATGAATTAGCAGGTGTGTTAGGACATGAGTTAACACATGTTAAAAATCGTGATACCTTAATTAGTACCATTGCTGCTATTATTGCTGGTGCCATATCTACAATCGCTCATTTTGGTATGTTTTTTGGTGGCCGTTCAGATGATAGAGAGGATAGTGTCAATCCACTTGCCTTATTAGGGATGGTTATTTTAGCTCCTTTAGCAGCTGCTTTGATTCAAATGAGTATTTCTCGTACGCGTGAATACTTAGCTGATGAAGGTGGCGCAATGTTGAGTAAAAATCCGATGGGACTTGCTTCAGCATTGGCTAAAATAGAAGAATATTCCAAGTATGGCACTTTGCCTAATGCAAGTAATGCAACAGCTCACATGTTTATCATTAATCCTATGATGGGTATTGGTGCTAGTTTATCCAATTTGTTTAGCACTCATCCAAGTACACAAGATCGAATTGCTAAGCTCAAAAAACTATCTTTAAATCCACATTATAGATTCTAATATAGAGGAGGTTTAACTATGGAAGAAACTTTAGTTCTCATTAAACCAGATGGTGTAAAACGTCATATATGTGGTGAAATTCTTACACGCTATGAAAGAAAAGGTCTACAAATTAAAGCTATGAAATTACTTCAAGCTCCCAACGAATTAGCAGAAGAGCATTATGCTGAACATAAAGATAAACCATTCTTTGGGGAACTTGTTGATTTCATTACATCTGGGCCTGTATTGGCTTTTGTACTAGCAGGTAAGAATGCTGTTACTTCAGTACGTAACATTAACGGAGCAACTAATCCTATAGATGCCACCCCAGGTAGTATTCGTGGTGACTATGCCTTAACTATGGATTCTAATGTTGTACATGCATCTGATTCAGTAGAATCAGCAGCACGTGAAATTCAATTATGGTTTCCAGAATATAAATAACATATAATAGGAGGTACAACCATGAGTAGTAGCGTTTATACAAAAACAGGCGACCAAGGTACAACTGGACTTTATACGGGAGAACGGGTTAAGAAATCGTCTCTTCGTGTCGAAGCATATGGTACGATTGATGAGCTTCAAGCATTCTTAGGCTTAGCTCGTGCATATGCCAAAAATGTTAGGGTCCAAGCTGAATTGCTTGATATAGAACGTTCTTTATGGACTTTGATGGCAGATATTGCAAGTTTAAATCAAGCGCCTCAAATTACAGATCAACAAGTAAAACATTTGGAAAAGGTAATCGATCGTTTTGATGCTAAATTAGAACCTTTGGCAGAATTTATTTTACCTGGTGAAAATAAATCTTCTGCATATCTACATGTTTCTAGAACTGTTGCTCGTCGTGCTGAACGTGATTTATGGCGCGTATTAGATGAAGGTGAAAGCGTACATGAGTCTAATTTACGCTATTTAAATCGACTTTCTGATTTATGCTTTATCTTGAGTCGTGTAGAAGAAGAAATCGGAGAAGAATAAATAAAAAAAGCTATGTTTTCATTACATAGCTTTTTTCTTTATTAAGATTGTGTAATTTCTTGATTTAATACATCATGTGGACTTGGATAGAAAAAGAAGATATGGGGAATTTGATATCTAAATTTCTCACGCAATAAATCTGCCAATGTAGTCTCAAAATTTATAATCTTAGATGCATCAAACGAAAAATCTTCAACTAATACGAACATCTGGGGCTCTACAGATGGTGCATTAGGAGGTAGTTCTGATGGATCGATTGGTACATTGACTACTACACGACAGGTAGCGATATATCCGCCTTGACCGTCTTCGATGGCTACCCGATATGTATTTTCCCATAAGGTAGACATTATTTTTAATTTCATATTCATAATTTCCATAGTGTATCTCCTTTTGTTATACTAATAATGATACAGAAATTATATATACTTGTATAGGTGATTTATGAAATCTACAATTATTCTATGCTCCGGCGGGGCTCGTAGCGGAAAAAGTGAATTTGCAGAACAACTAGCTTTGTCAAAACAAGGTCGTAAGGCATATATAGCTACGGGGCAGGCATTTGATGAGGAAATGAAAGACCGCATCAAAAAACATCAATTACGTCGTGGATCAGAGTGGATTAATTTTGAAATTCCACGTGACTTACATGATAATTGGAAACAAATCAACAAGGTAAGCGACATCGTACTAATTGACTGTCTCACCATGTTTACATCTAATCATTTTTTTTCGTGTGGTGAAATAGATAGTCAAGAAGATGCGAACCATGCGGAATCAGTCATATTAACAGAACTGCGTTTATTATTACAAGATATAAAGAATAGTGATAATAAAACAGTCATTTTTGTAACTAATGAAATCGGATTAGGTATTGTACCAGAAAATAAATTAACAAGATTTTTCCGTGATATTATGGGGCGTGTAAATCGTGAAGTAGCTATCGCTGCTGATAAAATGTACTTTACAGTCAGTGGTATAACTATAGAATTAAAATCTCAGGAGGTTCATATAAATGGCTAAGAAAATTATGTTCCAAGGAACTAGTTCAAATGTAGGAAAAAGTATTCTTTGTACTGCATTATGCCGTATCCTTTATCGTATGGGTTATAAAACGGTACCATTTAAGGCACAAAATATGGCTTTAAACTCCTATGTCACAAAATGGGGCGATGAAATCGGCCGCGCTCAAGTCGCACAAGCTGAGGCTGCAGGAATTGATCCTATCGTACAAATGAATCCTGTATTATTAAAACCAACAGGTAATCAGTCATCTCAAGTCGTATTGATGGGAAAACCTGTTGGTATTTATAGCGCAAAAGAGTATCATACACATTACTCCTTAACAGCTCTTGATAAAGTTAAGGAATCACTGGCTTTTTTAGATAAAAATTTTGAAATGATCGTTATCGAAGGTGCTGGTAGCCCTGCTGAGATTAACTTAAAAGCAAATGATATCGTCAATATGCGCATTGCAAAAATGACACAAGCACCAGTATTCTTAATTGCTGATATAGACCGTGGCGGAGCTATCGCTTCTATTGTAGGTACATTAGAATTATTAGAACCTGAAGAACGTGATTTAATAAAAGGTATTGTGATTAATAAATTTCGTGGAGATATCAATTTATTAGAACCAGCATTGACTTTCATCGAAGAGAAAACAGGTAAAAAAGTGGTTGGTGTTATCCCTGCCATCGATAATCTTGATATTGATGAAGAAGATTCTGTGGCATTAGAAAACAAACGTAATAGTGTTTCCAAAGATATTCAAATTGCGGTCATTCAAACGCCTAAAATCTCAAATTTTACAGATTTTGATGCATTGAACTATGAACCGGATGTATCCGTTCGTTTTGTAGGCCCTGGAGATGTAATTGGCTCTCCTGACTTGATTATTTTACCTGGTTCTAAAAATACCTTAGCAGACCTAAACTATTTAAAAGAATCAGGTCTAGCTGATGAGATTAAAGCCCTCTCTACAACAGGCACGCCTGTAATTGGCGTATGTGGTGGCAATCAAATGCTTGGGACTGCTATCTATGATCCACATCATATGGAAGGAGATATCGAAGAAAGTGAAGGTCTAGGATTGGTAAATTCAACAACAACCATGAAAGATCAAAAAACTACGCATCAAGTCACATTTGATGTGGAAAATCTACATTTCTTAAATGGCACATTCTCTGGTACTGAACTTGTGGGCTATGAAATTCATATGGGTGATACAACCCCAAATGATGACTCAGTTAAACGTTGTTTTACTATTACTAAACGTAGTGAAACTCCTATAACGGTCGTAGATGGGTTTATTGATGGTCATCATCAAGTTATGGGGACCTACATTCATGGTGTCTTTGATAACGATGAATTCCGTCGCTTTATTATAAATCAATTGCGTTTACGCAAAGGATTAGAGGAAACACCTGTAGTATTCCATTACTTTGAACATAAAAACAATGCCTATAATCGTTTAGCAGACATTGTAGAAGAACATCTTGATATGGATTATATTATGACTCTATTAAAGGATAATGGGTGATAGTAATGGATTTAAGTATTCTATTAGATTGGTTTAAGCACTACAACTATGTGTGTATTCCAATTTTTGCGTTTATAATTGATACAATTATTGGAGATCCGAATAGTAAGTTTCATCCAGTAGCCTTGATTGGGCGCATCATATCTTTTTATGAAGCTGTTTTTTACAAAGAAACAGATAATGATACCAAAAAACTTTGGTATGGTGGTATTACGGTAGGCTTTATCTTATTAACAGTGTATATCATCGCTTCCTTACTACTTTGGATTGGTGGCCTAATCAGTGAATGGGTTGAATATGTAGTTCAGGTTTTAATTGTTTATATTACCATATCTCCACGCTCATTAGGGGCAGCTGGTTTTGAAATCAATAAATTATTAAAACAAGGTCAAATTGACGATGCTAGACATCGTGTTTCCTGGATTGTTGGCCGCGATACAGAGGAGCTTGATGAAAGTGAAATAACGCGTGCTACTGTAGAAACAATTGCTGAAAATACCATAGATGGAATTATTTCACCGCTATTTTTCTTTATATTGGGTGGCCCTATAGGTGCTATTTTATATCGCACAGCCAATACTATGGATTCTATGTTGGGATATATGAATCAAAAATATATGTTCTTTGGCCGTGTGGCAGCGCGATTTGATGATATATTAAATTGGATTCCTGCACGCATTACATTTCTTTTATTAGTTCTTTCTGCGTTTATATTACGTTTCGATGGTAAAGCTGCATTTCGCCTTGGCCTTAGAGATGCCCATAAACATCCTAGTCCTAATGGTGGCTATGCAGAAGCACCTGTAGCAGGTGCTTTACACATTAGACTCGGTGGGTACAATCAATATTTTAAAAAGATGACTTTCCGCGAATATATGGGGGATGCATTAGAAACGTTAAATCGACTACACATTACACGATGTATATATATGATGTATCTTTCAACAGTACTCATGATTATAATTACAACTTTTGTAACCTATCTATGTATGGAGTAGTAAATAGATGACACCTTTCTTTATTGCCTTGCAATTTCTAACCAGATTAAAAATCGTTAATCAAACCGAATGGTCCACGGAAGATTTTGGCAAATCCGTTGCCACATTTCCTTATGTAGGACTTATTATAGGTATCTTTTTAACGATAATCTACTTTATATTCTCACAATTTTTAGCCCCTATGCCATTGATGCTTATTATTGTTATAAGCGAATTCCTTTTTACTGGGGGACTCCATGCCGATGGGTTAATGGACACAAGTGATGGTCTCTTTTCTGGACGTGAGAGGGAGAAAAAACTGGAAATAATGAAGGATAGCCGCGTTGGGTCCTTTGGCGTTGTAGCTTTTATTTTTGTAACGCTTTTAAAATGGCAACTATTAACTGCCATTCCGGTGCCCGAATTTATTCCTATTATTCTTTTGATGATGCCACTTATGAGTAGATATACATTAATTCTAAGCATTCGATCCTATCCATACGCGCGCAAATCAGGCATGGGACAGGCCTTTGCTTTATATGCGCCAAAACATGTTATTACTTGGAGTACAATTTCCACATTCTGTATGCCAATTTTTATATGCTTAGTATTATCACTACTTTATGCAGTAATATGGGGCATAACTAGTTTACTTTCTATTCCGTTTATACCATTCACTATTGCTATCTATGGTTTAGCCTACGCATTAGTGGGATTAATGGAAATCAATATTTTTTCTATGATTATGAGCTATATTATTAACCGTATTCTTAATCACTATATTGTTAAGCAACTTGGTGGTACTACTGGTGATACATATGGTTTTGTGGTAGAACTTACAGAAATTCTTTTATTATTAATTTATATAATTACGTTAACATTCTTATCTTCTGTTGTAAAAGCTCCTATTTTATAACATTTGTTGATTATACGTAGATAGTTTTATTGTATAAGGAGGATATAGTGACTTATTATGTTAGGGCTCCCGGTACATGTGGGGAATTTATTCAAGGGGCCATTGATGGACAGTCATTTCTTGTAACTTGTCCAATTAATCGCTATTCCTATGCATTGAGCCAAGTAACGCATCCTCTGCCATACTATTATTGCTCACTTCAGCCTAAGGCTAATTTAGCTTGTCATTTGGTGAAAGATACATTAAAACTATCTAATCACCATGATACAGCCATCTATGTTAGATCCGACATTATCCAAGGAAAAGGTATGGCATCTAGCTCTGCTGATATTGCGGTTGCTGCAATGGCAACCGCATTATCCTTAAATAAAACATTAACTCCAAAGGAATTAGAGCGTATATGTTTGGCCGTAGAGCCAACGGATGCAGCATTTTATTCGGGTATTACACAATTTGATTATATTAATGGATCTATTTGTAATTTTCTAGGAATCTGTCCACCTTTAAAGATTCTTATTTTTGATGAAGGTGGTACTGTTGATACAATTTCCTTTAATAAACAAAAAGATTTATCTTATAAAATACAGGAGAAAGAACCCATTATTAAAGAGGCTCTAGATCTTTTTAAGAGAGGGCTAAAAACTCATGATATTACACTGATAGGTCAAGCAGCTACATTAAGCGCCTTTGCCAATCAACGTATTTTATATAAACAAAATCTTTATGAGTTTCACGATATTGGCAATATGTTTCATAGTGTAGGGACTATTATTGCTCATAGCGGTACAATCATAGGGCTTTTATTTCCCAGTGATTATACGGCTATCGATGAATGTAGAGCGTATATAGAGAAAAAAATACCTACACTACGATATATCGATATCGTAGAAACAACAAATGAAGGATTAACATATATCAAACGATAAAGGAGGATATCATATGCACGATACCCATGGTGGCAACATTTTTAAATTTGCCCATGATCACCATATACATATTTCTGAAATATCTGATTTTAGTGCCAATATTAATCCCCTTGGACCTAGTAAAAAAGGATTAGATGCACTTAATGAACGATTAAACTATATATCACATTATCCAGAGGTTACCAATGATGCTGTTCTTAATACAATTGCAGACGTGTATGGTGTAGATAAAGAATCTATACTTATCGGAAATGGAGCAGCTGAACTACTTTATGTAATTGGTCGCTTACCTGGATATACGGGCGCATTTGTTCCAGCACCAGGGTTTTCAGAATATCGCGCGTCTATGAATGCTGCTAATATACCTGTACGAGATATTTTCTATCGTCAGCGTCAATATGACAATGGCATACCATATTTTGAGGTCCCTTATTTAGCCTTGCAAACCTTTGCTGCAGAATTAAAAGGCCAAGATGGACGCATTATTGTGTTTTTAGGAAATCCTAACAATCCAGATGGCACATTGTTAGACAAAATCCAGATTAAAATATTGGCTAACATGTTAAGAGATGCGAACAGTTTACTTGTTATCGATGAATCGTTTATCGACTTTATAGGTAATGAATCATTACGAGATAATCCTCATTCTATGCGTGAACTTATCAATCAATATGATAATTTGATTATCGTGCAATCATTTACTAAATTTTATTCCGTACCTGGACTTCGCATAGGTGCGGCATTTGCAAATCAAAAATTAATTAATTCTTTAAGTCAATTTATACCTGCATGGTCAGTTAATACATTGGCACAAGCTTATATTGTGGCAGCGTTACATGATACTAACTATATTAAGGAGTCTAAAGAATTATTGGCTACTGAATCTAAATATATGTACAATGCATTATCTATGTTTAAGACTTTAGTTGTTTACAAGCCCTCTGTAAATTATATTTTAGTTGAAATCAAGGATTCTAAGATCACAGTTGACGATATACAATTAGAACTAGAACATCATAATACATTAATTCGTAGTTGTACCAATTATAAGGGCCTAGGCCCTCAGTGGATGCGAATTGCTATTAAGGATCATGACCATAACATATCACTCATTAGTTTGCTAGGTGACATATTAACAAAATAGGAATTTAACATGAAGACATTATATATTATTAGACACGGTGAAACAGAATGGAATAAAATCGGTCGCTATCAAGGTATTACCGATGTTCCTCTAAATGATAATGGAATAGCACAGGCAAAAGCTTGTGCTAATGCATTGAAGGATGTACATTTTGATCGTATTTTATCAAGTGACCTATCTAGAGCACTTGTAACAGCAGAAACGATTCGTGGTAATCGAAATATCGATATTACAACAGATTCTCGGTTGCGAGAAATTGATTTTGGTGACTGGGAAAAATTATTGTTCTCAGAAATCGAAGAACGATGGCCAGGCCTTATTGATCAAATGTATCG